>Trix_p1__coassemble_1044_pt1 | contig 35233 bp, 35 predicted proteins | sample Trix_p1__metabat2_low_PE_021 | metagenome-assembled genome bin Trix_p1 | reverse complement strand
CCCAAAAATATATCTTTAGATGAGAGAATTCAAGGAGTTTCTAAAAATTTGTTGAGAACAATATTTTTTCAAACTAAAATCAATTTAATTCAAGAGGAAGCAGATGAAAATATGTTGGGTTTTATCAGATACATAGATACAGATATTTTAAAAGAGTTTAATAAAAAAAAACCTAAAGATGTTGAGGACATTTCGCTATTTATAAAAAAATATTTATTTATAGAGGAAAATAAGACAGAGAGAGTAAGTGAAGATGAGGGAATTAAACTTTTGTACTTTTTACATAAATATAAAAGAAAAGTTTATAACAGTGGAGTTAGAGTAAAAAATAACATATATGGTAGTATCACCTTAAGAGATAGAGAAGGGGATATTGTAGATGTATTTTACAATGAATTTTCAATCGAGAAAGTTGATATCTATATAAAAGGTATATTTATTGGTAAGGCTGAAATAATAAAATAATAAAAATACTAGGAGTGGACATGTTAAAAAATTTTTTAAAAGGAATAATAATAGGAGTTGCAAATGTTTTACCAGGTGTTTCGGGAGGGACATTAGCAGTAGTACTAAATGTTTATGATAAGTTGACAGAAGCAGTTGGAAATTTTCTGACAGCTCCGATAGAAAAAAAGATAGAATATGCAAAATTTTTATCACAAATAGGATTGGGAGCAGTAGTTGGAATCATTGTATTCGCAGGAGTTATTTCTAAATTGTACACTTTATATCCCAGATGGACAACAATAGTTTTTTTAATTTTGATACTTCCATCAATTCCGCTTGTTTTAAAAGGAGAGAAATTTCTAAAAAAAGATAATATTTTAGCTTTTTTGGGCGGAGTTGTATGCACAGCAATTTTTATATATGTAACTAAAATACTTGCAGGTGAAGAGGTTACAAGAACAGCAACATCTATATTTACACTATCCTATGGGATAAAATTATTTTTTTGTGGGATAGTAGCAGCAGGAGCTATGGTTATACCGGGGATTTCCGGTTCTTTATTGCTGATGATAATGGGAGAATACTATAACGTATTGGGGTATATTAAAAGTTTTAATATATTGCCATTAAGTTTTTTTGCGGCGGGGACAGCAATAGGCTTAATATTAGTTGCTAAAGGAATAAATGTACTTTTAAATAAATATAGAAGTTATACATTGAATTTTATTGTGGGTATCATAGTAGTTTCGCTGATCCAAATAGTAGAAAAATTATTTTGAGGGAGGAAAAAGGTGGACATAAAAGAGATTAAGAAAAATGCAAAAGAAAGGATGAAAGAGTTTTGTGTACTGTGTCCTGAGTGTAATGGGCGATGGTGTGCAGGAAAAGTTCCTGGAATGGGTGGTGCGGTTACTGGTGGAAGTTTTCAAAGAGCTTATGAAAAATTAAAAGATGTAAAAATAGCGATGAGGACTTTACACAATGTAACTACTCCGCAATTGAAATGCAATTTTTTGGGAGAGGAACTTTCATTTCCAGCTATGGTTGCTCCTATAACTGGAACAAAATTCAATATGGGTGGGTATGTCAGTGATGAAGAATACTCCAATGATATTGTTTTTGGTGCAATTGATGCTGGAACTATAGCTATGATTGGAGATACTGGAGACCCGAATTGCTTTCAAACGGGGATTGAGGCAATAAAAAAAGCTAATGGGAAAGGGATAGCCATTATTAAGCCTAGAGAAAATTCTGAGATTATAAAAAGAATAAAAATAGCAGAGGAAGCTGGAGCTATTGCGGTAGGAATTGATGTGGATGGAGCAGGTCTTGTTACAATGAAGTTGTTTAATCAACCAGTAGGGCCTAAAACTTTGGCAGATTTAAAAGAGATTACTTCATCAACAACTCTGCCTGTTATTATAAAGGGAATTTTAACTGTTGATGAAGCAAAAATGTGTGTTGAAGCTGGGGCGGCCGCTATTGTAGTTTCTAATCATGGAGGACGTTGCTTGAACGAAACTTTTGCTCCTGCTGAAGTTTTGCAAGAGATATCTCAGGCTGTGGGGAATGATATAATCGTTTTAGCAGATGGGGCAGTAAGAGAAGGGGTTGATATTCTTAAGTATCTGGCACTTGGGGCTTCTGGAGTTTTAATTGGGAGACCTATAATTTGGGGATCTATTGGAGGAAGACAAGAGGGAGTTAAGGTAATTCTTGAGACACTTAAAAGTCAGCTTTATCAAAGCATGATATTAAGTGGAGCGGATGATGTAAAAAATTTCAAAAATTTCTCTTGCATTTTATACACTAAAAAAGTATAATTTAGATACAAAAATTAGGAGGTTTTATTATGGAAAGAAAAGACGTTATTACATTTGGTGGAAGTCCTTTAACATTAGTAGGAAAAGAGATTGTTGTTGGAGATGTTGCTCCTAACTTTACTGTTACAAAAACTGATTTATCACCTCTTTCTTTAAATGATTTAAAAGGGAAAACTGTAGTTATTTCAGCTATGCCATCAATAGATACACCTGTTTGCGAATTACAAACAATTAGATTTAATAAAGAGGCTGCGAAATTAGAGGATGTTGTTATTTTAACAGTTTCTATGGACTTACCTTTTGCATTAAGCAGATTCTGTGGGGCTAAAGATATTAAAAATGCAATGACGACTTCAGATTATAAAGATAGAGAGTTTTCTCATAACTATGGGCTATATATAAAAGAGCTTGGATTAACTTCAAGAGCTGTAATTATCGTAGATAAGGCAGGAAAAGTTGCTTATACTGAGTATTTGAAAGAGATTACAGAAGAGCCTAATTATGACGCTGCTTTGGAAGCATTAAAAAAGTTATAATAAAATAATGAAGAAGATCAGTTTCCTGATTAGGGAAATTTGATCTTCTTTTTTTTACCTTTGCTCGGTATCTATAATTAAAGTAACGGGACCATCATTTAGAAGATCAACCTTCATATCAGCTCCAAAAATACCAGCTTCAGTTTTAAATCCAAAATCTTTACATTTTTTTAGAAATTTTTCATACAGATTACTTGCTAAATCTGGTTTAGCAGCATCAATAAAAGCAGGACGACGCCCTTTGATACAGTTTCCATATAGAGTGAACTGAGAAATAATTAAAAGTTCACCATTGACATCTTTTAGTCCTAAATTCATTTTATCTTCAGAGTCATTAAAAACTCTTAAATCAGTAATTTTTTTTGCTAACCAATCGACCTCTTTTTCGGTATCTGTATGGGTAACCCCTAAAAGAACAAGAAACCCTTGTTTAATCTCTCCAGTTATTTGATCATCAACTGTCACGCTGGCACGTTTAACTCTCTGTATAACAGCTCTCATAAAGCAACTCCTTTTCTATTTTTATTGCTAATTATACCATAAAAATGATATAATTATTGAGAAAATTAAAAATAAATATTTTATGAAGAGGTACAATATGGGGAGAGAAAGGGTTTTAACAGATTTTGCAAAAGTTATTAATTCGGATAGGTATCAGTATACAGAGAGTGATATATTTTTAATGGAAGGTATGGAAGAGAAGGAAGCCATATTTGATATGTACTTTAGAAAGACTGAAGATGGCGGTTTTGCTGTTGTATCGGGAGTTCAAGAAGTAATTGAGTTGATTGAAATTTTGAATGAAACCACTGAAAATGAAAAAAGAGAGTATTTTTCTAAAATAATAGAGGAGGAGCATCTGTTAGAATATTTAGTAAAAATGAAGTTTACAGGAGATATTTATGCTATGAGAGATGGGGAAATTGCATATCCAAATGAACCTATAATTTCAATAAAAGCTCCTCTAATTCAAGCTAAAATTTTAGAAACGCCAATTTTGAATTTAATGAATATGCAACTAGCTATAGCAACAAAAGCCTCTAGAATAACAAGAGCAGCTTACCCAATTCCAGTTAGTTCGTTTGGAAGCAGAAGAGCACACGGATTTGACAGTGCGGTATCAGGAACAAAAGCCTCGATAATAGGAGGATGTTTATCACACTCTAATATAGTTACAGAGTATAAATATGGTGTTCCCAGTGTTGGAACAATGGCACACTCATTTATACAAGCTTTTGGTGTTGGAGCTTTGGCCGAAAAAAAAGCGTTTGATACTTTCATAAAATATAGAAGAGAAAGAAAAGCAAATTCTTTAATTTTATTGATAGATACATATAATACGTTGGGAATAGGTTTAAAAAATGCAATTCAAAGTTTTAAAGATAATGGAATAGATGATTCGTACAGAGGAAATTATGGAGTTAGAATCGATTCTGGTGATTTGGCATACTTATCAAAAAAATGTAGAAAAGAGTTGGATGCTGCAGGTTTAAAAAAAGCAAAGATATTTTTAACAAACTCTTTAAATGAGGCTCTGATAAAATCTCTAAAAGAGCAAGGTGCTTGTGTGGATATTTTTGGCGTAGGAGATGCTATTGCCGTGAGCAAATCTAACCCGTGTTTTGGAGGGGTTTATAAGATTGTAGAAATTGACTACAAACCTGTTATAAAACTTTCGGAGGACGTCATAAAAATTTCAAATCCGGGCTTCAAAGAGGTCTATAGAATTTATGATAAAGAGGGATTTGCATATGCTGACCTAATAACTCTTGTGAATGAGGACTCCGATAAAAATAAATTATTAAAAGGAGACGATTTATTAATTAGAGATGAAAAATATGAATTTAAGTCGAGCTTATTAAGATGTGGAGAATATACCTATAAAAAGATAACACGTGAATTTGTAAAAAATGGTGTGGTAATGAAAGAAAGTGCTGAACTTAGGAATGTTTTGAATTCTAGAGAGTACTATTTAGATTCATTAAGTAAAGTATCAGAAGAAAGAAAAAGGTTGGAAAATCCGCATCAATATAAGGTAGACTTGTCCAATGATTTACTTGAGTTAAAATATACTCTTATTAAAGAGATAAAAAGCCAAATAAATTAAAAAATAGGCTGACTTGTTGTCAGCCTATTATAGTCATTTATTTAAACCAATAATAAGTAATTCAGCGGAAGCTAAATTTGTGGCGATTGGAACTTTATGAACATCAGCAATTCTAATGAGTGCAGATATATCTGGTTCGTGGGGCTGAGATGTCAGAGGATCTCTAAAAAATAAAATAGCTGCGATATTATCAGTAGCCACTTCGGCACCAATTTGTTGATCACCACCTATTGGTCCTGATTTAAAACGGTGAATTTTTAAATTGGTTGCTTCCATAACTCTAAGTCCAGTTGTACCAGTTGAAACGAGAGGGTATTTTGCTAAGATGTGCTCATATTTTTTTGCGAAGCTAACCATTTCTGATTTCATGTTGTCATGAGCGATTAATGCTATTTTTTTCATTTTAACCTCCATAAGTTTTACTGTAATTATTATACAATAAAAAATTAATATATAGAAGGAGTAAGTATATGAGTTTTGATAAAATTAATTATATTGAGAGAAAAACTGGGGAAATAAAAACAGAAATTCCACCGGGAGAAGCATTTTTAAAATTTTTGTATTATAATCCTTTAGGAAAATTACCTCTAAATTTAGTTGTTAGAAAAAAATTTTTAACAGATTATTATGGAAAAAAGATGTCAGAGAGATCATCAATAGAAAAAATAAAACCCTTTGTAGAAGAAAACTCTATAGACATGAACGAATCGAAGAAAAGAATTGAAGAGTTTACATCTTTTAATGATTTTTTTATAAGAGAGCTAAAAGAGGGAGCAAGAGAGATAGATGACAATGAAGATTCATTGATTTCCCCAGCAGATGGAAAAATATTAGTTTTTGATGATTTAAAAGAAACAACAAAATTTTTTCTAAAGGGAGATGAATTTACATTAGAAGAGTTTTTAATGGATAAAGAGGAAGCTAAAAAATTTCAAGATGGAACAATAGTGATTATAAGATTGGCACCAGTTGATTATCATAGATTTCATTTTCCAGCAGAAGGAATAATAGGTGAGTCTAAGTTAATTGATGGGTACTATTACTCTGTATCACCTTATGCAATAAAAAAGAATTTTAGAGTTTATTGTGAGAATAAAAGAGAGATTTCAGTCTTAAAGACTAAAAAATTTGGAGAAATAGTTTTAAGTGAAATTGGCGCTACAATGGTAGGTGGAATAAAGCAAACATACAAGCCAAATACGTTGATAAAAAAAGGTGAAGAAAAAGGATATTTTTTCTTTGGAGGCTCTTCATGTGTTTTACTTTTTCAGAAAGATAAAGTGGAATTTGATAGGGATATTTTAGAAAATAGTAGTAAAGGGATAGAAACTAAAGTGTACATGGGTGAAAAAATAGGAAAAGCTAAGTAGGTGTGTTTGTGAAAAAGAAAAAAAAATATTTTAGAAAAGGGGATACAGTAGTTTATATAGTATTGATTGGTCTATTTGTTGTGTTAGGATTTCAAATAACAAAGTTTAAAGCAACAGATGCTGCTAGTGCTGAGATCTATGTGAATAATCAATTGAAATATGTATACCCATTGCAGGTAGAGGAAAAAGATATTTTTGTTCCGACCGATATAGGTGGGGTTAATGTAAAAATAAAAGATAAAAAAATAAGAGTTACAACTTCAAACTCTCCGTTGAAACTAAATGTAAAGCAGGGGTGGATAGGACAGCCGGGAGAAGTTATAATTGGAGTCCCCGATAGACTGATAATTAAAGTGACTGGAAAAGTAAATGAAAAAACAGATGATATAGACTTTGTAATAAAATGAATATTTAGATTTATAGAAGAGGAGATTTTATGAAAAAACAATATTTTCATCTTTTTATAGTTGGAGTGTTTGTTGTATTAATTCAAACATTTTTGCAATATAATAATGAACTGACTTCTATTGTAGGTCAGATGGTTAGTTCAATAACACCATTTATATATGCTATTTTTATAGCGGTATTAGTTAGCCCACTTGTAAGAATACTTGAAAATAAGGTTAGAATGAGAAGATCGTTATCAATTGGGATAAGTTTAATAATAGTTTTCGCTGTCATTATTGGATTAATTTTAATTATTATACCAAATATCATAAATAGTATAAGTGATTTGGTGGAGAAGTTTCCAACAATGTTAACAAGTTTAACTTCAAATGCGGAGTATTTAATAAATTTTTTAAAAGAAAAGAACTTATTATTTTTTGATCCTAAAGAGATAGAAAATAATCTTATAAGTTTTACAAAAACTAATTTAGGGAATTTTAAAAATTTAGCTTTTGGGTTGGGAGCTGGAGTTTTAAGAAGCTTAATGGGAGTAATTAATTTTTTTATTGGAGTTTTTATTTCTCTTTATTTAATGTATAGTAAAGAGTATTTTATGGAATTTTTAGAAAATATTTTATTACTTTTTACTACGAAATCAAAAGCCAGATATGGTGTAGAATTTGTTAGAAAAGTCAATGATGTATTTTTAAAATATATTTTGGGTAGAATACTGACGTCTACAGTTGTAGGTTTTTTAGTGTTTTTAGTACTTTTGATAGCAAAAGTGCCATATGCTCTTTTAAGTGGAGTTATGGTGGGAATAGGAAATATGATTCCTTATGTGGGATCTATAGTAGCTGGAACAATAGCAACATTTTTAATCTTGTTGGCGGCACCATTGAAAGTAGTCTATCTTTTTATAGCTATTGGGATAGGGCAGGCTGTAGATGGGTTTGTAATTGGACCAAAAATAATGGAGGAATCTGTTGGAATGAGTAGTTTTTGGACTATCGTGGCAGTGATGGTCTGTGGAAGTTTTTTTGGACCTTTAGGAATGTTTTTAGGAGTTCCAGTGTTCGTAGTTATAAAATTTATATATTTAGAGCGTTTAAAAAGAAGGAGTGAATAGATGAGTAAAAAGTTTAGATTGATAGCATCAACAACAATGGGATTAGAAAGTATTGTTAAAGATGAGTGTAAAGAGTTAGGGTTTGAAAATATTGAAGCGTTTAATGGAAGAGTTGAATTTGATGGAAATGAGCAGGATATTGTAGAAGCTAATTTACATTTAAGATGTGCTGATAGAGTTTTTATAAAGATGGGGGAGTTTAAGGCATTAACTTTTGATAATCTATTTGAAAATATTAAGAGGCTACCTTGGGAGAATATAATTTCAATAGATGGAGAGTTTCCAATAAGTTGGGTAAGTTCAGTAAAATGTAAACTTTTTTCAAAGTCTGATATTCAAAAAATTGTAAAAAAAGCGATAGTTGAAAGGCTTAAAGTAGCTTATCAAACGGAAAAACTTGTAGAAACAGGAGCTCATTATAGAGTGAAAATTCAAGCACATAACGACATTTTTTTAGTTATGATTGATACAAGTGGAGAGGGATTACATAAAAGAGGATACAGGAATTTAATAAATGAAGCACCTTTGAAGGAGACAATGGCGGCTGCATTGGTATTATTAAGTCGGTGGAAAGGCGGAGAAAGACCATTGTTAGACCCAATGTGTGGAACAGGAACCATTGCAATAGAGGCGGCTATGATAGCGAGAAATATAGCGCCAGGAGTCAATAGAAATTTTGCATCTGAAAAATGGAGTCTCATACCAGAAAATTTATGGATTGATTTAAGAGATGAGGCTTTTTCGAGAGAAGATTATGATAAAGAGGTAAAAATATACGCTTCTGATATAGATACTGAAACTATAGAGATAGCAAAATCCAATGCTTTAAGAGCTGGAGTAGATGAGGAAATTGAATTAAAATGTATGAACTTCTTGGAGTTAGAAACAATGGCAGAAAAAGGATGTATAATAGTAAACCCTCCATACGGAGATCGATTATTAGATGATGTTGCTGTGGAAAGATTATATGGGCTTATGGGAGATATTTTTAGAATGAGATTTCCGAAATGGTCTTACTATATAATCACTTCTTACGAAAATTTTGAAGAGGTTTTTGGAAAGAAAGCTACAAAAAATAGAAAATTATATAATGGGGGAATAAAATGTCACTACTATCAATACTATGGAGCTAAATGATGAATAATTTTGATTTAATTGTGGTTGGGGGAGGTCCAGGTGGAATATTCACAGCTATAACAGCAGCAGAAAGAGGTTTTAAAGTAGCACTTTTAGAGAAAAATAAACGTATAGGGAACAAAATATTGATCGCGGGAAGTGGAAAATGTAATTTGACTCACACTGGAAAACCAAAAGAATTTTTTGATAAATATGGAAAAAATGGAAAATTTTTAAAAGATTCTTTGAATAGATATTCACCAGAAATGTTGAAAAATTTTTTTAGAGAGAATGGATTACCTTTAGTTCTAGTGGAAGAAACTGGAAAGTATTTTCCAGAAACATTTAGTTCTTTAGATGTAGTAGAGCTTTTGAAAAAGAAGATGTTGAGTTTGAATATTGAAATAATGGTAAGTACAAAAATAGAAAAAATTCAAAAAAAATTAGGTATATTTTCTATTTTTACAGATAGAGGGGTATATAATTGTGATAACTTAGTTTTGGCAACTGGTGGAAAATCCTATCCTGAAGTTGGGACTACAGGTGATGGTTATGTGATAGCAAAAGAATTTGGTCATAAAATTATACCACCAAAACCAGCACTGACTCCTATATATGTAAGAGATTACATTTTTCAAGAACTTTCTGGAATAAGTTTTCAAAATGTTAGGGTTGCTATCTGGAGAGAAAATAAAAAGATTATAGAGAAAAATGGAGCGGTGTTGTTGACACATACGAATTTTAGTGGACCAGCTATACTAGATAATTCAAGATTTGTTGAAAATGGAAGTCAGTTAGAAATAAATTATGTTGGAAAAGAATATGTAGATCTAAATAAAGAATTAATTGAAGAGACGAATAGAAATGGGAAAAAAACAATAAAAAAATTTTTGGCACAATATTTTTTACCAGAAAGATTTGTAAAAACAATACTATCTGTTGTAAATGTAGATGGAGAATTAAAATTGGCAGAGCTTTCAAGAGAAAAAAGAGAGAGCTTAATTAAGCTATTGACTTCAAATAGGATGGAGATAACAAAAGTTGGAGGATTTGAGGTAGCTATGGTAACAAGAGGAGGAGTCTTATTAGATGAAGTAAACAGTAAAACTTTGGAATCAAAAAAGTTGGAGCGACTATATTTAGTTGGTGAAATTTTAGATATTGATGGAGATACTGGAGGATACAATATTCAAGCGGCGTGTTCCATGGGAGTTTTAGCTGGAAAATCTATGGGAAGGAAGGAGAGAGAATAATGAGAAAAGATGAGTTTATAAGTTATGCTCAAGAAATAGTTTTAACGGTTTTAAAAATTACTTCAATCCAGTTAGATAAGTTGAGAGAAATGGGTGATATTTCAGGTGAAGAGATTTTGAAAGAAAAAGTTTTATTGCCATATGAAAAAATATATGGTGCCCTTTTAGAGATGAAAATGGATAAAATGAATGAGGAAGAATTCAACTCTTTTAAGGAAATGATAGAAGAGATAAGGAAAAAAAATAATTTATCTTTTGAAAAAATCCAGGAATATCTGAAAAAAAGAGGGGAATTAGAAGGGAAATCAGGAGCTACAGTTGTAAAAAAATTTTTTAAATATAATTTAGATAGATTGTTAGATAAAAAGGAGAAAGTATTTACTAGATATAATCAATTGGCGACAGAGGAGCAAAATTTAGAAAACTTATTAAAAGATACTATACAAGAGGAGGAGCAATTTGATATAATCTATAAGCTGCAACCAGTGAGAGAAAAACTTAGAGATATAGAGGATAAGTACTTAGTAGTTGAAAAAGATATCAATCAATTAAAAAAGAAGTTAGAATCTAAATGGCCTTATGAAATTTACGGGGTTATTTCGGAAGGAGAACTTCTGGAAACATACAAAGAAGCTTTTAAAATGGAGGACTAGTAAGAATGGAAAAAGGATTTAAGCAGATTTTGATTCTATTGGCAGTATTTATTGTCTTTTTTCTTTCGAAAAAGATGTTTGCAAAACCAAGAGTTGTTTTAGGAAAAAATATGGAGGTAAGAAATATGAAAGAAGTGAAATTAAACGCTAAGATAGTTACAACAAGAGGGGATATTAACCTGGTTCTTTTTCCAGAAGTAGCACCAGTGACAGTATTAAATTTTGCACATTTAGCAATGAGAGGTTACTATAACGGTATTAAGTTTCATAGAGTGATTGAAGATTTTATGATTCAAGGTGGAGATCCAACAGGGACAGGAACAGGTGGACCGGGGTATCAATTTATAGACGAATTTAAAGAGGGAGTAGTTTTTGATAAAAAAGGTGTTTTGGCAATGGCTAATGCTGGACCAGAAACAAATGGCTCTCAGTTCTTTATAACTCATGTTGAAACTCCTTGGTTAAATTATAAGCATACAATTTTTGGTGAGGTTGCATCTGATGCTGATCAAAAAGTTGTAGATTCGGTAAAGCAAGGAGATATTATTGAGAAAATTGAAATTACAGGAGATGTAGAAGAGTTTTTGAAAAATGAAGAAAATGCTGAATTTACAGCTCAAATGGATGAAATATTGGATTCTCAATTTCCAAATTTAGTACAATACTAATTTTAAAATAGGGGGATAGTTCTCATGGTGAAAATAGAGAATGAAAAGTTAACGGTACTAATCAACAAGTTTGGTGCAGAGTTGAAAAGTGTTATAAATAAAGATAATAATATAGAGTATATTTGGCCGGGGACTGAAGGAAATTTTAAAAAAAGTGCTCCGAATTTATTTCCTTTTATAGGAAATATTTTAGGTGGAGAAATAGATTATCCTTTAGGAAAAAATGAGAGAGTGACTCTTCCAATGACTAAACATGGATTTGCTAGAGATTTGGAGTTTGAAATTTTAGAAATTACAAATACAACAGCAAAATTTCAACTAAAACCAACTTTATATACAAAGGAAAGGTATCCCTATAATTTCTCTTTAGTAGTAGAATATATACTAATGGAAGATACATTATATCATAACTATATAGTTAGAAATAATGATGTTGTTGAGATATATTACCATATTGGTGGTCATACAGCTTTTTATTGTAACTATGACAGTGATAAAACTTTTGAGAACTATTATTTAGAGTTTAAAAGAGAAGAGTGTAACCTATACAGAATTGATGAAAAAAATGGTTCTTTTTTATCTGAAATTCCAGAAAAAATAACTGTATCTGAAAAATTTGTTTTATCAAAAGAAAAGTTTGCTAAAGACGCGTTAGTATTTGATGGAATAAAGAATCAAAAGTTAAATATAAAACATTTGAAATCCTCTCATGGTGTTGAATTTATATTTGAGAATTTACCGGTGTTAACACTGTGGACAAGTACAGATTCAAGTGAATTTATTTGTCTAGAGCCATGGGCTGGAATAACAGATTTCACAAATGGTTCTAATAAAGCTGAAAATAAAAAAGAGATTCAAAGATTAAATTCAAATGAGCAAAAAAAATATTCACAGATAATGAGATTTTATTAGAATAAAAGCTCCTATACAAAGATGAGTTTTGTATAGGAGCTTTTTTAGTATGTAAAGTTATTTCCCAAAAGAGCAGTGCGGAAAAGTACAAATTGGACAATCTAAGCAAAGTCCGCCATGACCATATGCAGCAATATCCTTGAAAGTAATTTTCTCATCTGCCAAAATTCTAGGTAAAACCAAATCAAAGGCGGTTTTTTTCGAGTGCATAACACAACCTGGTAATCCTAAAATAGCTCTATCACCATGATAAGCTAGCAATAGCATGGCTCCGGGTAATACCGGAGAACCGTAGGTGATTAACTCTCCTCCCATCTCTTTTATAGCCAGAGGGGTTCTGTCATCAGGATCTACAGACATACCTCCAGTACAAAGAATAAGTTCAGCTTGACTGTCTAGCGCTTCTTGTATTTTTTCCTTTATCATCTCTTTTTCATCTGAAGAAAAGGAATGATAAACAATTTCACAACCATATTCCTGAACTTTTTTAGTTAGAATAGGACCAAATTTATCCTCTATTCTTCCAAAAAAAACTTCATTTCCCGTCGTTATAATAGCTATTTTTTTAGCTTTAATAGGTAAAATTTTAATAATATTCTCTTTTGAGATAGTTTCCATTTCTATAAGTTTATTCTCACTGATAACTAATGGAATAACTCTTGTTCCTGCTACTTTTGTTCCTTTTTTGACAGGTGTATTATTGTGCAAAGTAGAAATAATAATCTCTCCTAAACTATTTATTTTTAAAAGTTCGTCTACATCAATTTTTAAAAGTCCATCTGTATTGGCGATAAAATCAATTTTTCCCTCCTTAATTGCAGAAAATTCTAATCCTTCGCCGGCAACGTGTTTTTTTATTCTAATAGCGGCGTCGTTTTCGTGGAGAGTACCTTCTTGATATTCCCATACATAAAGATTATCTTTTCCAAGTTTTAGTAGTTCTGGAATATCAGACTCTTCTATAATATGTCCTTTTTTGAATGCGACCCCTTTAAATTCGCCGGGAACAATTTTTGTTATATCATGACATAAAATCATACCTACGGCATCAACAGTTTTAACAGTTTTCATAAAAACCTCCTTAAATGTATTGTCTTATAAGAATTTTAACTTTTCCTTTTTTATTTTCACCCAAGTTTTTTTCTAAAATAAATTTTCCTCTTTTTCGAATTGTGATTATAGAAGTCATGGCAATTATTTTATTTTTACTTTTTTCAACATTATAGTTAATAAAAACTTCTCCGTTTTCAATTAATTCTGTACTGATATTTCTAGAGGAGTTAACAATGGAAGATACAATTGAATCAAGTCGTAAAGACGAGACAGTGCAGATAATCTCTTTAAATTCCAGCGGAGGAATTTCGGAAGGAGAAATATTACTGATATTTATGGGGATAGTATTGATTTGACAAAGATTATCTTTGATGATATTGAAAATATCATTTATAGCTACACAATAAGCAATATTATTTTTGACAATAATATCACCTAAAGTTTCTCTTTTCAAACCAAGACTCATAATAGCACCTAAAAAATCTTTATGATGTAAGATTTTAAATTTATTAAATGCGTCAATTTTAAAGTAAGTAACAACTTTATCTAAAAGTGAAGAATCAAAATTTTTTGGTGTAAATACTACTAATTGCTTCTCACTTTCAGGAGTTAATCCCACTTTGTGTATATCTATGTCGATAAATTTACAAACTTCACGAAGTTTTAGACAAACTTGTGGGGGTAAAAAAATTGAACCATAAACAGGATAATCGATATCTAAGCATAGAGATATATCATCCCAAATAGAAGCTATTAAAAATTCATCTTCATTTGGAAAAAAATTGTAAAAATATTTTTTATTCATATATTGCTCGCTTTCATTTGAAATGTTTTGAAATTATTGATAGTAGTATTATATCAGTTTATTAACTATTTTGTGTAGCTCTTGACATAAAAACTTTTTTATGTTACAGTCTTTTTGTAATTAATACAAAATTAGAATACTTACAAACGGAGGATAAAAATGACAAAAAAATATTTGAGTTTATTTTTTTTGACATCTATAATAGCACTGGGCGAAGTTAATATATATGGTCCGGGAGGTCCTGCTCCAGTATTTAAAGAAATATCTGAAAAAATAATGAGCGAAAAAAAAGAAAAAATAAATTTAAAAGTGGGTCCTACGGGTAGTTGGATAGAACAAGCTAAGAACAATGGAGATTTAATCTTTTCAGGTTCTGAGTTTATGATGAGCGATTTTACAAATAAATTAAAAGATATTGATAAGTCCAGTATAAGAGCTATAAAATTTAGAGAAGCTGGGATTTTAGTAAGAGATAAAAATCCTAAGAAACTAAAAACAATAAATGATTTGGCGAAAGAGAATGTAAATGTCATTGTTGTAGATGGTGCAGGACAAATTAGTTTATGGGAAGATATGGTGGGAAAAACAAAAGATATACCTCTTATAAATAAGGTGAGAAAAAACATTAAGTATTTTGCTCCAAATAGTGCATTAGCCGTTAAAAGATGGGAAGAAGATGAGAGTGTTGATGCTGTTATAATTTGGAAGCCTTGGGAGAAAAGGTTTAAAAACTCAAATTTTGTAGAGTTAGATGATGAAAATAAAATTTTTAGACCAGCACTGGTGGCACTTACAGAGCAAGGGAATAAAAATCCTGAAGCTAAAAGAATGTATAATGAAATTTTATCATCCAAGTATGATGATGTGTGGAAAAAATATGGTTGGGAAGACTAAATAGGGAAGGTGAAAACTATGAGATTAAAAACATTAGCAACATTATTGCTAGCATCAAGTTTAAGTTACGCATTAACTGTAGATATGGTGAATTTAGAAACGAAAGATAAAATAGGAACGGTCGAGATTAAAGAAACTAAGTATGGGGTGGAGTTTAAGCCAAATTTAGAGGGATTACCACCGGGGCTTCACGGATTTCATGTTCATGAACACGGAAGTATAGAGAGTACGGTTGATAAAAAAACTGGAAAATCAGTCAAGGGTGGAGCTGCAGGAGGACATTATGACCCAGAAAATACCAAAAAGCATGGACTTCCTTGGGAAGATGATAGCCATAAAGGAGATTTACCAGCACTGTATGTAGATTCAACAGGTGTAGCACAACAACCAGTCTTGTCGTCAAGACTGTCATTGGATGAGATAAAGGGAAAAAGTTTGATGATCCATATGCATGGTGATAATCATTCAGATACGCCATCACCTTTAGGCGGAGGTGGAGGAAGAATTGCGGCAGGGATTATTCCAATTAATTAGGTGAAAAAGAGGACTTGCTCCTCTTTTTTTGTATTGTTTTAGCTTAAGGATTTTTGATGTGCAAAGGTGCTAAAAATAAAGCTCTCTTTAAGTACAGTTGATTTTCTATCATATATATGATAGAATCAAATAGATTTGTAAAAATAGGGAGATGATTAAAAATGGTAGAAAGAAAGTATATTGCACCTAATGCAATTACAGCGGCGAATATGTTTTTGGGATATCTAAGTATCACAGCTTCCATAGCGGGGGATTTTTCGAAGGCTATTTGGTTTATAATATTAGCTATGGTGTGTGATGGATTAGATGGAAAAACAGCTAGAAAACTAGATGCATTTAGTGAATTTGGAAAAGAGTTTGATTCTTTCTGTGATGCAATATCTTTTGGATTAGCACCGGGTATACTGGTTTATTCAGTACTAAAGAGTTCTGATGGAATGAAATCTTTTGTTATTCCAATATCGTTCATATATGCGTTATGCGGAGTTATGAGATTGGTTAAGTTTAATATAGTAACGACAGCATCTAGTGAAAAAGATGATTTTAGTGGTATGCCGATTCCTTCAGGAGCATCAGTAGTGTGTTCGTATCTACTATTTGTGGACGTGGTTAAATCAAATTTTGGAATAAATTTATTTTCAATAGAAGTTTTTGTAGGGTTGACATTATTAGCAGCAATTTTGATGGTAAGTACAATTCCATTTAAGACACCGGATAAGGTATTTGGGTTTGTTCCTAAGAAGTTGACAATACCATTTATTGTTTTAATTTTAGTGACATTAAAATACAGCATGTTTATAGTTACTTGTTACTATATACTTGTTAACTTAACAAAATTTTTTACAGAGAGAGCAAAGGAAGATGTTGAATAAAAAATAATTGATTATGATACCCGATAAAATCCAAAAAAACTATTGGAAAATCGGGTATTTTATTTGAATAGTGATACAATTATATGGTATAATTTTAAAGGAGTAATTATGAGTATATTGAATAAATTAAATCAAAAACAAAGAGAAGCAGCTGAAAAAATAGAGGGACCACTTTTAATATTAGCAGGAGCGGGATCTGGAAAAACAAGAACAATCACATATAGAATAGCGTATATGATAAATGAAAAAGGAATTTCTCCTTATAAAATCTTAGCAGTTACTTTCACAAACAAAGCGGCTAAGGAGATGAGAGAAAGAGTTGAACTCCTAATAGGAGAAGACGCACATAAAGCTATGATATCGACTTTCCACTCCTTCGGTGTAAGGTTATTAAGAGTATATGGAGATAAATTGGGATACAATGCTAATTTTACAATATACGATACAGATGATCAAAAGAGAGTAATAAGAGGTATTATGAAAGAACTTGTTGTCAATGATAAGTCGTTGACAGAGGGAGCAGTAGTTTCAATTATTTCAAAATTAAAAGAAAATAGTGTGAGTGTATCCGACTATGAAAAAGAAAATAGATTTGATTCCAATTATAAAATAATATTGGAATGTTATAGAAGGTATAATGGAATTTTAAAAGAAAATAATGGAATGGATTTCTCAGATATTTTGGTTAATCTTCATAAATTATTGGATATTCCAGAGGTTTTGGAAAAACTTCAAGAAAAGTTTCAATATATAATGGTTGATGAGTATCAAGACACAAATAATATTCAATACAACATAGTGACTAAGATAGCATCAAAATATAGAAATATATGTGTAGTTGGTGATGAAAATCAAAGTATATATGGATTTAGAGGAGCTAATATAAAAAATATATTAGATTTTGAAAAAGATTATAAAGATGCTTTGGTTGTTAAATTAGAAGAGAACTATCGTTCAACATCTGCAATTTTGACGGCAGCAAATGAAGTAATAAAAAATAATAAAACAGCAAAGGATAAAAATTTGTGGACTAAAAAGCCACAGGGAGAATTAATCACCGTAAAAGAGTGTTTAGATGGAAGAGAAGAGGTAAATTACATAATTGAAGAGATTATAAAAAGAAAAAATATGGGTAAAAGCTATAGAGAGTTTACAATTCTTTACAGAACGAATGCTCAATCTAGACTTTTTGAAGAGGGATTACTAAAATATAATATTCCATATAAAGTTTTTGGTGGAATGCAATTTTATCAAAGAGCTGAAATAAAAGATATAATAGCGTATTTAACAGTAATCAATAATCCGCAGGATACAATTAATTTGAATAGAATCATAAATGTCCCTAAAAGGAAAATAGGGGATAAGAGTATTGAGAAAATAAAAGAGTTTGCCAATGAAACAAATATATCTATGTTTGAAGCCATTGGAAAGGGAATGGAAATTCCAGGGCTAACATCAGGTGTAAAAATAGCTTTGGATGAACTTTATACAATATTAAGTGATTTAATGGAGCTGAGCAATGAAGTGAATGTCAGCCAAGTGTTTGACGAGTTGATAAAGAGAGTTGGATATTTCTCTTATCTTAATTCAACATATGGCGTAGAAGCTGAGGGAAGAATAGAGAATGTAGAGGAATTAAAAAACTCTATAGTGGAACTAGAAAAGACAGTAGATTTTTTAACGTTGAGAGAGTACTTAGAAAATGTATCTCTTATCAGTGCAACAGATGATTTGGAAGGGGAGTCTGATTATATAAAACTGATGACAATTCACAATTCAAAAGGATTAGAATTTCCCGTTGTATTTTTAACTGGGGTAGAGGATGATATTTTTCCAGGTTCAAAGAAGGTTCTTTTCAATCCAGAAGAGTTGGAAGAGGAGAGAAGACTTTGCTACGTTGCAATAACTAGAGCAGAGGAGAAACTATATTTGACATATGCAAAAAGTAGGTTTGTTTACGGAGAGTTTTTGACAAAAATAAAATCTAGATTTATTGAGGAGCTCCCAGTGGAGGTTTTAGATAGGGTTGAGAAAAAAACTCAAGAAGTGCTACCGAAATCAAAGGTTCTCACAAATGATAAAAAGATAGTGGGTTACAAGAATATTATCACTGCTGAGGATTTAAAAAAGATGAAAGATATTTCTAATTCACCTTTTTCTATAGGAGAAAAAGTGGTACATACGAAGTTTGGATTAGGAAAAGTAATTGAGATATCAGAAAAGAAATTAGGTGTGCAGTTTGTAGATGGAAAAAAAGATATAGCCTTAGCTTTAGCAACAAAGTTTTTAACTAAGGCATAAGATTAGAAGGAGAGAATTTTATGAAGAGAAAAACTCTTAGTAAAGAAGTTCAATATAATGGAATCGGTCTTCACAAAGGTGAGCAGATAAAGATGAAACTAATTCCAGCTAAAAATGGTGGAATAGTCTTTAAAAGAGCGGACTTGGAAGAGGGAAGAAACATAATTTCTATGAGTATAGAAAATACATTTGATCTTACCAGAGGAACTAACTTAAAAAATGAATTTGGAGCAGAAATTTATACTATTGAACACTTTTTATCAGCTCTTTATATAGCTGAAATAACAGATTTAGTTGTGGAGATAGATGGGAATGAGCTTCCTATTGGTGATGGAAGTGCAAAATTTTTTCTAGAAATTATTGAAGATGCTGGAATTCAGGAACTAGAAGAGGATGTGGAAGAACTTGAAATAAAGCTACCGATAAATTTAACAGTGGGAGATAAACATATAATAGCATTGCCATTTGATGGGTATAAAATAACTTATACCATCAAGTTTAATCATACATTTTTAAAAAGTCAAATGTTAGAAATTGTTTTGAATAGGGAGAGTTATAAAAATGAAATAGCAAATGCGAGAACTTTTGGATTTGACTATGAAATAGAGTACTTAAAAAAGAATAATTTAGCTTTAGGTGGAACTTTAGACAATGCCATAGTTGTGAAAAAAGATGGCGTTTTAAATCCAAATGGTTTAAGGTTTGAGGATGAATTTGTAAGACATAAAATTTTAGATTTGATAGGTGATTTGAAAGTATTGAACAGACCAATAAAGGGGCATATAATAGCTATCAAAGCAGGACATGCTTTAGATATAGAATTTGCAAAATTACTTAAAAAGCAGGAGGAAAAAATATGTTAGATGTTATGGAGATAATGAAAAGAATACCACACAGATATCCATTTTTATTAGTTGATAGAGTTTTAGAAATGGATAAAGAGGCGCAAAAGATAAGAGGATTAAAAAACGTAACAGTAAATGAGGAGTTTTTTAATGGACATTTTCCAGGACATCCAATTATGCCAGGAGTTCTAATAGTAGAAGGAATGGCACAATGTTTAGGAGTTTTAGTTTTAGATGATACTGAAGGAAAAGTGCCTTATTTTGCAGCAATTGAAAATGTAAAGTTCAAAGCTCCAGTTAGACCCGGAGATCAGTTAATATATGAAGTACAAGTTGATAAGTTGAGAAGAAACATAGTGAAAGCTACAGGAGTAGCGAAAGTAGATGATAAAGTGGTGACTGAAGCATCATTTACATTTACTATTATGGAAAAATAGAGAGTAGGGTGAAAAAATAGTGACTGAAATTCATAGCACTGCTATAGTTGAGGATGGAGCGATACTGGAATCGGGTGTAAAGATAGGTCCTTTCTGTATAGTAGGAAAAGACGTAAGAATAGGGAAAAATACAGTATTACAATCCCATGTTGTAGTTGAGGGAATAACTGAAATAGGAGAAAATAATACTATATATTCTTTTGTTTCTATTGGAAAAGCTTCACAAGATTTAAAATATAAGGGTGAGCCAACAAAAACTATAATCGGAGATAACAATAGCATTAGGGAATTTGTAACGATTCATAGAGGAACAGACGATAGATGGGAAACAAGAATAGGAAGTAATAATTTATTGATGGCATATGTGCACGTTGCTCATGACGTAATAGTGGGAAATAGCTGTATATTAGCAAATGGTGTCACTTTAGCTGGACATGTAATAGTGGATAGTTTTGCTATAATAGGTGGATTGACACCTGTTCATCAGTTCTGTAGAATAGGGTCTTACTCTATGATTGGCGGTGGGAGTGCAATAAATCAGGATATTTGTCCATTTGTTATGGCTGAAGGAAATAAAGCTGTGATAAGAGGATTAAATACAGTAGGGCTTAGAAGGAAGGGCTTCACAGAAGAGGATCGTTCAAATTTAAAAAGAGCGTATAGAATTATATTTAGAAGTGGAAATCCATTAAAAGATGCTCTGATAGAGCTTGAAAATGAATTTCCTGAAGATAAAAATATAAGGTATCTTGTAGAGTTTATAAAAACTAGTAATAGGGGGATTACAAGATAATGAAAAAAGTTGGAATAATAGTAGGTAACGGCAAGTTACCTCTATATTTCCTTAAAGAAGCGGAAGCTCAAGGAATAGAGGTATACTTAATAGGACTTTTTGACACAATTGATGGAGAAATAAAAAAACATAAAAATTATAAAGATTTCAATATAGGAGAGATAGGAGAAATAATAAAATATCTCTTATTAAATGACATAAACGAAGTTGTGATGCTGGGAAAAGTAGAAAAGTCAATTTTGTTTCAACAGATGAAATTGGATTATTTTGGTGAAAAATTGATGGAAAAATTGCCAGATAGAAAAGATGAAACACTATTATTCGGTGTAATATCATTTTTAAGATTGAACAAAATAAAAGTATTACCCCAAAATTATCTATTAGGAAATATGATGTTTAGTGAGAAGTGTTATACAAAAGATACTCCTTCTGAAGAAGATAAAAAAACAATAGAGATAGGAGTTGAAGCCGCCAAAGCATTGAGTGAAGTAGATGCAGGGCAGACAGTTGTTTGTAAAGAATCTTCAGTTATAGCCCTAGAAGGAATTGAAGGAACTGATAAGACAATAGAGAGAGCGGGAGAGTATGCAGGTGAAGGTTGCATAGTTATAAAAATGGCAAGACCTCAACAAGATATGAGAGTTGATATACCGGCAATAGGAATAGAAACAGTAAAAAAAGCTGTACAAATAAAAGCTAAAGGAATTGTGACTGAAGCAAATAAGATGTTGTTTTTAGATATGAAAGAATGTATGAAGTTAGCCGAGGAAAATAATATCTTTATTATTGGAGTGAAAATATGAAAATATTTGTTTCTACAGGAGAGGTGTCGGGAGATTTACACCTATCCTATTTGATAAAAGAAGCTAAAAAATTAGATAACAATGTGGAGTTTTATGGGGTGGCAGGTAAGTACTCAAAGGATGCAGGGGCTACTATAATACAGGATATCGACGAATTAGCTATTATGGGATTCACTGAAGCAGTAAAAAAATATACCTATTTAAAAAGTAAAGCTGAAGAGTATCTCGACTTTATAAGAAAAGAAAATATAAAAAAGGTTATCATGGTCGATTACGGTGGATTTAATTTGAAGTTTTTAGAGTTATTAAAAAATGAGATTGAGGATATTGAAGTTTTTTATTATATTCCTCCAAAACTTTGGATTTGGGGAGAAAAAAGAATAGATAAATTAAAGTTGGCTGATCATATTATGGTTATTTTTCCTTGGGAAGTTGATTTCTATAAAAAACATAATATCAATGCTGTATACCATGGAAATCCTTTTGTAGAAAGGTATCGGGAAATAGAGAGAAGAGGAGATAAAATTCTATTGCTTCCGGGGAGTAGGAAACAGGAAATAAGGTCTTTAATGCCGGAATTTTTAAGGCTTATAAGAAAAAATTCAAATGAAAAATATATTTTAAAACTTTCTTCAAAAGAGCACTTAAAGTGGATTGATGAAAATTTAACTGAACTGACTAATCTAGAGATTTGCTATGATGTATCACTAGATACGAGTGTAAAAGAGAGTAAGATAGCTATAGCTGCTTCTGGAACAGTAACTTTGGAATTAGCTTTACTTGGCATTCCAACAATAGTTGTCTATAAGACCAATTTTATAAATTATTTTATTGCTAAATATATTTTAAAAGTAGGCTTTGTATCTTTGCCAAATTTAACATTGAATGAAGAAGTTTTTCCGGAACTATTACAAAAAAGATGTAACTTTATTGAAATAGAGAAAAATATGAAAACTGTTTTAGAGAATTTAGACTCTGTTCAAGAAAAAATTCAACGAATAAGAGAGGAGCTTTCTGGAGTAGATATTACAAGAAGATATGCTGAATTTTTATTGAAAGGAAAATAAAATGAAAAAAATTAATGAATTAGATAGGAAAATAATGGGGTTTTTTAAAAATAAATCTTTAAAAACTTTCTTAAAATATAGTTTAAAATATAAAACTGCTATGTTGGGAGTAATTGTATTATCTACTATAACGTCGTTGATGAGTGCAGTCCCAGCATGGTTAAGCAAATATTTAATAGATGATGTTTTGGTAAAGAAAAATGCAAAAATGATGATGATTGTTATCGGTGCTATTTTTGCATCAACTATTTTAAAAGTTATAACAAATTATTTTGCTGACATTTCATCTGGTTATATAACCGAAAAAATAAGAAGAGACATCAAAATAGATGTATTTTCGCATTTGCAAAGGTTACCTATAGCATATTTTAAACAGAATAAATTAGGAGACTTAATGGCGAGACTTTCAGGGGACTCAACAACACTTGGAAGAATAGGATTCATGTTGTTTGATATGTTGAAAGAGTTTATCACTGTTATAGCTCTTTTATTTAGAATGTTTCAAGTTGATTTTATATTGGCATTAATATCATTGACGGTTTTACCTGCGATACTTTCTATGGTAAAAAAATATACGAAGAAAATTAGAAAATCAGGAAGAGTTAGGCAGGATACTGTCGGAGATGTGACTGCATTTGTTCAAGAATCACTGTCAGGAGTGTCAGTTATAAAGGGTTTTAATAGAAGTGATAAAATCATAGAAAAATATATGGGTGTAACTCAAGAAGAGTTTGATAAAATATATAAAACAACGAAGATAAAAGCTAAAATATCACCTATAAACGAAGTTTTAGCAACATTAATGATATTGTTAGTGGCAGGTTACGGTGGGTATCAAATAATTGTTGTTCAAAGTATGACACCAGGAGATTTGATCTCTTTTATAACTGCATTAGGACTTATGCAACAACCATTAAAGACTCTGATTAAAAGAAATAGTGAACTACAAGAAGCTTTACCATCGGCGGATAGAGTTATTGAAATTTTGGATGAAGAGTTAGAACCGGATCATATAGGTGATAACGTTAAAGAGGTTCCTGAAATCATAAAAACAATAGATTTTGCTAATGTAGATTTTAAATATGATGATGGAGATGAAAAAGTACTTAAAAACTTTAATTTGAATGTTAAAGCTGGAGAGGTAGTAGCTTTGGTTGGAAAAAGTGGAAGTGGAAAAACTACTTTGGTAAATTTATTGCCAAGATATTATGATATAACATCTGGAAGTATAAAGATAAACGGTGTGGATATACGAGAGATGTCATTACAAAAATACAGAAACCATATAGGGATAGTACCACAAGAAACTTTTCTATTTAGTGGAACTATCGCTGAAAATATAGGTTTTGGAAAAGATAATGTATCTAGAGAAGAGATAATAAATGCTGCAAAAATGGCGAATGCATACAATTTTATAATGGAGTTACCTAATCAATTTGAGACTGAGGTTGGAGAAAGAGGAGTTCTTTTATCGGGTGGACAAAAGCAAAGACTTGCAATAGCTAGAGCCTTAATTCAAAACCCGAGTATTATGATACTTGATGAAGCGACTTCCGCTTTGGATACAGAATCAGAGAGACTGGTTCAAGATGCTTTAGAAACACTGATGAAGGGAAGAACTACATTTGTGATAGCACATAGATTATCTACGATAATAAATGCAGATAAAATAGTTGTGATGGAAAATGGAGAAATAAAAGAGGTTGGAACACATCAAAAGTTACTAGAAAATAATGGAATATACAGAAAACTTTATGAGATTCAATTTGGGAAAATAGAAACTATAGAAACAATGGATTTAATAGATAACCAAAAGCTTGAAGAGTTAGAGCAGTATATATAGAGAGAGGAAGAAAAATGATAAGATTAGATGGAAGAAAAACAGATGAAAAAAGAGAAGTAAAAGTTACTAGAAACTACACTATGTATGCTGAAGGGTGTGTTTTGATAGAGATTGGGAATACCAAGGTTATTTGTACTGCAACGGTTGTAGAGAAAGTACCACCTTTTTTGAAAAACCAAGGGAAAGGATGGATAACAGCTGAATACTCAATGTTACCAAGAGCAACAGGAGAGAGAAATCAAAGAGAAGCTGCCAAAGGAAAACTTGGTGGAAGAACAATGGAGATTCAAAGACTTATAGGAAGAGCTTTGAGGGCTTGTATCGATCTTGAAAAGTTGGGAGAAAGAACAATAACTATCGATTGTGACGTGATTCAAGCGGATGGAGGGACAAGAACAACGTCAATCACAGGCGGATATATAGCACTAGAGATGGCTATGAGAAGACTTGTAGAGAAAGGTATGTTAGCAGAAAATCCTATTATTGCTAATATTGCTGCAATATCCGTTGGAACAGTAAAAGGGGTTCCTGTATTAGACTTGATGTATACTGAAGATTCAGAAGCTGAAGTAGATATGAATGTAATTATGAACGATAAAGGTGAATTTATAGAGATTCAAGGTACTGGAGAAGAGGCAACTTTCTCAAGAAAAGAGTTAAATGAATTGTTGGATTTAGCAGAAAAAGGTATTTATGAGTTAATAGATATCCAAAGAAAAGAGATAGAGGAGGAATTTTCGAAGTAATGAAGATATTTTTAGCCACAGGGAATAAGAAAAAAATAGACGAGATGTTAAAAATTTTATCTGGATTAGATTTTGAAGTGCTTTCTATAAAAGATGGAATAAAAATTCCTGAGGTTGTAGAAGATAGAGATACTTTTGAAGAAAATTCAAAAAAGAAAGCGTTAGAAATAGCAAAATTTACAAATATGATTACAATTTCAGATGATTCAGGTCTTTGTGTTGACGCTTTGAATGGCGAACCGGGTGTTTACTCCGCTAGATATGCTGGGGAAGATGGAAATGACATGGCAAATAACAGAAAATTAATAGATAATTTACAAGGAGTAGAGAATAGAAAAGCAAAATTTGTGACTGTGATAACTTTAGGAAAACCAAATGGAGAGTATTACTCTTTTAAAGGGGAGATAGAGGGTTTAATCATAGATGAAGCTAGAGGTAAGGATGGCTTTGGGTATGACCCGCATTTCTATTTACCAGGGTATAAAAAAACATTTGCTGAAATGCCTGAAATAAAAAATCAAATTAGCCATAGAGCAAAAGCTTTAGAAGCTCTGAAAAATGGAATTGATAAAATATTAAATATAGGCTAACCTAAATTGGGTTAGCTTTTTTTAAGACAAAAGTTATTAAGGAGATGAGATGTACTTAAAAGGCGTAGAAATTTATGGATTTAAGTCCTTCGGTGAAAGAATAAAAATAGATTTTGATGGAGGAATAACCTCTATTGTTGGACCAAATGGAAGTGGAAAATCAAACATATTGGATGGAATATTATGGGTTTTAGGAGAACAATCTTATAAAAATATAAGAGCTAAAGAAAGTAAAGATATTATATTTTCTGGAGGTGAAGGGAAAAAAGCTGCAAACTATGCAGAAGTTTCACTTTTTATAGATAACAAAGATAATTTTTTTCCAATTGAAGCTGAAAATATAAAGATAACAAGAAAAATGTCACAAAATGGCGACAATGATTATTTAATAAATGATAAAAAAGTTAGATTAAAAGATATTGGAGAGTTGTTTTTAGATACTGGAGTTGGAAAAAGTGCCTACTCTGTGATAGGTCAGGGAAAAGTAGAAAGAATAATATCCTCTTCGAATAAAGAGATAAAAAGTATAATAGAAGAAGCTGCGGGAGTAAAAAAGTTTCAGCAAAAAAAAATGGAATCTGAAAAAAGATTAGAGAAAGTTCAAAATGAACTTGAAAAGATAGAGCTAGTTTTAAGCGAAATTGGTGAAAATAGAGCAAGGGTTGAAAAGCAATCCAAGAAAGCCATAGAGTATTTGAACTTAAAAGATGAAAAAAATATTTTACAAAAAGGGGTATTAACATTTGACTTAAACTCTAAAAATGATGTTTTGAAATCAGGTGAAAAAGAGCAGGAAAGACTATTGACAATAACTTCAACATTAGAAGAGGAGTTAAAAAAATTAGATTTAGAACTTAACTCAATAGAAAATAGAAGAAAAGAGTTGTATTCTAAAATAGAAAACTTCTCGGAAAGTAATACATCTTTAAAGTCAGAAATAGAAACTCTGGAAAAAGAAGAGATAAGAGTTAGAGAAAGAATAACTTCCTATAAGAGGGAGTTGAAGCAGAAAGAGGAAGAGATAGTTTTAGTAAAAAAAACAGTGGAATCTAAAGATCAAATATTAGTGAAATTGAAAGAGGAAAAAGAGAGAGTTAAAGAAAAAGTTTTAGATATTGAAATAAAAAATGGAGAGTTTGAAAAAGCCATTAAGGATAAAGAGTCAAAAAAAAGAGACAAAGAGATTAGCAGTGAATTAAAAAAGAAAAAAATAATGGATTTAGAAGTTGAAAAACTAAAACTTTTAAATGAGATAGAAAGCTCCACAAGAAGAATGAAAGGAAGCGAATTTAAGATTGCATCTTTGAAAGAGGAAAAAAATGGATTTGATAAGAAAATAGAGGAGAATTCAAAAGCACTGGAAGAAGCGTTGAAAAACAAAGAGCTAAAGCAAAAGGCTCTAAAAGAAACGGAAGAAAGACAGATAAAGTTAGAGCAAGAGATTAGTAATTTAAGCAAGGATATGAATAAAGCTGCAGAACTACTAAGAAATGCTGAGTTTGAAGAGAAAAGAGCTTCCGCTAAATTACAGGCACTATATAGAGTTCAAGAGAGTAATGAAGGATTCTATAAGGGAGTAAAGGAAGTTTTAAATGCGAAGATAGCGGGAGTAGAAGGGGCTGTAATTTCGTTAATAAATGTTCCTGAAAACTATCAAAAAGCAATAGAAGCAGCAATACCTGGAAATCTACAAGATATAGTTGTAACAACAAGTGAAGTGGCTAAAAAAGGAATAGAGATTCTAAAAGAAAAAAAAGCTGGAAAAGCTTCATTTTTATCTTTGGATACAATTAAAGCGGGTTCAATAAAAGATATACCTAAAAAAGATGGAGTTGTGGGAAGAGCATCTGACTTAGTATCTGTGAATAAAAAATATAGTAAAGTTTTGGATATGTTACTAGGGAATATTCTAGTTGTAACAGAGATTGACGTAGCTTTAAAAATATTGAAAAAAAATAGTTATAGTGGAAATATTGTGACTCTTTCTGGGGAACTTTTAAGTTCTAGAGGAAGAATAACGGGTGGAGAAACTTCAAACTCTATTGTGTCTCAAATTTTTGAAAGAAAAAAAGAAATCAAAATTTTGGAAGAAACTGTGAATAATATATCGATTAAACTAAAAGAATGGAATGAAAAAATCCAAATTATGAGTAAAAAGCTTGAGAAGCATGAAGAAGAAATCGGTGGAATAGATGCTTTAGAGGATAGTTTAAGAAAACAAACTAAAATAGCAGAGGAACTTTATTTGGATTTAAAGTCTAAAAGCGAGAAATTAGAGAAAGAAAAAAGAGTAGTGGATATAGAGATTCAAGAAGAGGAAAATTATAGTAAAGAATATGCCAGAAGAGTAGAAAATTCTCAGAGCGAAAAAGAGATAACTGAAAAAATAGTGTCGGATTTAAAAAATGAGCTAGATAATGAAAATTCAGCAATTCAAATTTTAAGCACAGAGATAAATACTTTAAGAGATGAGTTTTCAGATATAAGAATACTTTATTTAAATAGCAAAGATAGATTTATTCAAATCGAAAAAGAGGAAGAGAGAGAAAGAAGTGAGCAAAGGGAGCAACAGGAAAAACAGAATAAAATATTAAATGTTTTAGATGAAATAAAAAAAGAGCTTGAAAAATTGGAAGAAAAAGCTCATACTATAGCAGAAGATATAAAAGATAAAAATATAAAATTTGAAAATGAGAATCAAGAACTAAAGGAGATGAAAAAAGAGGATCATATTTTAGAAGAAAAGTCGAAAGATATGGTAAGAGGTTCAAGAGAGATTGAGACAACTTTATTTAAAGAAAAAGAGATTTTAAATAGAGAATTGGAAAGAAAAGAAAGAATTTCTAGAGAAGTTGAAGAGATTTTAGTTCAATTAGAAGAGTTATTGGAGGTCGAAGAATACATAGTCGGTGAAGAGGAGATAAAGACTTCTAGAACAAGGGTGAGAGAATTAGAATTAAAATTAAGAGAGTTTGAATCTGTGAATTTACTTTCAATTGAAGAGTTTAAAGAGTTAGATAATAAGTATAAGTTTATTGATTTACAAAAGGAAGATTTAGTAAAAGGAGAGAAAAGCCTTTCTCTTTTGATAAAAGAGATTGACCAGACAATTGAAGAAAAATTTTACGAGGCTTATGAAGAGATAAATAAAAATTTTAATGAGATGTGCATTGAAACATTGGATAACTCTGAAGGAAAATTATCGCTTCATAATGGAGAGGATTTCCAAAATTGTGGCGTTGAAATATCGGTTAAGTACAAGAATAAAAAGAGACAAGCTCTTTCACTTCTTTCTGGTGGAGAAAAATCAATGGTTGCGATAGCTTTTATAATGGCGATATTTATGTATAAACCAAGTCCCTTTACATTTTTAGATGAGATTGAGGCTGCTCTGGATGAAAAAAATACTAGAAAATTGATTGGAAAATTGAAAGAGTTTACTGATAGATCTCAATTTATTTTAATAACTCATAATAAAGAAACTATGAAAGCGTCGGATTCTTTATATGGTGTAACAATGAATAAAAAAATAGGAATTTCCAAATTAGTTCAAGTAAAAATTTAATAAAGAGAGGAAAAAATGAGACTTTTATCGTATATATATTTTTTAATAACCTCAATACGAAATTGGCTTTACGATAAAAGGTATCTTAAAATAAATGAGATACCAGATGTTGATATTTTATGTATAGGGAATATAACTGTTGGAGGGACGGGAAAAACTCCAGCAGTTCAGTTTTTTACAAAAAAACTTTTGAAGATGGGGAGAAAGGTCGCCATAGTGTCAAGAGGATATAGAGGAAAAAGAAAGATTGATCCAATGATAGTGAGTGATGGTAAAAAAATATTGGTGACATCTAGGGAAAGTGGTGATGAGTCATATATTCATGCCTTGAATTTAAAGGTTCCTGTCATTGTGGGAAGAAATAGACATAAAGCTTGTAAATTAGCGGTGGAGAAATTTGGAGTAGACACTATAATATTGGATGATGGTTTTCAACATAGGAAACTAAAAAGAGATAGAGATATAGTGTTGATAGATGCAACAAATCCTTTTGGATGGGGAGCATTGTTACCCAAAGGTACTTTGAGAGAAGATTTCCAAAAGGGTGGAGAAAGAGCGAGTGAATTTATAATAACAAAATCAGACTTAATATCTGAAAGTGATTTAGAAACATTAAAAAGATTTTTAAAAGTAAAATTTAAAAAATCAGTTTCAGTTGCTAAGCATGGAGTAACTTCGTTATGTGATATAAAAGGAAATGCAAAACCGTTATTTTGGGTGACAGGAAAAAGAGTTCTTCTATTTTCAGGACTTGCAAACCCACTTAATTTTGAAAAAACCGTAATTTCTCTAAATCCAGAATATATAGAAAGAGTGGATTTTATGGATCATCATGATTTTAAAGAGAAAGACTTTGATGTTATAAAAAAAAGAGCGAAAGCAATGAATGCAGATTTTATAATAACAACAGAAAAAGACTTGGTAAAATTGCCTAAGAAGTTAGAAATAGATAATTTATTTGTTTTAAAAATAGAGTTTACAATGTTAGAAGATAATAGCTTAAAAGGATTTGGTGAAATAAATGAAAAGTAGAATAGAAAAAAGAGTAGCAAAAGTAATTGAGAACGCGGATACTCTTGATAAAAGAGCCTACTTGACTGTTGATTGTGACGGAGTAATTAAGAGAAAAAAAATGAATTTTTCAATACCTTTGATGGTCTTTTGTAAGAGTGATGAGATGTTTATGAGAGTTTTAGAGAGGGAAAGTAATAGAACTGAGAGATTTAAGGAAAAAAAAATAGATAGACTATCGAATATACCTATTGATAAATTAAAAGAAAATTTTATAAAATTAGTGATAAAAGGAGAGCTAGAATTTTCCAAAAAGTATGGAAAAGAGTTAGCGTTAAAAGATAAAGAGGAGTTTATAAAAACGTTATTTAATCTATCACTTATGGATAATATATATTTTTATAAACCATTGATGGCTTTGGCAATGAGAGAAATTCTGAATGCTGTGGGTTGGATAGATGAGATTGGTTATCTCGTTATCAGTTACTTTACAAAACAGAGGTATGATTTAAGCTGTCTAGAGAGTTCTGAAGAGATTGAAGATGGGAGTATAGAGATTCCTAAAAATTTTGAAAATTTAGCACTGTTAGCATATAAAAAAGTTTTAGAAAGCTATAGCTATAAGAATGAGAAAAAGTATAGAATGATGTTACTAAATGGAATTAAAAATCAAGATAAGGAGCTTCAATGGGAAGTTGGTGGAGAACTACTAAATAATACAAAATTTTTAATTGAAGCAGTCGCGGAGATTGATTAAAAATGAAGATAGGTATATATGGAGGGAGTTTTAACCCTATTCACAATGGACATATATATATGGCGAAGTTTATTGTGGATCACTTGAATCTGGATAAGCTTCTTATTATACCTGTAGGAATTCCCTCCCATAGAAAAAATATATTGGCAGATGCGAATATGAGACTAAAGATGTGTGAGATAGCATTTAGAAATGAAAAAAAAATAGAAGTTTCAGATATAGAAGTGAAATCAAAGGATATTGCATTCACTTATGATACACTGTTAAAAATTATTGAGATGTATCCAAATAATGAGTATTATGAGATTATTGGTGAAGACTCAGGAGCATACTTTCATAGATGGAAAAATTATAAAGAGATTCTAAAATTAGCGAAAGTTGTTATTCTTCAGCGAGAAGGGTATAGCACATTATTAAAAGATGCGAATATTTTACAGGTAAAAAATCCATTTTTGAATTTTTCTTCAACTGGCGTGAGAGAGGCTATTTTAAAAGAGGAATCCATAGAAAGCATGGTACCAAAAGAGATAGCAGAGTTCATAAAAGCTAATAAATTATATAAAAGATAGAAGGAGGTAGCGTAAAAACTACCTCTTTTGTTCATTTAGGAAGCATTTTTTTATGGAAAAAATGTTCTAAATATGGTAGAATTTAGTGATTTATTGAGAGGAGAAAAATAATGAGTTTAAGAGTACCAAGTCATATAGCAATAATTATGGATGGGAATGGACGATGGGCAAAAAAAAGAGGGATGCCCAGAACATACGGACATAAAGCAGGAGCAGATACTTTAAGGAAAATATTAACTTATTGTGGAGAGTTAGGTGTAAAATATTTGACAGTTTACGCTTTTTCGACTGAAAACTGGAAAAGAGCAAAGGAAGAAGTAGATGCTTTAATGTTTCTTTTCAAAACTTATTTAAAAAATGAAAAAAAATTATTGATGAAAAATAATGTGAAATTTTTAGTTTCTGGAAGAACAGAGGGAGTTAGTCAGGATTTACTTGCAGAAATTAATAGGTTAGAAGAGGCAACAAAAGGAAATACGGGAATAACGTTGAATATAGCTTTTAACTATGGTGGACGAGCTGAACTAGTTGATGCTATAAAAGAAATTATAAAGCATGATGAAAAGGAGATAACAGAAGAAATTGTAGAAAAATATTTATACAACCAGTTACCTAATCCAGAGTTACTAATAAGAACAAGTGGAGAAATGAGAATTTCTAATTTTTTATTATGGCAAATAGCCTACTCTGAAATATATGTAACAGAAACTTATTGGCCAGACTTTGATAGAGATGAGTTGATAAAGGCCATAGAAAGTTATCAAAAAAGAGAGAGGCGTTTTGGAGGAGTAAAGTAGATGGTGAATAGGATATTAGTAGCTTTAATAGGAATACCACTTTTGATAACAGTATTGTTAAAAGGAGGTTTTTTACTGTTACTGTTCGTAAATTTTGTTGTTTTAGTTGGACTATTTGAGTTTTACAAGATGGCAGAGATTGGTGGGAAAAAACCGGATGTAAATTTGGGGTATATAGCTGGACTGGCTATACCAAATATAATCTACTTTGTAAATGTAGATAATTCGACGCTTGTGCTTATGCCGATAGCTCTATTAACAATAGCTTTAATAGGAAAAAAAGTTTTACAAAATAAAGTTGAAAATTCAAGTAGAGATATTGGTATCACACTGCTTGGAGTTATCTATGTTTCTGGATTGTTTACACATCTATTATTAATGAACTATTTACCAAATGGTGGGAAATGGTTATTGACAATCCAGATTTTAGTATGGGTATGTGATTCATTTGCATATTTTGTAGGAATGGGAATAGGAAGGAAAATATTTAAGCAAGGATTTAGCTCAATAAGTCCAAAAAAATCGATAGAAGGTTCCATTGGAGGAATAGTTTTTACAATTGGAGCGATCTATTTAATAAATAAATATTTTAGTATTTTTGGAACCGATATAAGTACGGTGATTGTTTTACTGTTTGGTTTGTTAATTAGTATAGTAGCCCAGATAGGTGATCTAGGTGAATCTATGTTCAAAAGAGAATTTAAAGTTAAAGATTCAGGGAAATTATTAGGAGAGCATGGAGGAATATTGGATCGTTTTGACAGTATGTTATTCGTTGTACCAGTTGTATATTATCTATTAAAATTTATTTAGAGAAAAGGTAGCTTAAAAAGGCTACCATTTTTTTAGAAGAGAAATAAAAAGGGTTTGAGGAGAAAAAGTATGAAAAATATAACTATATTGGGTTCTACAGGAAGTATTGGAACAAATGCATTAAAGGTTATAGAAGCCAAAAAAGAGAAATTTAAAGTTATAGCTATGTCAGCATATTCTAATTTAGAGTTATTTAAAGAACAAGTGAAGAAGTTTAATCCAACATATCTTTGCATAGGTTCTGAAAAAAATGCAAAAGTTTTAAGGGAGTTATATCCTGAAAAAATAATCTGTTTTGGAGATGAAGGATTAAAAGCAATGGGAGCTTTAGAGGAAGCTGATATAGTTTTAACGGCAATAAGTGGTGCTATTGGGATTGAGGCAACAGTTGAGGCGATAAAAAAAGAAAAAAGAATTGCTTTGGCAAATAAGGAGACAATGGTAGCAGCAGGAGAGTATATAAATAAACTTTTACAAAAGTATCCAAAAGCGGAGATAATTCCTGTAGATAGTGAGCATTCGGCTTTATTTCAGAGTATGCAGGGAAATAGAAAGGAAGAGATAAAAAATTTAATTATAACAGCTAGTGGTGGAACTTTTAGAGGCAAAAGTTTAAAGGAGTTAGAAGAGGTAACGATTGAACAAGCTTTAAAACATCCAAATTGGTCGATGGGAAAAAAAATTACAATCGATTCTTCGACTTTAGTTAATAAAGGATTGGAAGTGATAGAGGCACATATGTTGTTTGGGATAGGGTATGAAAATATAGAGGTTTTAGTTCACCCTCAAAGTATTATACATTCGATGGTAGAATTTGTAGATAATTCTATAATAGCTCAAATAGGAGCACCAGACATGAAACTTCCGATTCAGTATGCTTTTACATATCCAGAAAGAGAAAATAGTAGGGTGTTGGAAAGATTAAGTTTAAAAACTTTGACAGAGCTTACTTTTAGTCAGGTTGATAACAAGGTTTTCAAAGGGGTAGAATTAGCTTTTCAAGCGGGAAAGATAGGAAAGACAATGCCATGTGTGTTTAATTCAGCAAACGAAGTTGCAGTGGAGTTATTTCTAGAAGGGAAAATAAAATTTTTAGAAATATATGAAATAATAGAAAGAGCTATGAAATTTCATAAGGTGAGGGAGATGGACTCTTTAGAAGTGATAAAAGATGTGGATAAGGAAACAAGAAAGTGGGTTTATAGTAATTATGCAAGAGATTAAAAAAGGAAAACTTATAGTTATAGAGGGAACAGATTCGAGTGGAAAGGAAACACAAACAGCGATATTATTTGATAGATTATCAAAAAAGGTAAATAAAATAAGAAAGATATCTTTTCCTAATTATGAGAGCCCGGCGTGTGCTCCCGTAAAAATGTACTTAGCTGGTGATTTTGGAAGTGATGCAGAAAAAGTAAATCCATATCCAGCTTCAACAATGTATGCAATAGATCGCTATGCTTCTTATAAAATGGACTGGGGAGTTTTTTATAATGAGGGTGGAATAATTATAACCGATAGATATACAACATCAAATATGGTTCATCAAGCATCTAAAATAAATGAATCCGAAGAAAAAGAGAGTTATTTAGCATGGTTGGAAGATTTAGAGTATAATAAAATGGGAATACCAAGACCAGATTTAATTATTTTTTTAAATATGCCGATAGAAACTGCTCAAAAGCTAATGTTTGAAAGGAAAAATAAAATAACTGGTGGAGATAAAAAGGATATACA
>Trix_p1__coassemble_994_pt1 | contig 39508 bp, 39 predicted proteins | sample Trix_p1__metabat2_low_PE_021 | metagenome-assembled genome bin Trix_p1 | reverse complement strand
AGATTTGCTGCTCATATAGATGTTGTTGACTACCAAATTGCAATTTCAGCTAAGGGGAATCCAAGAGAATCTGTCAAACTAAAAAAAGAATTGATAGAGTATTTAAAAAACAGGAAAGACTAGAAAGGTTTGTATCTCTAGTCTTTTTCTATATCTAAATCTTGAAAAAGATTTAAAATTTCTTTGGAATATTTTCCACTATCATCATGAGATACGAGAGGGGGAAGAATAGTTAAAGAATCTTTTCCATTCCGTATCCCTTCAATTAAAAGAATTTTTGCAGGTTTATCAAGCTTTGAATGACAAAATTGAACTCTTTTAGGAAAAATTCCGTATTTCCTCATAGTATCAACAATTTCTAAAAATCTATCAGGTCTATGAACCATTGCAAAATATCCTTTATGTTTCAAAAGGTTTGAGGCCACACTGATGAGTTGGTCTAAATCAATAGTTATTTCATGCCGAGCTAGGGTAAGTTGATCTAAATTATTTAACTGATTTTCATTTCCATGAAATTTAAAAAAAGGTGGATTTGTTATAATAACATCTTGAGAACCGCTTTCAAAGTGGTTTTTCCAGTTTTTCATATCATCATGAATAATAGTAATTTGCTCTTGTAGATTATTTAGTTCAACATTTCTTATAGCTAAGTTAGCGGATGTTTCTTGAATTTCAATGCCTGTGATTTTAGCTTTAGTTCTTTGGGAGAGAAACAGAGGTATCGCTCCATTTCCAGTTCCCAAATCCAGTATTTTATCTGCTCCTCTTGTAAGTGAGATAAAATTAGATATTAAAAGAGAATCTAAGGAAAAATTAAAATAGTCAGGTCTTTGAATAATTTTTAAACTTTTATTTAATAAGCTATTTATAACTTCGTTTTTATTAAGTATCATTATATACCTCCAAAGTTATTATAGCAAAAAAGATATAAAATTAAAACTTATATATCTCTAGTTAAGATAATATTGGCGTCAGTGCCCAATATATTATTTAAAACAATTGTCCCAATTTTTTGTGGAGATTGAATTTTAATATCTTTTAAAAGTTCCACACACTGAAAAACTAGTTCTTTTGGTATAGGTTTATCTGTTTTTACAGGTACCATATGATGAATTCCTCCCACCACTCTAACAATAGAAGTTACAACTCTTTTGGGAGCGATAAGCTCCTCTTTAGCGTACACAATACCTTTAGAGCAGGAGTTTCCTGTAACTTTATAATCATTTTTAGTGTCTATAGATAAATGACATCCCATAGGACATAAGATACATATCATCTCTTTCATTATTATCCCTCCTGTAATTCAATAACAATATCTTTAGAAATTTTTTTCAATAATAATTCTGGAAGAAGGATCTTTTCCATCTCTCCCGGAGCTAAATGTGTTCTTTTAAAGCTAGCAATAATATTGTCACCCTCTTTAACCACAATTTTCTTATTTTTATAGATGTTATTTACCCTCATAAAAATTTCTAATCTGTTTTGTGGATTGTCCAGTTTAATAATTTGAGGAACAGTGTAAAGAATACCGTTGCCGTTTTTTATATTAGAAATATTTTCTAATTTACAATTTTCTTCAGCAATATAACACGCTGCAAATTTTCCTGCTCGTTCTCCCTCCTCACTAACAAAATCTACAAGATCATGGACATGAACAACATTTCCACAAGCAAAAACACCGGGGATACTTGTTTCCATTGAATTATTAACAATAGGACCATTAGTTCTATTATCCAAAATTATACCGGTTTCTTTAGATAGATCATTTTCAGGAATAAGTCCAACAGATAAAAGAAGTGTATCACATTCATATTCAATTTCAGTTCCAGAAATAGGTTTTTTATTTTCATCAACTTTGGCAACTATCACTTTTTCAAGTCTATCTTTCCCTCTAATATCAACTACTGTGTGAGAAAGAAGTAAAGGGATGTTAAAATCATCAAGGCATTGAACAATATTTCTATTTAAACCTCCAGAAAATGGCATTAGTTCCACAACTGCCTCGACTTTAGCACCCTCTAAGGTCATTCTTCTAGCCATGATAAGCCCGATATCTCCACTTCCCAGAATTAAAGCTTTTTTTCCAACCATATAACCTTCCATATTGATATATCTCTGAGCAGCACCAGCTGTAAATATTCCAGATGGTCTCTCTCCAGGAATAGCTATAGCTCCTCTTGTTCTCTCTCTGCATCCCATAGCCAAAATAACAGCTTCAGCTTCGATTTCTTGGTATCCATCTATGGGATTTATCATAGAAATAATTTTATCTTTAGAGATATTTAATACCATAGTCTCCAGTTTTATATCAATAGGATAATTCTTAACAAACTCAATGTATTTTTGAGCATATTCAGGACCAGTCAACTCCTCTTTGAATCTATGTAGTCCAAAACCATTGTGAATACACTGTTGTAAAATACCACCTAACTCTTTATCTCTTTCTAAAATAACGATACTTTTGGCACCATTTTCATAAGCTGATTTAGCTGCAGCAAGACCGGCAGGACCTCCACCTATAACAACAATATCATATCTCATTAATTTTTCAACTCCTCTATTAGAATATAAGAATCAGCTTTATCTAAGATAACATCTTTGATATCTTCATTTAGCTCTCTAGCTATAATCTCTTGGACTCTAGGACCACAGAAGCCACCTTGGCATCTACCAGAACCGGGTCTGCATCTTCTTTTAACTGCATCCATAGTTGTAGCTTTAACGGGTCTATGAATTGCTTCAACTATCTCTCCTTCAGTAATCATTTCACATCTACAAATTATTCTACCAAATCTATTATCCTCTTTAATTTTTTGAGCTTTTTCCTCTGGTGAAAGATGCATGAAAAGAGTGTGTTTTCTAGGCTTGATAAAATTATCTTTTTTTATAAGGTGAGCACCACTATTTTTTAATAAGTCAATAGCTGCTAAAGCAATAGCAGGTGCAGCAGATAATCCAGGTGATTTTATTCCTGCAATATCAAAGAAACCTTTAATAGATGACTCTTCAACAATAAAATCTCCTCTATCTGATTCTGCTCTAATTCCAGCAAATGTTCTAATATTTTCTCTAAAGTTGATATCTTTTATAGAGTGACTTCCTTTAAATTTAATATAATCAAGTCTATCAGTAGCTGTAGAAACATCATATCTATTATCAATATCTTGAGCATCAGGTCCGACAAGTAAATTTCCATGAACTGTTGGAGTTACAAGTATTCCTTTTCCAAGCTTAGAAGGACATTGAAAAACAGTTTGATTAACTCTTTTTCCTTGGTTTTTATCTAAGACAAAATACTCGCCTTTTCTCGGAAGTATTTTGAATGATTCAGGTGCAATCATTTTATGAATAATATCAGCGTGAACTCCGGTACAGTTAATTACATATTTTCCATGGAAAACTCCAGTATTTGTATGTACATGGAAAATATCATCTACTTTTTCAATATTTTCAACTTGTGTATTTAAAAATAATTCAACACCATTTTCAACAGCGTTATCTATAAGAGCTTCAGCAAACTCCCAAGGTGAAACAATTCCAGCAGAAGCGCAGTGTAGTGCAGCAACGGCTTTTTCATCAACATTTGGTTCGATTTCTCTCAGTTTTTCTTGATTGATAATAGCTAAGCCAGGAACCTTATTTATGATACCTCTGTTGTAAAGTACATTAAGATGCTCAATCTCTTCATCATTAAATGCTAAGACAAGAGAACCGTTACGTTTAAAAGGAACAGAAAGTTCATTACATAAATCTTCGTATAAAGAGTTACCTAAAACATTTAATTTAGCCATAAGTGACCCTTCCTTAGCATCATATCCTCCGTGAACAATTGCACTGTTAGCTTTGGTAGTTTCATTGGCTACATCAGTATCTTTCTCTAAAACTGCAACTTTTAATTGGTATTTAGAAAGCTCTCTAGCGATACCAGTTCCAATAATACCAGCACCAATGATTAAAATATCATACATAAAATACCCTCCTAGTTTTTAATAGCAAAAAAGAGAGCAGAAAAAGGTGGTAATAAATTACCAACACTTTTTTAGCTCTCTTCATCTCTATTGCTAATATTTAATTTTTATCTAATTTAAATATACTACTTTTTTTTTAATTAGTCAAGCTCCCAATTTAAAGATCTTTCAACAGCTCTTTTCCATTTGCTATGTTTTAAATCTCTATCCTCTTCAGTCATAGTAGGAATGAATGTTTTTTCAAGACACCAATTTTGTTTAATCTCATTTTTATCATTCCAGAAACCAACTGCAAGACCAGCAAGATACGCTGCTCCTAAAGCTGTTGTTTCAACAGTAGAAGGTCTGTGAACCTCTTTACCCACAATATCAGATTGGAATTGCATTAAGAAGTTATTAGCAGATGCTCCGCCATCAACTTTTAAAGCTTTTAATTCAATTCCAGAATCCTCTTGCATAGCTTCAAGAACATCTCTAGTTTGATAAGCAATAGATTCTAAAGTTGCTCTAATGATATGATTTTTATTAGCACCTCTAGTTAATCCAACAATAGCACCTCTAGCATACATATCCCAGTGAGGAGTTCCTAAACCAACAAATGCTGGAACAAAGTAAACACCACCATTATCTTTAACTTTACTAGCAAAATATTCAGTATCTTTAGAATCTGTAATTAACTTTAATTCGTCTCTTAGCCATTGAACTGCAGCACCAGCAACAAAGATACTTCCTTCAAGAGCATACTCAACTTTTCCATCTAATCCAATAGCTATAGTAGTTAAAAGACCATTTTTACTTTGGTACATTCTACTACCTGTATTCATAAGCATGAAACAACCAGTTCCATAAGTGTTTTTAGCTTCTCCTTTTTCAAAGCAAGCTTGTCCAAATAAAGCAGCTTGTTGATCTCCAGCAACACCACAAATAGGAACTCTATGTCCACCCTTTCCGCCAAGATTAGCATATCCAAATGTTCCACTTGAATCTTTAACTTCAGGAAGCATAGACTTAGGAATATCTAATTCTTTTAAAAGTTTTTCATCCCAACAAAGATCTTTAATATTATAAATCATAGTTCTAGAAGCATTTGTGTAATCTGTAGCATGTGATTTTCCATTAGTCAATTTCCAAATTAACCATGTATCAACAGTACCAAATAATAATTCTCCTCTTTCAGCTTGTTCTCTAGCTCCTTTGACATTGTCTAAAATCCATTTTATTTTAGTTCCTGAGAAATAGGCATCTACAACAAGACCTGTATTATCTCTCACATAATCAGCCAAGCCTTTTGCTTTTAAATCATCACATATATGGGCAGTTCTTCTGCACTGCCATACAATCGCATTATAAATAGGCTTTCCAGTTATCTTATTCCAAACGATAGTAGTTTCTCTTTGATTAGTGATTCCTATAGCAATAACATCATGTTGAGAAACGCCAGATTGTGCGATAGCCTCGGCTAAAACTCCACTTTGACTAGCCCAGATTTCCATAGGGTCATGTTCAACCCAACCCTCTTTTGGATATATCTGTTTAAACTCTTTTTGTGCACTGGCTACAATATTTTGTTGTTCATCAAAAATTATAGCCCTTGAACTTGTTGTACCTTGATCTAAAGCGATTATATATTTCATAGAAAATCCTCCCTAGTTTACTATATTTTAATTGAAAATAGTTGCAAAAGTGATAGCACCAATAATTCCACCTATGATAGGACCAGCGATAGGTACCCAAGCATAGGACCAATCAGAATTTTTCTTATTGGCAATAGGCAAAATAGCGTGCATAATTCTAGGACCTAAATCTCTCGCAGGATTGATTGCGTAGCCAGTGGGACCTCCTAGACTTAAACCAATGCTCCAAACGTAGAATCCAGCAAGTAAGGGTCCTAAAATACCGGTGAAACCTTTAACTACATCTCCATTTGGTAGTGTCGCAGAAAAAGCTTGATTGTTGACATGACCAATAGCTAATAGTCCAAAAACAAGCATAAAAGTACCGATAGTTTCTGTTACAAAGTTCCATTTTAAATCTCTAATAGCGGGTTCTGTTGAAAAAGAAGCTAAGATTGCACCAGCATCTGTTGTTTCATCATATTGTTTTTTGTAAGTAAGATATACGAAAACTTGTCCAAACATTGCTCCTAGAAGTTGAGCAGTGACATAGCCAAAAACAAGTTCTGCTGGAAAAAATCCTACAACAGCAAATCCGATAGTTAAAGCTGGGTTAAGATGAGCTCCACTTATCCACCCTATGCAGTAGGCACCGGTCATAACAGCGAGTCCCCAAGCAGTGGTAATAACAATCCATCCAGAACTATGTCCCTTACTTTTCTTTAAAACTACATTTGCAACTACACCATTACCCAGTAAAATAAGAATTGCAGTGCCTATAAATTCAGCTACAAAAACATTCATGATATCCTCCCATAATTATTATTATATAAAAAAGGCTATTCAAAAAAAGAGAATTTTAAGAAATTCTGTTTAATTGAATAGCCTCTCTGATATCTCTAGCTAAACTAATTTATAATATTTAGTTTTGTTGTAGATATAGCTACAGCCCCACTTTTAAGAGCTAGATTGACATCTTCGTAATCGGAGATGAGTCCTCCAGCAATAATAGGGATAGAGCTTCGCTTTGAAATTTGTTCAATAATTTTTGGCATAACTCCGGGTAGAATTTCTATTGCATCAATATATGTTTCATTAAAAAGCTTTTCAGTGGTATTTAAAGATAGTGAATCTATCAAAAAACATCTCAAAATGACTAAAAAACCAATTTTATGCGAATATTTTGCAACTTGAGATTTAGTGGTTATAATTCCATCTGCAAAGGTATTTTCTCTTAAGTAGTCGAGAGCAGAATTATCTTTAGTATTTAGACCTTGAATCATATCAAGATGTATGAAACATAATTTTCCACTTGCTTTGATAAGGCGAGTGGTTTCCTCAATAGAGCAGATATCACTGTTTAGAAGAAATATTATCTTAGAAGAACTTAAAAGAGCATTTTCTAAAGTCTCTAGGTCTTTTACTGCAAGTATTTTGTTATTTTCAATTAAAATTTTTTTTAAATTTGAGTTCATTCTGATCTCCCTTTGTTTCTTATCAATAATAAGTATACTATATTACACTTAAATGTCAAGATAAATAACAGTTTAAATTTTTTTGTTCGATAAAAAAATAAAAAGGGATTGCTAGAATCCCTTTAAATTCAATGTGTTATATGTGTTTCGTTGGTTTAGTGATACCTATTAAAATACAAGTTATAAGAGAACCGATAACAACAGATAGTAGGTACATCATTGGATTTGTGATGATAGGTAAAACGAATAGTCCACCATGGGGTGCAGGTAACTGACACTTAAATGCCATTGATAGACCACCGGCTAACGCAGAACCAATAACGCAAGTTGGGATAACTCTGATTGGATCGGCAGCAGCAAAAGGGATAGCTCCTTCAGTGATAAAAGAAGCTCCCATTATATAGTTTGTCAAACCAGCTTCTCTTTCCTCTTTAGAGAATTTATGCTTAAAGAAAGTAGTTGCTAGAGCAATTCCTAAAGGAGGAGTCATACCACCGGCCATAACAGCAGCGTGTGGATAGTAGTTTCCTGCAGCAATAGCAGCAATACCGAAAGTAAATGCGGCTTTATTGATAGGACCTCCCATGTCAATAGCCATCATACCACCGACAATAGCTCCTAGTAGGATAAGGTTTCCAGTACCAAGAGAGTTTAAAAAATTAGTAATTCCAGTATTTAGAGCAGCAACTGGAGAGATTACAGCAGTATACATAAGAACCCCAGTTATTAAAATTCCAAATAGAGGGTATAGAAGAACAGGTTTGATTCCTTCAAGTTTTTCAGGAAGTTTTGCAAATATCTTTTTTAAGAAAAGGACAACATATCCACCAAGAAAACCTCCGACTAAACCACCAAGGAAACCGCCACCATTGTTAGCAGAGATTAAACCTCCAACCATAGCAGGAGCAAATCCAGGTCTATCAGCGATACTCATTCCTATAAATCCAGCAAGAACTGGAATCATTAGGAAAAAGGCATTTCCTCCACCTATATCCATTAAAATTTTAGCAATGGGGTTAAAGCTAGGATCAGCGGGATCAGAAGCTTTTATACCGAATATGAAAGATATTGCAATTAGGATACCTCCACCAACAACAAATGGTAGCATATTCGAAACTCCGCTCATTAAATGCTTGTAAAATCCTTTTCTTTCACTGCTTCCAGAAGGTGTTTTAGTTTCTTTACTTGAATATAGTGGTGCTGTTTGGTTAAGAGCGTGTCGAATTAGTTCTTCAGGTCTTTTGATTCCCTCTTTAACTCCAACGATTTCGACGTGTTTTCCATTAAATCTAGCCATTTCAACATTTTTATCAGCGGCAACTATAATTCCTTTTGCATTTTTTATCTCTTCATCTGTAAGATGGTTCTTGACTCCTGTAGAACCATTAGTTTCTACTTTAATCTTAACTCCCATCTCTTTAGCTTTTTTATTTAAAGCTTCAGCGGCCATGTATGTGTGAGCTATTCCAGTAGGACAAGCGGTTACAGCAAGAACTTGATAGTCATTGCTCTTATCCTCTTTGGCAGAGCTACTATTTTCTTCAGATACCTCCCCTTTTAAAAGAATATCCAAAACGTCCTGTTTTGTTTTAACGTGTAGAAGTTGTTCTCTAATATCATCATCTAACAGAAGAGAAGTCAATTGAGAGAGTGTCTCAATATGTGAGTCAGTGGCGTCAGCGGGAGCAGCAATCATAAAGAATAATTTAGATGGCTCTCCATCTAGAGAACCGTAGTCAATTCCCTCTTTAGAAAGACCAAAAGCAACAGTAGGAAGCTTAACTGATGATGATTTTCCATGAGGAATAGCGATTCCCTCCTCTAGACCAGTGGAACTTTGCTCCTCTCTTTTTAAAATAGTTTTTCTAAATTCATCCTTATCATTAAGTCTACCAGCATCATAAAGAACGTCAACAAGTTCATCAATAACTTCTATCTTGTTTTTAGCAGTTAAATTTAATTTTATACAATCTTTTACTAGCATTTTATCTAACATATATTTACTCCTCCTGTTTTATAGTTTAATAATTTCAATATCTTTTAATAAGTTTGTCATAGTGTCAAAAGTTGCTAATCCTTTGGAGAATGCAGTAGCACTTCCAGAAGCAATCCCGATTTCATAGCACTCTTTTAAGGATAGAGATTTATTAAGTCCATAGATAAATCCTCCAATCATTGAATCCCCAGAGCCGTTTGAACTGATGAGAGTACCTTTGGGTACACCACCTATAAAAATATTCTCTTTTGTTATGAAGATAGAGCCTTTAGAACCTAGTGAAATTAAAACATTTTGAGCTCCCATTTCTTGAAGTTTTTTACCAGCCGCAATCAATTCTTTAGTAGTTGAAAAATTAGAGTTGAAAAATTCATTGATTTCATCCCTATTTGGTTTTATTAAAAATACTCCTTTTTTCAATGCAATTTCAAAAGGAATACCTCTGGTATCTAAAATTACTTTCACATCTTTGGGAATACTTTCAATAATATCAGCATACACACTTGGGGGAAGTGATAACGGGACACTTCCAGACAGTGCTAAAATATCGTTAGCTTTAAGATTAGTCTTGAAAAAATTAAGCAACTCTTCAAAATTTTCTTTTGAAATTGTTGGAGAGGTACCTGCAATTTCACTTTCAAGTCCATTGTTGTTTATTTTTATATTTATACGTGTATCTTCGTGAATATCAAAAAAATTGGTATTTAAACCATCACAACTTAAGGAATTTTTTATAAACTCTCCAGTAAATCCACCTATAAATCCTAAACAAACAGAATCGGTATTAAAATTTTTTAGAATTTTAGAAACATTAATTCCTTTACCTCCTGGAAGTTTGTATGTTTCTTTAGGGATATTTAAGTTTCCTTCAACAAAAGAGTCAAAAGTTAAAAAATAATCTAAAGCAGGATTTAAAGTTAATGTATATATCATTTTACGACCTCCACTTTTATTATATTTTTATATTCTTTGGGAAGTGGCTTATCTGTAATCAAAGTCCCTTTATCCAAGGTAGAAAAAATAGTAAAACTACTTTTTCCAATTTTTGAATGATCACAGAGAAAAAATATATTTGTACTTTTACTGATGGCTTCACTTTTAACAAGAGCCTCTTCAAAGTCTGGAGTGCTATATCCGTCCAAATTAACAGCATTAACACCAATGAAGGCATATTGAAAATTAAAAGTTTTTAGATATTGTGCTGCTGAAAATCCAACAGTACAACTGGTTTTGCTCTTAATTTTGCCACCTATTAAAAAACTTTCAATCTCATATTTTTCCAGTTCATCTATTAGATTTAAACCATTTGTCACCACTTTAATATTAAGATTTTTTAAATACTTAATCATACAAAGAGTTGTTGTTCCAGCATCCAAGAAAATGTAGGAATCTCTTTTAATGAAGCTTGTAGCGTATTTAGCAATTTTTTCTTTTTCCACTCTATTTAGATTTCTTCTGTATTGGATGTTAAAATCCTTTATGGTATCCAAAGAGTTATTTAAAATAGCACCACCATGAACTCTTTTGATGAGTTCTTTTTTTTCCAAAGAAGCTAAATCTCTTCTAGCAGTAGCTTCTGAAACATTTAGAAGTTCAACTATTTCTTGAAGTTTTACAACCTCTTTTTGTTTTAAAAGTTCTAAAATAGAATTTTCTCTTTCTATACTCAACATAAAATCACATCCTTTATAGAAAGTATAGTATCATAGTGTAAAATAAAAATCAATCACTTTCTATCAAAAAAAATCAAAAACAATCAATAAAAAAATGAAGAATTTTTAACAAATAAAGATTATAATAGAGATGAGGAGGAAGTTATGATGAAAATAGATTTTACAGAAAAAATAATCGGAAGAGAAAAATACCTTAGATCAGCTGTAATAGCGTTGGTTGTGGAAAAGAGTGATGGAAAATACTTTTTGTTTGAAAAAAGAGCCAGAGGAGTCAGGCAAGGAGGAGACATATCTTTTCCGGGTGGAAAAATAGAAGAGGGAGAAACTAGTTTAGAAGCGGCACTAAGGGAGTGTAAGGAAGAGATTGGAATAGACAATGTGTGTGTTAAAGGGAAAATAGGGACACTAGTAATACCTTCGGGAATAATGGTTGAAGCTTTTTTGGGAGTAATAGAGGATGAAAAATTAACAGAATTGAAATTGAATAGGGATGAAGTTGAGGAGTGCTTTATGGTACCAGTGGATTTTTTAAAAAAAAATCCACCGAGAATTGAAAAATTAGAGGTAGAAACAAAGCCATATTACTATGAAAATGGTGAAAAATATGTATTTCCAGCTGTGGAATTAAAATTGCCAAAAATGTATCATTCACCTTGGAAAAGTTCACCAAGGGAGGTGTATATATACATATATGAGGATAGAGTAATTTGGGGATTGACTGCAGAGATTATAAAAGAGGCTATAGAATATTTATGATAATTGATAAAAAAGGAGGCTACTTTTTTAATAGCCTCCTTAGAGCAATTTTAAAAATATGTTTTTATAAAATGTAAAAACATAGTAATAGCAAGGAGGTCTGCCGCACCTCCAGGACTAATTTTCTTTTTTATAAACTCATTTTCAATCTCAGTTAATAGCTTTATATTTACAGAGGTTTTTTCAAATTTTAAGTGTAAATTTTTAGCTTTAAGTTTCACAAAGTTTAAAATTTCAATATCATGCCTATGCAAAATAGTGGTGTCTTCTAAATTGCTCATTAAGAATAGAAGAGTTCTAATCATTGCATGGTTAATATGTTCTCCAGAAATTAAAGAGTTTTCAAAAATTTTAATTGAACCATTGAAAATGATATCTAGACCGTTTTTTACAACTCCTCTGACACCTACTATACCATGTCTGATATATAACTTCTCTCCATGAGTTAGAGAAGTTTTTTTATGAATATTATCAAAGTCTTTCAGAATATCTCGGCACATCTCTTTAATTAGAGAGGGAATCTCATTAAAAGATAAATTTTCAAATTTTGCTTTGGCTGTTAAAGCAGCGGTGATACCCATTAAAAAAATCATCCCTTTATGTGTATTGACATTATTGGTAGCTAAAAACATATCATCCTCAGCAAGTTTTCCCATAAATCTTATTTTCTTAAAAATTAAATCAACTGATAGAGGTGAATAACCAGCACTTATAACTTTTTTTAAATAACTACTTAAAGAAAACCCACTATCAATAAAAGTAAAGAAGTCCATATCTTCGTGAGACCCCTTAGTATGAGGTGAAACTAAGCCAAAAGACGGTGAAGCGGAAACCTCCAAGATAACCGATTTTAAGGCTAAATTTGAGAAAGTATTTACTATCTCAATTTTATTGCGCTCAGAATCAAGGTATTTTTCTAATCTCTTCTCGATAGCTATTTGAATCTCTTTTTGAGTATGTTTTTTAGTTCTAGCACAAACGAATGCCATATCACTACAAAGAAGACAACTTCTTTTTTCTCCGCCAAAATCTTTTCTGGAAAATAGATAACCGTTATTGTCGAAAACATCAATGTCAACACATCTACCTAAGATATGAGACTCTTCAATTTCTATAGCAATTTTTTTTATATTTTTTCCTAAGTCTTTAATTGAATATATATATGTAGGACCTTCAATAGATTCAATTTTTTGTAGATATACAATTTGGGAATTGAAAATCTCTAAAACTTCATTTTTCATAATCTCAACAATATATTTAGCAACAAAACTATTTTTTTCCTCTCCGGGATAGTTAGCTCTTAGGACTAAGATTGGATTTTTAAAATTTTCAATAATTTCATTTTGAATCTCCACTCTTTTTTCTCTCATCAACAAAAATTCTTCTAAGTTAAACATTTACAATTAGTGAACAGAGTTAGAACTTTTAATTCTCTCTGCAATCTCCTTCCCTTTTTCTGAAATTAGGTATTCAAAGGTAGAATATGGGACTAAATTTTTAACTTCATCCAGTTTGTCCTCTTTCAAAAGGGCACGAACTTGCGAAGCACTTATGGCACAGTGTTCCATCTCTTTTCTTGGAATAACACAAACTTTTAAATTAAACTCTTTAAAAGTTTCAATCATTGTTTCATTATATTTTTTAGTCACTTCACAAAATGGTTCTTCACCGACAAATCTAGTGGAAATATTGAGTTTTTTGCAGAAGTGTTCAGCGGTTATTTTTGTATCTAATTTCATAAATTCAATTAAAGAGTCGTCCTCTTTTCTCAAAAAATAATTTGGAAAAGTAGCGGAGGATATAATATATTCTGTACTAGGTAGAACAGTTACATTTTTCAAATGTTCAGTTCCTCTTTTCACTAGAGTGATTCTATCTAGAAAAGGGAAAGAGGATTTATCCTCTTCAACAACTAAAACCAAAACGTTATCCATTTTTTTAGCGGCAGTTTCAATTAAAAATTGGTGTCCCAAAGTGAAGGGGTTACAATTCATTATAAGGAGTCCGTTGTCACTTTTTTCCCTCCAGTTCAGTTGCATTTTCATCTTGTTGACAGTTTTGTCGATAGAGTTCATTCCAATTTCAAGAAGAGCTACTTTATCTGTCTTTGAAATCAATTTGAATCCCACCCCCTTGAAGATATCCTCATTTGAAGGTTTTGTAAAAACAAAAGTGTGAAAAATTCCTTGGTCAAAAGATTTATTAAGAAGAGTTGTGACAAGAGTGTTTGTAACTCCTTCACCCTTTAAAGAATCATCTATCGCAAAACACTTTATTATGTTTTTGCTTTTAGAGGCAGTTGCAACAATCTCTTCATTTTTTCTAATAACTAGGGAATAGTCAATACTTTCATCAAAGTTTAACTGAAACTTTTTTAAGAATTCTTTAAGTTCATTTTTTTGATAGTTACTGTTTAAATTGAGTGTCTCTATATTCATTGAGCTTGAGTTACCCCCTCTTTAATAAGTTGGAACTTACTTGTTATATCGTCGATATATTGTATAAATATATTTTGAGATTCCGATAAAACTTCATTTTTTGAAATACTATACACTACAAAAACTTTATTATTTTCCATCCAAGTATCTTTCTCAACAGATTTTTGCACAAGCTGAGTAGCCGCATAGTCCATTAAATCGGATAGAGCAGGAGATAATATTTTTTTTGTATAGGGATCAGCGGGAACTAAAAAAGATTTAAAAACTATCTCTTCTTCCGATAAAATTTTAGATTTTAACTTTTCTTTAGCATCACGAACAGCTTTTCCAGTCGCAACCAGTGTACCGCTATTTCCAATTTTTGACGAACCAATTCCCATTATTTCATTCTCTGAATCGACAGAAGTAATCATTCGATCTGTATTTTCTGTAGTTTCCATGGGATTTGGTATTGAAAGATTATTACATCCAGTTAAGAACAGAATGAATGATATAGCTGTAAGTTTTTTTAACATTGTAATCTCCCCCTTTTAAAGTAAATTATATACAAGGTATAGTGCCTAAAATTTTAATATTTAATTTTTCAAAATTTTCTAAGTTTTTAAATAAAATTAAATTTACAAAAAGATTTGGTTTAATTTTTATATATTCCTTAGAAAGAATATCATCATATAGAACATAAGTGATATCATTACTTTCAAAAACAGAGTTATTATAAGAGGAGAACAAATATAAGGTATCGCTATTCAAATTGATTTTATTGATGAGGTACCAGTTATTCTTCTCAATAAACTCTAGGGTCTCTGTAGAAAAATCAGACAGGATATATTTTACAGATTTTAAATCTAACTCTTCAAATTGATTGACAACAATAGGATTGACATACTCTCCAAAAATTTTTTTAATTCCAATAAAAGATAATGCGTTGGATTTTATTCCTACGTTAAGAGTTCCTTCAAGCTTTCTACAAAAAGAAATAATTTCAGTGTAAAAACTTTGAATTTCAGTAGAAGTAAGACCTGAAAAATCACTTAATTTTTTGTATATAGCAATCTCTCTTTCGGGAACATATATACGACTGTTATCTTTTGATTTAGTAAGTCCAACTTGGTGAACAATGTCCATTCTATCCAAAATTAACCTTACAATTTTTTTATCAATTATATCTATCTCTTCTCTTAATTTATTAATATCACGTGTAATTTTAATCACCCATTTCATGAACGTTATCAATACATATTCTATAATATAAAGGTGTCAAAATCAAATAAATATTGAAATATAATGAAAAATCTTATAGAATGAGATATTGAAATGTTTAAAAATAAATAGAAGTTTCAGGAGGAAAATATGAAGTTTTTTTCTTTGAATAAAAAAAAGTATGCGACTTTAACTGTTAAAGAAAATAAATCAGAAAATAAAAAAGTTGAGGAAAAAGAGGAAAAAATAATAAAAAAAATAAAGATAACAGGGCTTTGGGAAAAATGTCCAGAATGTCATGAGATTGTCTATAAGAATGACATTGAGCAGAATTTACAAAAATGCCCTCACTGTGATTATTACTTTTCAATGAATGCTAAAGAGAGAATAGCTCTTTTAATAGATGAAAATACTTTTCAAGAGATGGATAAAGATTTAATTTCGGAAAATCCATTAGATTTTCCGGGATATACAGAAAAATATGAGGTGGCAGTGGAAAAAACTGGAATGTTAGAAGGTGCAGTAGCAGGAATTGGGGATATTTTTGGAATAAAAGTAAGTATAGCAGTTATGGATTTTGACTTCCTAGGTGGAAGTATGGGATCAGTTGTGGGAGAAAAGATAACAAGGGCAATAGAAAGAGGAATAGAGTTTAAAATCCCAGTGGTGGTGGTGTCGTCATCTGGAGGAGCTAGAATGCACGAAGGAATACTTTCACTTATGCAGATGGCAAAAACTTCCGCTGCATTGGAAAGATTGAGAGAAGTTGGAGTTCCGTTTGTATCAATTCCAGTAAATCCCACAACGGGAGGAGTTACAGCGTCTTTTGCAATGTTAGGGGATATAATTATGACAGAGCCAGATGCTTTAATTGGATTTGCAGGTCAAAGAGTAATAGAACAGACAATCAAACAAAAATTACCAAATGGTTTCCAAAGAAGTGAGTTTTTACAAGAGTGTGGAATGGTTGATGTGATAACAAAAAGAGAGGATATGAAGAGAACTCTTCATAAAATTTTAGATAATATAATCTAGAAATAGCTTATATATAGGAGAGTGACATGAAATTTAATAGTGAAATTTTAGATTTAGAAACTAAAATAGTAGAACTTAAAAATTTTTCAAAGGAAAAAGGCATAGATTTAAGTTTAGAAATAGAAAAACTTTCAAAACAAAGAGATGAATATTTAAAGGCCGCTTATAAAAATTTAACAGATTGGGACAGAGTAACCATAGCTCGTCATCCAGAAAGACCTTATACTTTGGATTATATAGAAAATATGACAACTGATTTTATAGAGCTACATGGAGACAGATTATGTAAAGATGATGCAGCCATAGTCGGAGGACTTTGCAAGATAGATGGGAAAAAAGTTATGATTGTTGGGCACCAAAAAGGAAGGACTATTGATGAAAATATTTTTAGAAATTTTGGAATGGCGAGTCCTGAAGGATATAGAAAAGCTTTAAGATTGTTTAAAATGGCTGAGAGATTTTCTATTCCCATAGTAAATTTAATAGATACGGCAGGGGCATATCCAGGAATAGAAGCTGAAAAACATGGTCAGGGTGAGGCAATAGCTAGAAACTTGTTAGAGATGGCAGGTTTAAAAGTACCAATAATTTCCATAGTAATAGGTGAAGGAGGGTCAGGAGGAGCATTAGCATTAGGTGTAGCAGATAAAGTCTATATGTTAGAAAATTCAGTTTATTCTGTAATATCTCCTGAGGGGTGTGCGGCGATTCTTTATAAAGACTCTTCTAAGGCTTCTGAAGCAGCGAATAATTTGAAAATATCAGGTCACAGTTTACAGAGTTTAGGTATAATTGATGGCATTGTAAAAGAACCATTGGGTGGAGCTCATAGAGATTATAAGTGTGTAGCAAATGATCTAAAAAATGTTATTTTATCATCACTTTTAGAGTTATCCAAATTAGATGTAGATACTTTACTAGAAAATAGATATAATAAATTTAGAAAAATGGGAAGTTTTACAGAGAAAACAATCTAGATTTTAATAGAAAGTGTCGGAGGTGTTAAGCTTATATGAAAAAAATAGCTGTTTTAACAAGTGGAGGAGACGCTCCTGGAATGAACGCTGCTATAAGAGCAGTTGCTAAAGTGGCATTAGCGAAGGGAATGGAAGTATATGGAGTAAGAAGAGGATATCTAGGAATGGTACATGATGAAATATTCCAAATGAATGGTAGTCACGTATCTGGAATTATTGATAGAGGTGGAACAGTTCTTTTAACAGCTAGATGTTTAGAGTTTAAAGATTCAAAATTTAGAGCGATAGCTGCTGAAAATTTGAAAAAGAGAGGGATTGAAGGCATTGTAGTTATAGGTGGAGATGGTTCTTACAGAGGTGCCGATTTACTATCTAAAGAGCACGGGTTTAAAGTTGTAGGACTACCTGGAACAATTGACAATGACATAATAGGAACAGACTACACAATAGGTTTTGATACGTGTTTAAATACAATATTGGATGCTATGTCAAAATTGAGGGATACAGCAACTTCACACGAAAGAACAATATTGATGGAAGTAATGGGAAGACACGCTGGAGATTTAGCACTTCATGCCACATTGGCAGGTGGAGGGGACGGAGTTCTAATTCCAGAAATAGAGGAACCAATCGAGATGTTAGCTTATCAAATTAAAGAGAGAAGAAGACAAGGAAAGTTACATGATATAGTTTTGGTAGCTGAGGGTGTTGGAAGTGTTTTTGAAATAGAAAAACAATTGAAAGAAAAGGTGACAACAGAGGTAAGAAGTGTAGTTTTAGCTCATGTCCAAAGAGGTGGAACACCATCTGGATTTGATAGAGTACTAGCAACTAAAATGGGAGCAAAAGCAGTGGAGCTTCTTGAGACGGGCATAGGTGGAGTTATGGTAGGAATTGAGAGCAATGAATTAGTAACTCATCCGATATCGTTTGCTTGGGAAGGAAAAAGAAAATATGATATTAGAAAAGATTATGAATTAGCATTGATACTTTGTAAATAGGAGCTGATGAAATTATGATTACAGTTTTAGATGTTGTTAGAAAAGAAAGAAGAAAAAACAAGATAAAAAGAGAGATTGAAGATAACGATAGAAAAATAAGAGACAACAGAAAAAGAGTTGATCTTTTAACAAATTTAAAGGAGTATTTAAAGCCTGGAATGACTTACGCTGAGATTATTGATATAATCGAAAATATGAAGGGTGATTATGAGGATAGAGTTGACGATTATATAATTAAAAATGCTGAACTAGGAAAAGAGAGAAGAGAGATTTCTAAGAGCATAAAAGAGATTACGAGAACACTAGCTCAAAAAGCTCCAGTAGAAAAAAAATAATAAGGAGTTTAAATGGCAACTAGGTCATTAGAGATATTGATAGATGAATTTAATAGGTTACCCGGAATTGGAAGAAAAAGTGCAGTGAGATTAGCATTCCATGTTTTAGAGATGTCTGAGCAAGAGGTTGAAAGATTTTCAAAAGCTTTAAAAGATGTGAAGGAGACTGTAAAAAAATGTTCAATCTGTGGTAATTTTAGTGAAAATGATACGTGTGATATATGCAGAGATGAGTTTAGAGATAAGGATATTATCTGTGTTGTAGAGGATAGTCGAGATATAATTCCTCTGGAAAAAACAAAGAGATATAAAGGAAGTTATCACGTTCTAAATGGTAAGATAGATCCGTTAAATGGAATGACTCCAGACAAATTAAATTTAAAATCATTGTTAGAAAGAGTGGCGAAAGAGGATATAAAAGAGGTTATTCTCGCTTTAAATCCAGACTTGGAGGGAGAGACAACAGCGTTGTATTTAACAAAGATTTTAAAGACATTTGATGTAAAAGTAACAAAAATAGCCAGCGGAATTCCAATGGGTGGAAATATAGAGTTTGCGGATGTAGCAACTATATCAAGAGCATTGGAAGGGAGGCAAGAGATATAAAAAAGTCGGATTGATCCGACTTTTTTATATTACTTTAAATCTATAATAGCTTTTTCTAAGCAATCAAGAGTGAATCTAACTCTATCTTCACGTGCATTTTCTCCCATATGTCCAATTCTGATAATTTTATCAGCTAAAGGACCATAAGAACCAGAAAGTAAAATATCGTATTTAGTTTTTAAGTGAGTTAACAAATCTTCCGCTCTTATACCTTCAGGAGGATAAAAAGCCGTAACAGTTGGTGAAAAATCAGACTCTAGATACAGTGAGCATCCTAACTCTTGAAGTCTTTCGATACAAAGATTTCTCATCTCTTTGTGTCTATCAAAAACTCTAAATAGGGTTTCAGATAATAGGTTATCAATGGCAGTTCCTAAACTGATGATATCACTGGCAGGCATAGTATAGGGAAAAGATTTTTTCTCCTCTATATCTTTCCAATGTAGTAAATTACAGTAAAATGATGGGATAGGAGTTGTTCTATTTTCCATAGCATACCAAGCAGCATCACTGACAGCCATGATAGTGAGACCGGGAGCAGCTGAAAAAACCTTTTGAGATGCAGAGAGTACAATATCGACATTCCATTCATCCATTTTAAAATCTACTCCTCCAAGAGCCGCAACAGTATCAACAACAGTTAAAATACCTTTAGATTTTAAAAGTTGGCATACAGGACCTATATCATTGAGAATACCACTTGGAGTATCACAATGTACTACTGTAGCGTATTTAAAGTTTGAATCTTTCTGCAGAAATTTTTTAAGACTTTCTAAGTCTATTGATTTTTTCCAACTTGACTCAAAGACAGTAACTTCACCTCCATAGGGTTCAATAAGTCCTTTGAATCCCTCTCCAAAAAAACCATTGGAGATAACAAGAACTCTATCTCCTTTTTCAGTTAGAGAAGCACAAGCAGCATCTAATCCAAGCATTCCCTCCCCGCTCATTATAAAAATTTTAGAATGATCTGATCCAATAAAATTTCTAAGTCTATGACAAACAAATTTATAATAACTTAGAAAATCAGAATCGAGATCGGGATTTCCAAACACTTTACTTCTCGCATGTAAAGTGTTACCAGAAACAGTAGTAGGTCCGGCGGTCATCATTAAATAATTAGGTCTGTAAAATAACATTTTTAAGCCTCCTTGATTTTAATTTTTACAAGAAAAATAACTTACCTTATATGTCAATGTTGTAGATTTAAAACTTTTTGTTAGAGAGTAGTTAGAAGTTGAAAAACCGGTAACTCCAGTTTTTTTTAAATGTTTTAAAGCCTTTAGAGGACTAGAAAATTCTAAAATAAATTTTTCCTCTTGGAATTCAACAAAAGTATAGTATTTTTTCAAAATTTGATAAATCTCTTCAGTACTTTTATAGTCTAAAGATATCCCAAAATGTTCAAAAATTTCAATTAAATTTCCTTCTGAATAGATGGAGAAGACCAATTGTGAAGTATTTTTGGAGATTTTATGGATAAGACTTTCCAAGTTTTCAACCCATTGAAAAGCAGAGCTAGAAATAATTAAAGAATAGTTTTTTAGTTTCAATGTTTCCATATTTTCAACAAAAAAATCTCTATATGATATATTTGAAAAAAAATCTTGGGTGTTAAAAATATCATTTAAGTCTAAATAATTGAAACACACTGATTCAAAAAGTGCTTTAGTAAGCATTCCAGTACCACACCCTAACTCTAAAATAGTATCGTATTTTCTAGATTTATCAATAAAAGTCAGAAGTTTTTTAGCTACTTCCTTTTGAGTAATAGCATTGCAATCATAATTTTTAAATTGTTTATTAAAATTCATTTTCTTGATCAATGATGTCCCTCCAGTTTTCTATAATTTCAAAAGGGTAGTGACCACATTGAAGAATAGTAATAGCAGTACTTTCTTTTTCATAAAATTTTAATTGTTTTGAATAGGGAATAATTCGATCATATTTTCCAAGAAAAACTTTATCAAAAGTATGATGAGTATTTGGAAAATCCAAAAGAATATCTTCTAATTCAATTTTTAATCTATCTAAATCTGGAGTTTCATGGAAATACTCTAGAGGCAGTCCCATATTCTCATAGAATTTTTTTAAATTATCTTTAGAAAGTGTTTCCAAGGTAAGCTTAAACATCTTTGGCGATATTCCATATTTACCAATTATATACGGGACACCATTTATAGCAATAGATAAACAGTTTAACTCTCTATTTTTTAGTAAAAAGTTAGAGGCATAGTGTACACCAAAAGACCAACCAATAACATAGATCTTCTCATATTTAGAAAAATCTATATGATCAGTGAGATATGGATAGTCAATACAATAGACTTTATAACAATCATCACAAATAAGTTTATCTATAATGTGGTGATTCATTCCCCATCCATTAAAAAAAAGTATTAAGTGCATAGTTAAGCTCCTGAAAAAAATTAATAATATTATCTTTAGATAAAGTTGGGGATAGACCAATTCTAATTCTAGATGTACCTCTAGGGACAGTTGGTTCTTTCACTCCATAAACAAAGTATTTTTTCTCATTTAAGTAATTGATAATCTTATCTAACCTTTCATTGTCCCCAACAATTATAGATATAATATGAGTTGTTGATAAAGTTTTCATATCATACTTTTTAATTAGAGAGTGGGCTAACTTTTGTAGTTCAAAGAGATATAAGCGTTTTTCTTTGAATAGGTCCATTTTTTCTAAAATAAATAGATTCCAAGCGATATTAATGGGAGGAAGAGCTGTGGTATAAATAAATTTTCTTCCTTTATTAATAATATACTCTTTGTATATTTGATCACAGATTAGATATGAACCGGTAGAACCCCCACCTTTACCGAGTGGAATTGTGAGAAAATCGACATCTTTAATCAAATTTTCACTGTGCACCATTCCATAAGAGTAGACACCAAAAGAATGAGCTTCATCAATAATTAAATAAAAATCAAACTCCTTTTTTAATTTAATAAGTTCTTTAAGATGGACGCAATCACCATCCATACTATATATAGTTTCTGAAATAACAAAAATATTTTCAAATTTATCTCGATTTTTTTCTAAAAGTTTTTTTAAATGTTCGAGATCAAGGTGCTTATATCTTAGCAAAGTTGCTTTACTATGTAAAATACCGTCATGAATACTCGCGTGATTTAATCTATCACTGATGACTAAGGTACTTTCATCACAAAATGTTTCCAGTATACAGCAGTTACAATCAAAACCACTATTAAAAAATAAAACAGGTTTTTTATATATACCTTCAGCCATTTTTTCTAATTCCATAATTAAAGGATACGATCCACTAATCAATCTAGAGGAACTAGAGGAGAGTTTTAAATTTGAATATTTTTTATAGAATTCTTCAATTAAAATTGGGTTACAAGCAAAACCCATATAATCATTGGATGAAAGATTTAAAAGATTATGGTTCAATGTAATTAATTTTCTAAAACGATTGTCACGCTTAAAATTTTTCAATTCTTTTTTTATTTTTTCTTTTAACATAGTTAATCACCAAAAATATTATACCTAAAAAGATAAAAAAAAGCCATTAGAAAGAAGAGATAAATATTATATGTAAATATATACTTCGAAAATAAAATGTACACTATTTAATAAGTGTTGCAATTTATATGTATAGATGTTAATATTAATTTAATAAAAACAAAATAAAATTCTATAAAAAGTGCACACTTAACGAAAGGAGTTAATATGCAGTTAACAGAGAGACAAAAAGAGATTGTAGAAATTATTAAGAAAAATGGACCTATAACTGGGGACGAAATAGCTAAGATGATATACATTACTAGATCAGCTCTTAGAACAGACTTCTCAATACTAAAAAAAATGTCAATAATAAAATCAAAGCAAAAAGTAGGATATACTTATAATGAAGCTTTTGTGAAATCAAATAATAAAACACTAGTGAAACATATAATGGGAACACCAGTAACTATAGACGAAAGCTATTCAGTTTACAAAACAGTACTTCTTATGTTTGAAAAAGATATAGGAACAATATTTATAACAAAGGATGGGAACCTTTCAGGTATTGTTTCAAGAAAGGATTTACTAAGAATTGCTATTGGAAAAAGAGATATTGAGCAAATACCAATAAATCTTATAATGACAAGAATGCCAAATATAATATTCTCTATGGAAAATGAGACAATAGAGGAGTGTGTAAAAAAAATAATAGAGCATCAAATAGATTCAGTACCCGTTATTAGGATAGCGGAGAAAAATGGTAAGGAGATATATAAGGTAGTTGGGAGATTTACTAAAACAAATGTGAGTAGATTACTACTTGATATATTGGAGAATAAGAACAAGGAAAGAGGAGAATAGTTTTATTAAAATAAATTAAAAAGTTCAGGAGAGAGAAGATGAAAAATGTGTATTTGTTTAATGAAGGATATGGTTTAGAGAAAATGATATTAGGTGGTAAGGGAGCCAATCTAGTAGAGATGAAAAAGATAGGACTACCTATTCCAAATGGACTAATTGCAACAACAGTAGCTTGTAAAAATTATTTTAAGGATGGAAATTATTTATCGGAAAATATGATAAATGATATAAAAGAGGGGATAAAAAAATTAGAAGTAGAAACTGGGAAAGAGTTTGATGGAGAAAATCCTTTATTGGTCTCAGTTAGATCAGGTGCACCGGTATCCATGCCGGGAATGATGGACACTATTCTCAATTTAGGACTGAATGATAACACAGTTCAGAAATTAATCGAAAAAACAAAAAATGAAAAATTTGTATATGAAATCTATTTAAGATTTATAGAGATGTTCGCGGAGATTGTAAAAGGAGTCTCAAGGGAGAAGTTTATAAAGATTAAAGAGTATTCAAGAGAGAAAAAATACAAGGAGATAGTAGAATCTTTTAAAGGATTATATTGGATTGAAACTGGTGAATTTTTTCCAGAAAATCCTGAGGATCAAATTCTAATGGCAGTAGAATCTATTTTTAAATCATGGAACAATGAAAGAGCAAAAATATATAGGCAACTAAACAATATAGACGAGAGTATGGGAACGGCCGTTGTAATTCAAGAGATGGTATTTGGTAATTTCAACGAGTTATCGGGAACAGGTGTAGCTTTTACAAGAAATCCATCAACGGGTGAAAATAAATTGTTTGGAGAATATCTGTTAGAAGCTCAAGGAGAAGATATTGTAGCAGGGATAAGAACACCACACTCCATTGAAACAATGAAAAATCAACTTCCAAATATTTATGATGAATTTTTAAATATTGCAAAATCATTGGAGAGACACTATGGAGATATGCAGGATATTGAGTTTACTATAGAGGATGGAAAACTGTTTATACTTCAAACAAGAAATGGAAAAAGAAGTCCAAATGCTTCCATTAAAATAGCTGTAGATATGGTAAATGAAAATATTATAACTAAAGAAAAAGCTATATTGATGGTAGATACAGAGCTATTGCCTCAAATTTTCAATGGAACGTTTGAGGAGGCTGATATAGTTGGAAAAAAGTTTCTGGGGAAAGGATTGCCAGGTTCAGCAGGCGTAGCTGTGGGAAAAGTAGTTCTTTCCACAGACAAAATAAAAGAAGGAGAATCTGTAATTTTAGTGAGGGTGGAAACTTCTCCCGAAGATATCAAAGGCATGAGTTTAGCCAAAGGAATTGTAACTGTTAAAGGAGGAGCAACGTCTCATGGAGCCGTAGTGGCAAGAGGGATGGGAAAGTGCTGTGTAACAGGGTGTGAAGAGATAAAAATAGATTCTAGTGAAGAGTTTTTTACCATAAATGGAGAGAGAGTTCAAGAGGGAGAAGTTATCTCTATAAATGGATATAATGGGGATATCTATAAAGGGGCCATAAAACTAAAAATGGGAGAACTCAGTGAAGAGTTAAAAGAGTTTTTAGAATGGTGTAAGGAGATTAAAACTTTAGAAGTTAGAATGAATGCAGATACTCCGACGGATGTAATAGTTGGAAAAAGTTTTGGGGCTGAGGGAATAGGACTTTGTAGAACAGAGCATATGTTTTTTGAAGATGAAAAAATATGGAGTGTTAGGGAGATGATAATTGCTAATACAAAGGAAGAGAGAGAGAAAGCTTTGAAAAAGCTATTAGAACTTCAAAAAATAGATTTTAAAAAAATGTTACATAAATTAGGTGGATTACCTATGAATATAAGGCTTTTAGATCCTCCATTCCATGAATTTTTACCAAAAACAGAAAAAGATATACAAAAGTTAGCACTGTTGTTAGAAAAATGTCCGAAAGAGATTGAGAGTAGAATAAAAGAGTTGAAAGAGGAAAATCCTATGCTGGGGCACAGAGGGTGTAGACTGGCAATCACTTTCCCAGAAATTTATGAGATGCAAGCAAGAGCTATAATAGAATCAGCTATCGAATGTAAAGAAGAGGGTGGAAGTTGTGAAATAGAGATAATGATACCTTTTATTGGAGGAATCAGCGAGTTTAAATATATAAAAGAGGGAATTTTAAAAGAGATTGAAAAAGTTTTTGAAGAAAAAAATGAGAAGATAGATTATAAATTAGGTACTATGATGGAACTACCAAGAGCTTGTCTAATAGCTAATGAAATTGCTGAAGAAAGTGCGTTTTTCTCATTTGGAACTAATGATTTAACTCAAACAACCTATGGAATCTCAAGAGATGACTCTATAAAATTTATAGATCATTATAAAGCTAAAAATATAATGAAAAGAGATCCGTTTCAATCGATAGATACACGTGGAGTCGGGAAATTAATAGTTTTAGCTAAAGAGTTAGGTCAAAGTGTAAAACCAAATATAAAAATAGGGGTTTGTGGAGAGCATGGTGGTGATCCTAAGAGTATAGAATATTTTGACGAATTGGGATTTAATTACGTTAGTTGTTCACCATTTAGGGTTCCAATTGCAATAGTTGCATCAGCACAAAGTGCCGTACTAAAAAGGATGAGTTGATATGAATATAAAAGAGGAAGAGCTAAAATATTTGAAGCTTTTAGCTAAAAATTTTCCAACAATTGCTGAAACAGCCACGGAGATAATAAATTTAGAAGCAATTTTGTCTTTACCAAAAGGAACAGAACATTTTATAAGTGATATACATGGAGAGTATGAAGCTTTTAATCATGTTTTAAAAAACTGTTCAGGTGTAATAAAAGAAAAAATAGAAAATATATTTATAAATTTACCAGAAAAGGAAAAAAATCAATTGGCAACAGTAATCTATTATCCCAAGGAAAAGATAGAGTTAATTCAATCTTTAGGTGAAGATATGGAAAAGTGGTATAAAAAAACTATACCGAGAATATTAAAAGTTTTGAAAGTAGTTTCCTCTAAGTATACAAGGTCAAAAGTGGGAAAAGCTATGACAAAAGAGTTTTCCTATATTATCCAAGAACTTTTATATGAACGTGCTGAAGAGAAAAATAAAAAAGATTATATAGAGGGGATTATAAATACTATAATAGAGATAGGCAGAGGAAAAGAGTTTATAATAAACGTAAGTGTGCTTATTCAAAGATTGGTTGTAGATACATTGCATATAGTGGGAGATATTTATGATAGGGGAGCATATCCACATAAAATAATGGATAAACTTATGAAATATCATAATGTGGATATTCAATGGGGAAATCATGATATATTATGGGTAGGTGCAGCTTGTGGACATGGAGCTTGTATAGCAAATGCTATTAGAATATCTCTTCGATATTCAAATAGAGAGATTTTGGAGGAAGGATATGGAATAAATTTATTACCTTTGGCAACTTTAGCTATGGAGTTTTATGCAAAGGATTTATGCGTTGAATTTAAACCAAAATCAAAAGATAAAAGCAGTGATGATGAATTGTTATCAAAAATGCACAAAGCTATTTCAATTATTCAATTCAAGTTGGAAGGTGAAGTGATAAAAAGAAATCCAACTTTTAATATGGAGGATAGGCTTTTACTACATAGGTTAGACGATTCACATTTAACTTTGAATAGAAATAACCTTTATGCTCTAAACGAAAGAGAAAAAGAAGTGGTGGATGGATTGATAAGAAGTTTTAAAAATAGTGAAAAACTTCAAGAACATATAAAATTTTTATTGGAAAAGGGAAGTATATATTTAAAAAGAAATTCGAATCTTCTGTTTCACGGATGTATACCATTAGATGAAAGAGGTGGCTTTAGAGAGGTGGATATTTTTGGAAAAAAATATGCTGGAAAGAGATTACTGGAAAGATGTGATCAACTTTGTAGAGAGGGATATTATGATGAAAATAGCATTCAAGGTAAAGATTTCATATGGTATCTCTGGTGTGGAAAAGATTCACCACTTTTTGGAAAAGATAGAATGAGAACTTTTGAAAGATATTTTTTCTTGGATAAAGATATTCACAAAGAGAATTACGATTATTACTATGAATTTTTTGAAAATAAAGAGGTTGCGGATAGAATATTGAAAGAGTTTGGAATATTGGATGAATATTCCCATATAGTAAATGGTCATGTTCCAGTAAAGGTCAGAAAAGGAGAAACTCCAATAAGAGCACAGGGGAAATTAATACTTATAGATGGAGGTTTTTCAAAAGCATATCAATCTACAACGGGGATAGCAGGTTACACATTGATATTCAACTCACATGGGAAGCGTTTAGTCTGTCATAAGCCTTTTGAAAATATTGGGGAGTCTGTAGAAAAATGTTTAGATTTTCAATCCACAACAGAGATTGTAGATAGTAAGAAAGAGAGATTGAAAGTAAGAGATACAGATGTGGGAAAAGAGCTAGAGAGCCAAGTAAAAGAGTTAAAGAAATTGTTGCACTGCTATAAAATGGGAATAATAAAAAGTGTATAAAAATAGGGAAGAGGATTAGCCTCTTCCCTATTTTACTTACTTAAAATGTTATTTAATTTTGTAACAAAATCTAATGGGTTTTCAAGAGTGAATCCCTCCACCAACAGTCCTTGGCTGTAAAGAATATCCGATAAATCTTTTAATTCAGCTTCGGAAGCATTTTGAAGTTTATTAAATAGAGGATGGTTTGGATTTATTTCTAAAACTTTCTCAGCTTTAACTCCTTCATTACCTGGGATTTGTGACAGAAGTTTTTCCATTTCTAAAGAAACTTCACCTTTAGATGAAAGGGAAACAGAACTATCCCCAAGTTCAGGGTTTAATTTTATTTCAGTAACTTTATCTTTTAAAGTTTCTTTTATTTTATCAAGAAGGGATTTATTTATTTCAGCAAGTTTTTTTAGCTCCTCCTTCTCTTTTTCAGTTTCAAAAGTAACTTCGTTGACTGATTTAAACGGTTTTTCTTGGAATGAATTCATAGCTTTTAAAGCAAATTCATCCGCTCCTTCTGTAAGATATAAAACTTCAAATCCTTTATTAAGAACATTTAAAACTTTTGGCATTCTTTGAAGTATATCTATATTCTCTCCAACTGCATAGTAGATATCCTTTTGATCCTCTTTCATTCTTTCTACATACTCTTTTAAAGAGGTATATTCTAAATTTTTAGAGCTTTTGAAAAGAAGAAGATTTTCTAATTTATCTTTGTTCAATCCAAAATTTTCGTGAACACCAAATTTAATGTGTTTTCCAAAAACTTTCCAGAATTTAATGTATTTATCTCTATCAGTAGATAGCAATTTTTCAAATTCACTTATAATTTTTTTCTCTAAGTTTTTAGAGATAGCTTTTAGTTGATGAGTTTTTTGTAAAATTTCTCTTGATATATTAAGAGATAAATCATCTGTATCAACTAATCCTTTTATAAAGTTAAAATATTGTGGGATTAATTCTTCACATTTATCCATTATAAAAACATTTTTAGTATATAGTTGAAGTCCTCTTTTATACTCTCTTGTATAAAGATCATAAGGTGGGACTTGTGGTATAAATAGAATAGCATTGTATTCTAAATTTCCTTGAACATTAAAGTTAAAATGGAAAAGAGGGTCCTGCCAGTCATGATAAGTAGATTTATAAAACTCGTTATAATCCTCATCTTTTAATTCATCTTTTGGAGTTTTCCAAATAGGTTTAGTTGAGTTAATTCTTTCATTATTTAACATTATTGGATATTTAACATAGTCAGAATATTTTTTAACAAGCCCTTTTATTTTATATTCATTTAGGAATTCTTTATCATCTTCCTCATCTTTTAGATATAAAGTGATAGAAGTTCCTCTTTCTGTTCTATCAATCTCTTCAATTTCATAACTTCCTTCACCAGTAGATGTCCATCTAACTCCTTTATCAGAGTATGGTGATTTAGTTTCTAATACAATTTTGTCAGCGACCATAAATGCAGAATAAAATCCAACTCCAAATTGTCCGATTATATTTAAGTCATTATTTTTTTTAGCTTCTTCCAATGAATTCAAAAAAGCTTTTGATCCAGATTTAGCAATAGTTCCAATATTTTCTACAACTTCTTCAAAAGTCATACCTATTCCATGATCAGCGATAGTTAGAGTTTTTAATTCCTCATTAGGAACAATAGTTATGCAAAGTTCTTCAGAAGAATCTAAAATGTGAGTATCTGTAAGAGCTTTAAATTTTAATTTATCAGTGGCATCACTAGCGTTTGAGATAAGTTCTCTTAAAAAAATCTCCTTATGAGTGTAAATAGAGTGTACCATAAGATTTAAAAGTTCTTTAGTTTCAGCTTGAAATACTTTTGTTTCTTTTTTCATTGTATCCTCCCTTAAAAATAGCACTCCACATATATTGTGGCTAATAAAATATATATAACATAAATTGAGAAAAAATGTCAAGAGTTTATAAAGAAAAACTTGTATTTTATATTCATTTAGTATATAATCTTTATGTAATTAGTAAAGAATAAAAAAGGTTGGTATATAGATGATTTTTCAAAGAACAGAGCTGTTAATAGGTGTAGAAAATCTAAATAAGTTAAATAACTCTCATGTACTTGTATTTGGAGTGGGAGGAGTGGGAGGATTCGTAGTGGAAGCCTTAGTTAGAGCAGGTGTTGGAGAGTTAACGGTTGTTGACTTTGATACAGTTGATATAACAAATCTCAATAGACAAATAATTGCTACTCAGAATAGTGTAGGGAAAGATAAAGTTGAACTAATAAAAGAAAGAGCTTTATCTATAAATCCAAATATTAAGATAACTGCTTATAAAGAAAAATTCTTTAAAGATAAAAGAGATATATTTTTTTCAGGTGACAAAAAGTATAGTTATATTGTTGACGCAATAGATATTATCACAGCGAAACTAGATTTAATAACTATAGCAAAGGAGTTAAAAATTCCAATTATTTCGTCAATGGGAACTGGAAATAAAATAAATCCAACAATGTTAGAAGTGGCTGATATATCAAAGACATCTGTCTGCCCTTTAGCGAAGGTTATGAGATCGGAATTAAAAAAAAGACGAATTCAAAAGGTAAAGGTAGTTTTTTCAAAAGAGTTACCTATGAAACCTAGTAATTTAGAAAATAATAGAGAGAAACAGTGTAATGTAGGAAGCATATCTTTTGTACCATCCGTAGCAGGTTTAATAATAGCAAGTGAGGTAGTAAAGGATATAACAGGCTTAAAAAATTTAGGAGGAAATTGATTATGAAAAAAATAGGAATTTTTTATGGAACAACGTCAGGAATAACAGCTGGAATAGTTGATGAGATAGAGTTTTATTTAAGAGGAGAGGAGTACGAAGTCTTTGATGTAGCAAATGGGATTGATGAGATGGAGAATCTTGAAAATCTAATTTTAGTTTCACCAACTTATGGAGTTGGAGAGTTACAAAAAGATTGGGAAAATGTATACGACAAGTTAAAAAGTTTAGATTTTATTAATAAGATAGTAGGAATAGTAGGTGTGGGAAATCAATTTGCATTTGGTGAATCATATGCAGGGGCAATGAGAAAACTGTATGATGCAGTTATAGATAAAGGGGCAAAAGTTGTTGGATTTACTTCAACTGAAGGATATAGCTATGAAGAAACTGAATCAGTTATAGACAACAAGTTCGTAGGTCTTGCTTTAGATGAAAGTAATCAAGATAACGAAACACCTGATAGAATAAAAGCTTGGATAGAAGAGATTAAACCTCTATTCAATTAGGAAAAAATTATGAGAAAATATAAGACATTAAATCAAGAAGAGGTGAAGACTCTATTAAAAGAGGAAAAAACGGTACTTTTGGATGTTAGAACAGAGGATGAGTACTGGGAAGAATCGGTAGAAGATAGTTTAAACATACCACTTCATGAGTTAGAGGAAAGAATTATAGAGTTAGATAAGGAGAAAACTTATATAACTTTTTGTAGAAGTGGAGTTCGATCAAAAGCTGCAGCTTTAGTTCTTCTGGAAGAGGGATTTACAAAAGTTTTTAATTCTCGAGATGGAATATTGACTTGGAAATAAAATTTGACAAATTTATTTTCATATGTTACTATGATGAAAATAAAAAATTAAAGGAGAGTTCTGATGAAAAAAGATCAAGTTATTTCAAATAATGTGAATAGACAACCCATCCCCCCTAGATAGGGATTTGTGTTTTAAGCATTAGTTTATGTTTAGATACAGGTCCATTTTGTGTTACGATTTTGGATCTGTATCTAAGGGGAAATAACTTTCAATAGAAGATTATTTTTATAGGATTCTTTTAATAAGGGTCACTTAGGTACAAAATTGTGCTTAGGTGACTCTTTTTTATTTTTATTAAAAATTTGGGAGGAGTATAAAATGATAGGAATAGAAACATTTATTACATTTGGAACATATTTGTTATTTTTAATAGGAGTAGGAATTTATTTTTATGGAAAGACTTCCAGTTCTGAGGAATATTTGATAGGTGGTAGAGGAGTTGGCAGTTGGGTAACTGCACTATCGGCACAAGCTAGTGATATGAGTGGATGGTTATTAATGGGATTACCAGGGGCAGTATATCTTTCGGGATTTGGACAAATTTGGGTTGTAGTAGGTTTAACGGTGGGAACATATTTGAATTGGAAGTTTATAGCTCCAAAACTTAGAGTCGAAACTGAAATAGAAAATACAATGACTTTACCAACTTTTTTAGAAAAAAAATTAAAAGATGACAAAGGAACAATAAGGAAAGTTTTAGCTTTAGGAACACTGTTTTTCTTCACAATTTATTCATCTTCTGGGTTGGTCGCAGCAGGAAAACTATTTGAATCGATACTTGGAATCGATTATAAAGTTGCCGTTGTAGTGGGTGCAGTGACAATAGTTATGTATACATTTATGGGGGGATATCTGGCTTCGTGTTGGACAGATTTTTTTCAAGGCGCTTTGATGTTTATAGCTATAATAGCGGTTCCTTTGGCTGCTTATTATAAAATTGGAGACATGGAAACAATTAAACAAGGAATTGAGCTAAAAGGAATTTCATTGGATATATTTAAACAGAATGGAGAAAGTATAGGAATTTTAGGAATATTATCTTCATTGGCGTGGGGACTAGGATACTTTGGACAGCCTCATATTTTAGTCAGATTTATGAGTATAAAGAATGTAAAAGAATTAAAAAAATCTAGACGAATAGCCATGATATGGGTAATTATTTCTTTAGTTGGGGCAATAGCGATTGGACTTTTGGGAATTCCTCTTTTTAGAAATGTTACAGAATTGGGAGGGGATGCAGAAAAAATATTTATTTATATGATAAAAGAGCTATTTAATCCTTGGGTAGCGGGAGTTTTATTAGCTGCAATTCTATCTGCAATTATGTCAACAATAGATTCCCAGCTGTTAGTTTCATCAACTACCTTAACAGAAGACTTTTATAGATATATGAAAAAAGATGTTTCTGATAAAGAAATTATGTGGGTTGGAAGGTTGTGTGTAGTAGTGATAGCCTTATTGGCACTACTATTTGCGCTAAATCAAAATGCTAAAGTATTATCATTGGTCGCTTATGCTTGGGGAGGGTTTGGAACAATATTTGGACCAGCAATAATATCGGTACTTTATTTTAAAAATGTGAATAATAGAAGTGTTCTGGCAGGAATTTTGGTTGGAATGTTTGTATTTTTAATGTGGAAAGTTTTGGGGTTAGACAGTTATATGTATGAACTATTACCAGGATTTTTTAGTAACTTAATCACAGTTTATATAGTAGAAAAAGTGATTTTTAAAAGTATAGTTAGTGTTTAATAAAAAAGGGTGCAAAGTTACTTAGCACCCTTTTCTAAATTTAGTAGATGAGACTTTAGAGATAAGCCATAGGCATATCCAGTCAATTTGCCATTGGAGCCAATAACTCTATGGCAAGGAATAACTATGGGAATAGGATTTTTATTGTTTGCTAAACCTACCGCTCTGCACGCCTTAGGATTACCGATAGCGATAGCAATATCTTTGTATGTTTTAACTTCACCGTATGGAATATCGAGTAAAGCTTTCCAAACATTTTTTTGAAACTCTGTTCCAATGGGATTTATTTTAAAAGTAAATTCTTTACGACGTCCATTTAGAAATTCCAAAATCTCCTTAGAAGCTTGAGCTAAAGAGCTCGTAAGTTTAAAAGTTCTATTTGAAGTAGGATTATTGAGCTCAATCTTAATAATTTCATGATTTAATTCTTCGATTTTAAGTAAACCAAATGGAGTGTCAAAAATATAGAAAAAACCTGGAATAATATTTTTCATACAACTCTCCTCAAAAACTTTATTAAAATTGTACTAAAAAAATATAAATAAATCAAGGTTAATTTAAAATATATATTGTTCATTTATTGTTTAAAACTTTTAAAAATAAAGTATTTATAGTATAATAAGGCGTTATGGTTTTATAAATTAAAAGGGAATTAAGTGAGAAGCTTAAACGGTCACGCCACTGTAAAACGGACAAAAATAGATGAACCACTGGGAAACTGGGAAGGGCTATTGGAGGAGGAAGTTGAGTCAGGATACCTGCCATAAAATAAACTGCGAGTGACAGATTTGGGAGGATTAAATTAAATGGAAAAAAGATTTTATATTATTGGTTTACTTCTTGCATCTACTTTAACAATGGGACAAGAAAAGGTTATAAAGCTAGATGAGAGTGTTATAACAAGTGAGAATACGGAAACAACGGTGGCAAGTATACCTAGAAATGTAACTGTATTAACAGGCGAAGAGATAACACAAAGAGGAGCTAAAACAGTAGCAGAAGCTTTAAAATTGGTATCAAGTGTCATTGTAAAAGAGATGGGTGGGACAGACGCTGCTTTTGATGTAAGAGGTCAGGGGGGCAACAGCAAAATCAAATGTTATAGTACTGGTTGATGGAGCACCAATTAATTCAATAGATTTATCTGGATATCAAACAAGTAATATACCAGTTGATAGTATTGAAAGGATTGAGGTGATACCTTCTGGAGGATCGGTTTTATATGGAGATGGAGCGGTTGGTGGAACAATCAACATTATAACAAAAGCACCAGAAGATAGGAAAAACTATGGAAGTTTGAATAGTGAGATAGGGTCGTATGGATTAAAAAAACAACAAGTTACATACGGTACTAAAATAGGAGAAAGATTTTTAGTTGAAGTAGATTATTTGAGAAGAGAAAAAGATGGATATAGAGACTATTCTAAAGATAATTTGGAAAGCTTTGGGTTTAGAAGCAGATATAAACTTGATGAAGGGGAGTTAAAAGTTAAATATAACTACTCAAAGAATGATTTTAAAGCGCCGGGAGCATTAAATAAGGATGAAGTTAATGAGGATAGAACACACTCCAACCCAAATGCGTGGAGAATTGATGGAAAAACAGAGAAAAATAATTTTGTAGGAGATTATCTGTATAACATAAATTCTGATTTAGAGTTCAAATTATTAGGAAGGTATGCTCATGAAAATTACTCTTCAAATGGAAGTAACTATAAGACAGAGGTTAAATATTTAAAACCACAACTTAAATACTCATATTTAGATGATAGCTATGTTGTATTTGGTGGTGATATTTATGAGGGAGAGACGAAAGATTTTGCTTATGGAAATGGAAAATCTGAAAAGAACTCTCTAGGTGGGTTTGTAGTAAATAGTTATACGATTGATAAGTTCAGATTTACTCAAGGATATAGAAAACAAGATATTGAATATAAAGGAGATACACTTACAACAAAGAAATTCAAAGAAGATGCGATAGAGCTTACAGGAAGTTATCTATATTCAGACTCAGGTTCTACATATATAAGCTATACAAAAGGATTTAGGGCACCAAATACTGACGAGCTAAATTTTTGGGACGGAGAATTTAATCCTCAAAAGACAGAAACTTACGAAATTGGAATGAAAGATTTCTTAGGAAATACGTATATTTCAACTTCAGTGTTTTATATAGAAACAGAAAATGAAATTTTTTATGGAGCAAATAAAAATGACGAGTTTAATAAAAATAGGAATTTAGATGGAACAAGTAAAAGAAAAGGAGTTGAATTCTCTTTAGAGCACTATTTCGATAAATTGACAGTTTCAGAATCGATAACTTATATGAAAACGGAGTTTAAAGAGGGGAAAGATATTCCAGGTATTCCAAATATTAAAGGGGTTTTAAATTTTAACTATAGATTTAATGAGAAATTGAGTATAAATAACTCTTGGGAATATTACGGAAAAGCTTATGATAGCAATGATGAAGCTAACGAAAGAGAAAAGATTGACAGTTACTTATTAAGTGGATTGACTTTTATGTATAATTTTCAAGATGGATTAGTTATAAATGCAGGAATTAATAATCTCTTTAATGAAAAATACTATGATTATGTAGGATACAGTAGTTACAGTAAAATTCGTAACTATTACCCAGCACCAGAAAGAAATTATTACATAGGTTTTAAATACAGTTTTTAATTAAGAAAATGCTCTTTTCAAGATATGGAAAGAGCATTTTTTATAAAAGAGGTGGACAATGTTAAGAAAAATATTTGTATTAAGTATAGTCGTATTTTCAGTGGGATATTCAAAGATATTTGTAGATGGCATTGGAAGAGAGGTTGAAATTTCTAAAAAAGTGGAGAGAGTAATTTCGACAGTTCCATCCAACACGGAGATAATAGTGGATATGGGATTAGTTAATGTTTTGTTGGGAGTAGATATATATTCTGAGAAAATATCTAAAGAGTTAGAGGGAAAAGGAGTTTTGAACACAGATAGATTGAACGAAGAGAGAATAATTGATTTAATGCCAGATTTGGTTATAACCTCTCAACATAGTTTGTCTAAAGGGAAAGAGAGTCTAAAGGTCTTTGATGAAATAGGAATTCCTATCTACGTGATGAAAACACCAAAATCTTTGGAGGAGGTCAAAAATTCGATAGATGAGATAGGAAGCCTTTTAAATGAAAATGAAAAAAGTGATATTTTAAAAAATAGATATGTAAAAGAGTTGGAAAAATTAGTAATACAGAATAAAATATCAAAAAAACGGGTATATTTTGAAATTTTAAATAATCCAATATACACAACTGGAAATAAAACATTTTTAAATGATGTCATTGAAAATGCTGGTGGACATAATATATTTGGAGATCAAGAGGGATGGATTTCACCAACTTTGGAATCTGTTATTGAAAAAAATCCTGAAGTTATACTTATTGGAGAGGATAGAAAGGAGATTGTTGAAGAGATAAAAAATAGAGCTGAATGGCAGGAGATAGATGCTATAAAAAATGGGAGAATATATGTTATAGATGAGGGTATCAATAGACCATCACCAAGAGTTTTAAAATCTTTAAGACAGATAAAGGAAGTGCTTTCACAATGATAGGTTTTAGTTTTGTTCCAAAAAATGGAGAGGAAAAGAAATTTTTCAAGATATATGAAGCGTTAGAAAAAGAGGGAGTGACTGGGATAGAGACGATAATAGGAGATCATGTGCCCTTAGAAAGCTATGAAAAGTATCCTATAAAAGGAGTACATTTGCTATATTACCCTACTTGGTTAGAGTTTTGGAAAGAGGAGAGAGAGAAAGTTAGAGAAGATTTTTATAATGATGAGGGGGTATTAAACTATTATCGTTCTTTAAAAAAAAATATTTTACTTGAAACTTTTAAAAAGCAGTTTGAAGATGCAAAAAAAATAGGGGCGAAGTATTTAGTTTTTCATGTTTCACACGTGAGACCTAAGGATATTTTTACATTTGACTATGATTATACTTCTATGGAAGTATTGGATGAAACATCAAAAATAGTAAATGAAGTTTTTAAAGGAGAGGGACCATTACTCCTTTTTGAAAATCTACCATGGCCGGGGTTGACGCTTAAAGACTATGGATTAACAAAATATTTTTTTGAGAAAATTAAATATGAAAATAAAGGTTTTCTTTTGGATTTATCCCATATGATATGTACAGAAAAAAATATAAATAATTTTCAAGATGCAGACCGATATATTCTAAAAAAAATTAAAGAGTTGAGAGAACTAGGTAAATTTGTGTATGGTGTTCATATAAATGCAATAGATTTTATTAATTACTCAGAAAAAGATTTTTCTGATGAGATAGAGAGTTGGGAAAAAGGAGACAGGGAAGAAAAATTTAAAATTGAATGGAAACATATGAAAAAACTTGATCCTCATAAAATTTATAAAGGAAATTTAAAATCAATACTGAATGTATTGCCAAACTTAAAGTATATAAATTTAGAATTAAATTTTTCGTCTATTGACAATTTAGAAGAGGTTGTTAGAGAACAATTAAATTATGTAAAATAAATTTTTAAAAGATGAAAAATATGATATACTTTATAATATAGAGTGTTGAGATTTTCGTAGGAGGTTATATGACACAAGGAAATTTAGATATAGATAAAAATATAGATGAGATTGTAATAAAAGAGGAAGTACAAGAAGAGATAGTGTCAGATCCAAATAGATTGTACAATATATTGGGAGTGATGTTTGAAACTACTAAAAAGAGATACAGTTTTGAGATTGTAGATGAAGTGGAATACAAAAAGGGAGACAAGGTGATAGTGGACACTGTCAGAGGGAAAGAGATTGGGATTGTTTATGGTGGACCAATGCAACTTCCTGAAAGAGTATTAGTATTACCATTAAAACCAGTAATAAAAAAAGCTAGTGAAGAAGAAATTGATAAATATGAGGTTCTTCGAAAAGAGGCTAGAGAGGCATTTAAGGTTTGTAAAGAAAGAATTAATCATCATAAATTACCTATGAAATTAATAGAGACAGAGTACACTTTTGACAAAACAAAGTTGATATTCTATTTTACAGCTGAAGGCAGAATTGATTTTAGAGATTTAGTAAAAGATTTAGCAAATATATTTAAGCTGAGAATAGAACTAAGGCAGATTGGTGTTAGGGATGAAGCAAGGATACTTGGGAATATAGGTGTATGTGGAAAAGAGTTATGTTGTAGAACATTTATAAATAAGTTTGATTCAGTATCGATAAAGATGGCTAGAGATCAAGGTTTAGTAATAAATCCAACGAAAATATCGGGTGTATGTGGAAGGTTACTTTGTTGTATCAACTACGAATATAAACAATATGAAGAGGCTTTAAGAATTTATCCTGCGGTAAATCAACTTGTTAAGACTCCAAAAGGAGATGGAAAAGTAACAAGTATAAGTCCATTGAATGGATTCTTATATGTAGATGTTGAAGGAAAAGGAATTATGAAAGTTTTTATTGACGAGATAAAGTTTAATAAAAAAGAAGCAAAAAAATTACAGAATGTTTTGTCGACAGAGGAGCTACAACATAAGGTTTTAGAAAAGGAGTAGTAAAAAAGAGATGATTTTTGAAAATGAAGATATAGCCACTATTTGTGAAGGGTACACTTTAATTCAGAAGAAAGAAGGATTCAGATTTGGAACTGACGCAGTTTTATTGGCTAATTTTTTCAATGGAAATAAAAACTCTAAGATATTGGAAATTGGAACAGGAAACGGTATAATTCCGGTATTATTATGTGCTAAAAATAAAGTATCAAAGATAAAAGCAGTTGAGATTCAAAAAGAAGTTGCAGATTTAGCTCTAAGAAATGTAAAAAGAAATGGATTAGAGGATAGGATAGAAATTATAAACATGGATGTAAAGGATATTCGAGAAGGAAATACCTATGATTATATAATTTCAAATCCCCCCTATATGGTTTTAGATGGCAAGGAGATTAATAGTCAAGATATAAAGAGTGTTGCAAGGCATGAAATAAAACTCAATTTAAAAGAGTTTATAGCAAATGCTAGAAGATTATTAAAACCGAGGGGCGAGCTCTTTATGGTACATAAAAGCTATAGATTTTTAGAAATTTCAGAAGAACTTATAAAAAATGGATTTTCTGTTAAAAGAGTTAAATTTGTTCATTATTCAAAGAATAAAGATTCTAGTATTGTTTTAATAGAGGCTAGCAAGGGGAGAAAAAACATATTAAAAATTGAGACTCCAATTTTTTTAAATGATAATTAGAGATACTTTAAGGG
>Trix_p1__coassemble_993_pt1 | contig 39589 bp, 41 predicted proteins | sample Trix_p1__metabat2_low_PE_021 | metagenome-assembled genome bin Trix_p1 | reverse complement strand
CTCTTTCAGCATATATTTTTTTTATTTTTTAATTCATTATATATATTTATTTTTTATTTACTATTTTTTTAAATAAATAAAAAAGCAGATACAAATATGTATCCGCTCCAAAATTTTTTGAATAGAAAAGTGATTATCTCTTTGAGAATTGTGGAGATCTTCTTGCTTTTCTCTTTCCGTATTTTTTTCTTTCTACCATTCTTGAGTCTCTTGTTAAGAATCCAGCTTCTTTTAAAGCTCCTCTTAAAGTCTCATCAGCTTCTACTAAAGCTCTTGTTAATCCGTGTCTGATAGCTCCTGCTTGACCAGCATTTCCTCCACCAATTACGTTTACTTTAACTTCAAACTTATCTAAAGTCTCAGTTAATACTAATGGTTGCTCAACGATTTTAGAAAGTAACTCTCTTCCACCGAAGTAGTCTGCCATAGTTTTTCCATTTATTTCAATTCCTTTTCCACCAGGAATAAGTCTTACTCTTGCTACTGAAGTTTTTCTTCTTCCAGTTCCTCTATATTGAATCATTTCTGCCACTGTCAATCCCTCCTAATTAAAATTCTACCTTTACTGGTTTTTGTGCAGTATGAGCGTGTTCAGCTCCAACAAATATTCTTAATCTTGTTAACTGCTCTCTTCCTAATCTATTCTTTGGAAGCATTCTCTTAACAGCTAGCATTAAAGCTTCTTTAGGATTCTTTGCAAGAATCTCTTCTAATCTTCTTTCTCTTAATCCACCAGGGAATCCTGAGTGATTGTAGTAAACTTTATCTGTCAATTTATTTCCAGTTACAGCAATCTTCTCGATATTTGTAACGATTACGAAATCTCCTCCGTCAATGTGTGGAGTATAAGAAACTTTATCTTTACCCATTAATTTTTTAGCTATTTCTGCAGCCAATCTTCCTAAAATTTTTCCTTCTGCGTCATAGTGAACGAATTCTCTAACAACGTCTTCTTTTCTTTGCATAGCAGTGTATTTCTTCACGTTTTTTTCCTCCTCGAAAATAGTTATATTTATTTTAATATAACGAACGGCGTTCCTTTGTGGGAAAGGATTTATTATACCTATCTATTATATCTACTTTTTCCTTCTTTGTCAATTACTTTTTAAAGATTCCTAAAGGTTTTCCTAGTGGTAAAAACTCTCTTCCAAAAGTTTTATTCAGAACGTTTGCAGCTGATCCATAGAATGACATCATAGCTATCGCAAACTCCGATACCGCAGCTAATGTATGCATTGCATGAGGAGCTATTCCAAATGCTGTTCCAGCCAATCCTATAAATAGGAAATCAATCAATATAAATATTATTAACAACGTTTTATTAGTTTCAATTGATCCAATTGTCATGTATAGTGTAAATATTAGATACCCTAAAAATACAAATCCAAAAGCCTTTGGGTCTGCTGCTACCCTCATAGCTTCACCGAATACTCCAAGTTGTATCATCCAGCTCATAGCCATTCCAAACCAAAAGAATGAATATCCACCAAATGCTGTCGTTCCAAACACATTTCCGTGTTTAATATCATTTAAACAAGCAATCAACTGAACAAACGCTCCCAAAAATATTGCCCAAGGAATCACCAACGATACTCCGCTCACAATTCCAAACTTATTTGCTGACGCTACTAATGTAACAATTGCAAGACCTAATAATCCTAATCCTGAAGGGTCTGCTACTTCAATTTTTACATGATTGTTTTGATTCATTTTCTTTTTTCATACTCCTTAATTAATTTTTTTTACGCAAGGAGTATTTTAACCTTTTCATGATACTTTGTCAACAAATACTTAACTTTATTTATTTTTTATATTGTCAGTGCTGAAGCTCCTTTTATTCCCGCATCATTTCCTAACTCTCCCAGTTTAATCTGAAGATTTTCAAGCGTTATTCCAAGTGCATACTTCGGTAATTTTACTCTTACTTTATCAAGTAAAATATCTCCTGCTAGTGCCACTCCGCCAGATAGAATTACCACCTCTGGATTTATGATATTCAAGACATTTCCAATTCCCATAGCGAGATAATCTGAAACATAATCAACTATATCCAAAGAGAATTCATCTCCTTTTTTAGCAGCATCAAAAACGTGTTTTGCTTCCAACCTATTCAAATCTCCACCGATAGATTTGTACACCTCATTATTTTTATTTATCTGTAATCTTGACAGTGTCTCCCTTATTACTCCTGTCGCTGATGCATAAGTTTCAAAGCATCCCTTTTGACCACACCCACAAAGTTTTCCATCTTTCTCCAACTTCATATGTCCTATCTCACCACCAGCACCAGTGGCTCCTGAAATCAATTTACCATCTACAAATATTCCCCCTCCAACTCCTGTACCAAGAGCTATCGTCACGCTTTTAGAGTATCCTTTTCCCGCCCCATACAGAGTTTCTCCAAGAGCTATTACGTTCACATCATTGTCCAACCTTGTTTTTATTCCAGAAATCTCCTCCATTTTTTCACTGATATTTATGTTCTTCTCCCAAGGAAAATTAGCAAAAAATCCCACTTTTTTTTGGTCAATAACTGGTCCGGGTATCCCCATACCAATACCTTTTATTAAATCTTTCGTTATCCCCAATTCGTCAGCCAACTCCAAAACTGTAGCCCAAATTTTATTTAAGGTAAACTCCACTCCCTCTATTGACTCCGTTTTTATGCTCGTACTTTTCAAAATGTCTCCACCGGCATTCAATATTCCAATTTTACTATTTGTTCCTCCGATATCAATCCCTACAAAATATTCCATGAAACCCCTCCTAATTATAAATATTTTTATACTTATTTTTTAAATACTCTATGTAATATACTGGATTTAACTCCTCTCCAGTTACTGACAACATAATCTCTTTAGGTGTTTTCAACTTTCCATATCTATGAATTTTCTCTTTTAACCATTCCCTAATTATTTTTAACTCCCCTCTTTCCAATGCTCCCTCTATATTTATATCTTTTTTCATGGCATTTAAAATTTGAAGGGAGTAAACATTTCCTAAAGCATATGACGGAAAGTATCCTATAAGACCGCAGGACCAGTGTACATCTTGTAAAACTCCTTCAGAATCTGTTTTAGGAGTTACCCCCAGATACTCGTACATTTTATCATTCCAAATTTTTGGTAAATCTTTAATTAAGTATTCTCCTGACAAAATTCCTTTTTCAATCTCATAACGTACCATTATATGTAACGAATATGTCAACTCATCCGCTTCAACTCTAATCAACGACGGTGAAACTTCATTTATCCCTTTGTAAATCTCTTCCAATGATAGTTCAGATAGCTTATCATATTTGAATTTACTTTTCCCTAAAACTCCACACCAAAACTCCTTACTTCTTCCAATGACGTTTTCATAGAATCTTGATTGAGATTCATGAATCCCCATAGATGCTCCATCTGACAAAATTGTATCTTTTAACTCTTCGGCTACTCCCTGCTCATACATCCCATGTCCACCCTCGTGAATAGTGCTAAATACACTTGAAAAAGGTAACTCTTCCAAATATCTTGTCGTCAATCTGACATCATCTTTATTCACTGTCAATGTAAATGGATGAGCACTTTCTGATAAAACTCCTCTTTCTAAATCAAACCCTATGTATTTTAGCACCTCTTCAGAGAAAAGTCTTTGCTCAAACTCTGAAACTTGAAATTTTATCTTTTTCTGAAAATCTCTTTTATTTTCCTTTATATCTTTTAATAATGGTACAATCTCTTTTTTTAACTCCTCAAAAAATTTATCTAACTTTTTTACATTCATCCCTTTCTCATAGTCGTTTAAAATTTCTGAATATATATCATCTTTTACCCCTCTATACTCTATAAACTTTTTATTAAAATTAAAAATTTGCTCCAAGATAGGGGCAAAACTCTCAAAGTCATTTTTTTCTCTTGCCATCTCCCAAATTCCTTGAGCCTTGGCTGTAAGTTCTGAGTATAGCTTGTACTCTTCACTTGGGATGACCTTTATTTTTTCAATCTCTTCCTCCAAAATCTCTATCTCTCTTTTAGTTATCTCATCTATGTTCTTCTGCTTTTTTAGCTCCGTCAATATCTCTAAAAACTCTTCAGAAGTAGTTAAATTATAGCTTCTTAGGCTCAATTCTCCTATCATTTCAGAGAGCAATTTATAACCACCTTTCGGTGCTTGTGTCTCCAAATCCCATTGAAGTAGTGCTAGCATAGAATCTATTGTTTTCTTCTCTTTTATCATCTCTCTAAATCTCTTTATTTTTCCCTCCATAATTCAACTCCTTCACTTTTTAATTCAATTATATTGAATTTTTCTCTCTTTAACAAGATTTTTCGCACTCTATTGATAATTTCAGTAAAATAATGTAAACTTATATGTAAAAATATAATAAATAGTATAAAAGGAGCTTTTATGAAAAGAAGTATATCAGGTATCCAACCTAGTGGAATATTGCATTTAGGAAACTACTTTGGAGCTATGAAACAGTTTATAGAAAATCAAAACAAATATGAAGGGTTTTATTTTATTGCTGACTACCACTCTCTTACATCTCTCACTGATCCAAAAGCACTTAGAGAAAACTCATACAATATAGTTTTAGATTATTTGGCTTTGGGACTTGATCCTGAAAAATCAACAATTTTTTTACAGTCGGATGTTCCTGAACACACAGAACTCATGTGGTTACTTTCAAATATTACTCCCGTTGGGCTTTTAGAAAGAGGTCACTCCTATAAGGACAAAGTTGCAAAAGGTTTCACTCCCAATACAGGTCTTCTAACTTATCCTGTTCTTATGGCTGCTGATATACTTATGTATAACGCTGACATTGTACCGGTGGGAAAAGATCAAAAACAACATTTAGAAATGACAAGAGATATCGCACTAAAGTTTAATCAGCAGTACGGAGTTGAACTTTTCAAACTCCCAGAACCTCAAATTTTAGAAAATTTAGCTGTTATTCCCGGAACAGATGGACAAAAGATGAGTAAGTCATATGGGAATACAATTAATATGTTCGCATCTAAAAAAGAGCTAAAAAAACAAGTTATGAGTATCGTTACTGATTCCACTCCTTTGGAGGAGCCAAAAAATCCAGAGAACAATATCGTTAAGCTCTATGAACTTTTTGCAAGTAAAGAACAAGTTGAAGAGATGAAAAATAAATTTATCGCTGGAAATTACGGTTATGGTCACGCTAAAACTGAACTTTTGAATGCTATACTTGAATATTTTAAAGATGCCAGAGAAAAGAGAGAGGAACTGGCTAACAATATGGAATACGTGGAAGAAGTTCTTGCTAAGGGAGCCGCTAAAGCTAGAGAGATTGCTAGAGCTCAAATAACAGCTGCCAAAACTGCAGTCGGGTTGATAGGAAATATATATAAAAAATAAAAAAGACAGTGAAAACTGTCTTTTAATTTTACTCTGGCGCACCCGAGAGGAATCGAACCCCTAACCCCCTGATCCGTAGTCAGGTGCTCTATCCAATTGAGCCACGGATGCATATTTATCTATAAAAAAAAGGTAGTAACTCTACCTTAAACTACTTTTATAATGGCGGTGAAGGTGGGATTTGAACCCACGGTACGGGATTAACCGTACTCTCCCTTAGCAGGGGAGTGCATTAGGCCACTCTGCCACTTCACCATCCTTATATGGCGGAAGGTCAGAGACTCGAACTCTGAAGTCTTGCGACGCCGGTTTTCAAGACCGGTTCCTTACCAATTAGGATAACCTTCCGTACACAGAGATAGTATCATTTTTTTTATCAATTGTCAAATACTTTTTTTATTTTTTAAAAAAAAGCTACCCTAAAAGTAGCTTTAATTGACTATTCTTCAGTAACTGCTGTTTCAGTCTCTTCCTCTTTCTTTTCTTCCTCTTTCGGAATTGGATTTCCAAACATCCATTCAATCTGTCTTCTAACTCCTGTTAGCTCCACAACTTGACCATCAAACTCCAATTTATCATCTTCAGGAATAGCTAGGAATCCCTCCTCTATTGGAGCATCCTTCACTAAATTATGTTGAAGCTTTATAGAGTTTTCAAATCCGAATGGTTTAAATTCTGTTTTTACGCTTCTAATCAATTCATCATTTTTAGATATCTCCTCCACTTGTTCTGGAGTGAATCTTCTTTGTGGTGGATATTCCGCTATAAATAAAGTTTCTGTTTTTAAAAACTTTAACTCTTCTCCCACTTTTTCAAATATATCTATTGTGTATCTTCCTCTATTTTTAACTAAAAATCTGTCGATATCTACAATCTTTTTTCCAACACCTAATGGATCTACCATTGGTGTCAACTCTCCTCTTGATATCAAATCATCCTCAGGACCATTCAATCTAACTTCAAATACTGTCGGCTTTGTAACCTCCTCGAAAGTTAAGACTATTGATAATCTCATCATGGGATGCGGAAATATCGGTTGAATTATATTATCAAAAGAGCCAAATATATCCACAGCTCCTCCTATTTGTTGACTCATTTGAGCTGCGTGTGCAACCACTATATTTTTTACCTTAGCCATTTTTCCCCCTTTTTTGCTTGTTTTGTTCTAATTTACTATAACATACCTGTTTTAATTTGTAAATTTTTATTTCAAGATTGTGAATATAAAAATACTTCCTTTTCCCTCTTTAGAAATAACGTCTATTTTTCCTCCACATCTTTCCACTAACTCTTTTACAATAGAGAGTCCTAACCCAGTTCCAGCTTTATTACTTGTTCTAGCTTTATCTACCCTGTAAAACCTTTCAAATATTTTTCCAATATCATCTGGTGCTATCCCTATCCCATTGTCCTTCACACCTATTTTATACATACTTTTCGTTTCTATTATTGATATCTCTATCTCTGGTTTTAAACTTCCCCTATAGATAATAGCATTTTCAACCAGATTTTTTAAAATAGTTAAAACTTTCTCAAAATCAATCCTTAACTCTTTCTCCTTACTCAAAAGAGTTAAACTATATGTTATAGTTACCTCACCTGTTTTTATTCTTTCATTTAATGTTGCGTGTAACTCACCTTTTAAACGTGCTATTGGAACTCTTTCTATATTGACGATATTGGAACTCTCTATCTTACTTATATTTAAAAAATCTATAATTATATTCTCCAACTTATCTATATTGTTTTTTATAGTTTTTAGAAATTGAATTCTCAGTGGTTCTGGTGCATCTTCCAATGCAATGACATAGCCTTTTATATTTGTCAATGGTGTTTTTAATTCATGACTCACATTGCTTATAAAAGTTTTTTGAACCTCTATCATTCCCTTAGTTTGAGTTATATCTTTAATAGATAGCAGATACCTTTGATCCTGTTCTAAGAATTTAACATTTACACTGAAATACCTTTTCAATCTGGGTATATAAACTTCTGATTTTTGATTCAACTTTTCTCTCATACCTTTTTTTACCACATCTATAATCTCAATATCTTTTATTAAATTTAAGTAATTTAATTTGTCCTGCTCATAGAGGTAATTAAATCTACTATTTTTTATTATCAATTGTAAGTTTTCATCAAAAAGACATATTGAAGAATCCATTGAGGTGATAATTTGATGTAAAATTCTTTTTTCTCTATTCAAATTGATAATATTTTCTAAATTTTGATTCTGCCATTTCTGTACAATATCCCATAGATTAAGAATCCAAGGGTCTTTTTCAAAATACAGATTTTCTCCATTTCCTTTTTCTTTTAAAAAATCTTCAATAACTTCTATCTTTCTATACAAATCCCTTTTCAAATATTTTTTATAAAAAGCGTGTATTATAAAGTTTAAAAACGTAAAAAACAAAAGCTCTACAACCAGAATTATCTTTAACATTTTTAGAGTATCTCCATAGTTTTTAGAAACTCTTACAACTACTTTTTCTCCCTCTTTATTGCTTCTTTCAACCGCATAGTATGCCATAGTCTCATCTGAAATACTACTTTTTCTTATATCGAAGCCTTTTCCTTTGTTTTTTGCCTCAATAACCTCTTTTCGCCCACTATGATTTTCTAAATTTTTCTCTGTTTCGTATCTCCTTGAATCGTATATAACTTTTCCATCCAACCCAATTATATTAAATCTCATATCAGAGTTTTCAAATATTTGTTGGTAATCTTTCTGGTCATACTCCTTTATTAGATTAGATATGATGAAAACATTTTCTCTTAAGCTAGTTTCTACCCCATCTTTATACAGATGAGATAAAAAAGTTATATTTGTTATCACAAAAACTATTTCAATCATAACTATAAAAAATAAAGCAATTATCTCTTTTCTTCTAATCTGTACCCTACTCCTTTCACTGTTTTTATGCAATCTATTAAAAATGGTATTTTTTCTCTCAGTTTGGATATATACACATCTACAGTTCTATCTCCTGAATAGTAGTTACTTCCCCAAACCCTATCTAATATTTTTTCTCTACTTACTACAATTCCTCTATTTTTTACCAAAAGTAAAAGTAGGTCATACTCTTTTTTAGATAGCTCCACTTCCTCACCACTATTTATAACCAAATGTTTATCTTCGTCAATCTCTAAACTCAAAAATCTATTTCTTATTTTTTTATTTTTTTCTTGTTGGTTGAGAAGTTTTTTTCCTCTCAACAATAACTCTCTTGGATCAAATGGTTTTTTGATATAGTCATCTGCCCCAATTTCTAGCCCTTTTAAAACATCTTCCACCTCTGTTTTAGCTGTTAACATCACTATATATGGAGTTCCATACTCGTCTTCCATCTCTTTTACAATTTTTGTAAAATTTATTCCATCTAAATTGGGTAGCATCAAATCCAAAATAATCAACTCATGTTTATCTTTTTTTAAATATTTCAAACCTTCTAGTCCATCTGAAGCTACAGTTACTTTATATCCCTCTTTTGTGAAATAATAGTTTATTAATGCCTGTATCTCTAAATCATCTTCAACTACTAGTACCTTCATATACCCTCTCCTTTTTTCTACATTATATCACAATTATAAAAAAGGTGTCCTTTTTTCCTTAGGACACCTATATCTGTTATTTTACTGGTACAAATCCCTCCTCAGCTACCACTCTTTGCCCATCTGCTGACAATGCAAACTCAACCAACCCATTGATATTTTTATTATCTGTATCCGCTATATACCAATAAACTTCTCTTGCTATCGGATATTTTTTGTTTGCCACATTCTCCACACTAGGCTCTATTGAATCTACTCTTAAACTTTTTACAGACTTGTCCATGTATCCCATCCCTATGTATCCAATCGCATTTCTATTGCTCTTTATCTCCTGTTTTATAGCTTCGTTTGAAGGCATATACAAAGTGCTTTTACCATATTCTGCCTCTTTTTTCGTATTTTCCTCTCTTATTATATGCTCTTTAAAAAACTCATGTGTTCCAGAAGATGAGTCTCTCGATAGAATAACTATTGTGGCGTCATCACCACCTAACTCTTTCCAATTAGTGATCTCCCCTCTAAATATCTTAGCTAAATCCTGATGTGTTAAATTATTGACTCCATTTGAGTCATTCACTATCACTGTTATCCCATCATAACCTAAAACAACCTCTTTTAATTTTATCCCTTTATCCTTAGCAGATTCTAGCTCTTTATCTTTAATATTTCTAGAAGCCATCCCAATATCCGCTGTTCCATTTATTAAAGATGAAATTCCCACTCCAGACCCTCCACCTGTAACAGCTACTCTAGCCTCTTTATTTTTCCCCATATACTCCTCAGCAATGTACTGAGAAACATTCACTATTGTATCTGATCCCTTTACTTGTATAACTTTTGACGCCATCAACGTCGTTGAATACATCCCCATCATAGCCATTAATCCCATTAGAAAAAACTTTTTCATTTTCATCTTTAAACTCCTCCTAAATTTTGTATTCTTAAAATCAGTATAGAGCATCAGTGTTAATTCAATTTTAATTTAGTGTAAAAAAGATGTAAAAAAAATTTTACAGTTTTTTTACCCACAGTTAATCCAATTTTAACAGAAAAGATATATCATATCTACATATAATTCAAGGTTAAAATTAGTTTAAATTTTTTTAATTCTTTAACATAGATTTAGGAGGTTATCATGCAGAATTTAAGAAAAGTTAAAGATTCTTTTATGACTGGAATTCACTCCACCATTGGAATTTTTAACATTCTGATTGTTATACTCATATTTGTTTTCATCTTAGTTAATAGTTTATCCTTCTTTAAGGAGTATCCTATTTCTAAATTTTTCTTTGGAACAGAATGGATATCTCTTTCAGGCAAATACGGACTTTTACCACTACTAGTGGGGTCGTTTTGGGTAACATTGGTTGCACTTGGTATCTCTGTTCCCATTGGAATTATAACCACTATATATCTATCTGAATTTGCCAATAAAAAGACTAAAAAAATTGTCAAAATTATTATAGAAACAATGTCAGCTTTACCATCAGTTGTACTGGGGTATCTAGGTCTATATATCCTATCTGGCTTCATAAAAGATATCTTTGATTTATCCAGTGGACTAAACGCTTTAAGTGGAGGAATTATGCTCTCTTTTATGGCTATTCCCACTATAGTCAGTCTCTCTGATGATGCCTTAAACGCTCTTGACAAATCTTATCGTGAAGCCTCTTTGGCTCTTGGAGCAAACAAACTTGAAACAGTTTTTAAAGTTCTTTTACCCGCTGCCTTTCCAGGTATATTTGCAGGTATTATGCTCGGATTTGGAAGGATTATTGGTGAAACTATGGCTGTTCTTATGATTACTGGAAATGCTCCGATTATGGCAATTTCACCACTATCTCCTGTCAGAACTTTAACCGCTACCATTGCATCTGAGATGGGAGAAGTTGTCCGAGGAAGTGAACACTATCACGCTTTATTTGCTATTGGTCTAGTGTTATTTACAATAAGTTTTTTAACAAATAGTGTCGCGGATAGATATATTAGAAAATCAAGAAAATTGATGGGAAAGTAGGAGGAATATTATATGAAAGTTTTTAAAGGAAAAAGTGGGGCAACTATTGAAATGTTCATTAAAATAATTGCTTTATTGACAGTCGTGCCCATCTTTTTAATATTGGGATATATTATATATAAAGGGATTCCTGCAATATCTTGGGAATTCTTAACAGAAGTTCCTAAGAGGGGAATGAGAGCGGGAGGAATTTTTCCCGCTATTGTCGGCACTATTTTTCTTACTTTGGGAACTATGCTTGTCTCTGTTCCATTTGGAGTCTTCACTGGAATATATCTTGTTGAATACTCAAAAGATAATATCTTAACAAGGCTAGTGAATCTAACAATCATAAACTTAGCTGGAATCCCTAGTATAATATATGGTCTTTTTGGAATGGCATTATTCGTTATATATTTTAAATTTGGTGTTTCTATCCTATCCGGGTCTTTAACTTTAGGTATTATGTGTCTTCCAGTTATTATAACGGCTACAAGAGAAGCACTTTTAGCGATTCCAAACAGTTTAAGAGAAGCCTCTCTAGCTCTTGGTGCTACAAAGTGGGAAACAATCTCCAAAGTTGTTGTTCCCGCTGCGTTACCCGGAATTTCAACTGGCGTTATCTTAAGTATTTCAAGAGCTGCCGGTGAAACTGCACCTATTCTATTCACAGCTGCTGCTTTTTATTTGCCATTTCTACCTCGGTCGATCTTTGATCAGGTTATGGCTCTACCATATCATCTCTATGTTATATCTACACAAGTACCTAACATGCCTCAAAGCAACATGCATGGAACTCTATTTGTTCTTGTATTTATAACTGTAGGATTTAACCTTATTGGTGCGTATATTAGAAACAAGTTTGAAAAATAATAATCTCGTATAATTTTGGAGGAATATATAGTATGAAACAAGATGTCAGAATATCTGTTAAAAACTTTAACTTTTATTATGGTGATTTCAAAGCTTTAAAAGATATAAATATGGATATAATGAAGAATAAAGTTACAGCACTTATTGGTCCATCTGGGTGCGGTAAATCAACATTTTTAAGATCTTTAAATAGAATGAACGATCTTATATCGAATGTTAAATACGAAGGTGAAATCTTGCTTGATGATCAAAATATCTTTGATAAACAATTTGATATTGTTGAACTTAGAAAAAAAGTAGGAATGGTTTTTCAAAAGCCAAATCCATTCCCTAAATCTATTTATGAAAATTTAGTTTATGCTCCAAAATTACACGGAGAAACTAATAAGAAAAAACTGGATGAAATTGTAGAATCATCTCTTAAAGCAGTTGCTCTTTGGGATGAGGTAAAAGATAAACTTCATCAATCTGCACTTGGTCTATCAGGAGGACAGCAACAAAGACTTTGTATAGCTAGAGCTATCTCTATTAACCCTGAAATACTACTTATGGATGAGCCTACTTCAGCTCTTGATCCAATCTCAACTGCTAAAATTGAAGAGTTGATTGTTGAGCTTGCAAAAAATTATAATATAGTTATTGTTACTCACAATATGCAACAAGCATCAAGAATATCTGATTATACTGGATTTTTTTACCAAGGTGTTTTAGAAGAATTTGATGAAACTTCAAAAATATTTACTACGCCTAGTGTTAAGAAAACCGAAGATTATATAACAGGAAAATTTGGATAAAAGGAGATTTTATGAGAACTTTAAACGAATCTTTAAAAGCTTTAGATGAACACTATTTAGAAACATTAAAATATATTGGTAGAAACTTTGATGTAAATTTAGAGATGTTACAGAACAATAGTTTTAACCCCACACTCTATGGGGAAGCTAAAATGATAGAGGATTTTATTAACTCGCTCGAAGTGAAGCTAAAAGAGGACTCCATTGTCACAATGGCAAGATTTCAACCAGCCGCTAAAAACCTTAGAAAACTGGTTATGATTATAAACAGTGTCCGAGTTCTTGAAAGGATGGGAGACCTTCTAAAAGCAAATTTATCCCTGATTAAAAATATTGAAAAAAAATCTTCAAATTTAGCGTATGCTCTAAGTGAAAAAATTTTTCCCATAGCTAAAAAGATTAGGGGGCTTTTTCAGATGTATGTTGAGGCTTTTTTTAATGAGGATGTACATTTACTCTATAACATACTCTATCTAGATGAGGAAATTGATGGATTAATCAATGCTAATACTGAGTATTTTCTTACTAAAATGAAAGAAACTCCAGATAATGTTGTTGGTGGATCTGAACTTATGCTTCTAGATAAGAAATTTGAAAGATTATCAGATCACATAATACATTTGGCAAGTGATTTAATTTATATTCTAAATGGTGAAAACACTAGAAAAGCTGAGTTACAAAATAAAAGCAAAGGGAACCAATAACGGTTCCCTTTTTAATTCTCTCTAATTCCTATATAATCTGCTAATTCTAAAAAGATTTGAACTTTTTCTTTTGAAAAAATATTTAAACTTCTCTTAGCATCTGAAATGACTTCATTTAATATCTCTTTACTCTTTTCAATTCCAAATATACTTGGATAAGTTGTCTTTTCTAACTCTAAATCGCTACCAATAGGTTTCCCAATCTTTTCAAAATCTCCTTCAATATCTAATATATCATCCTTAATTTGAAAAGCTAATCCTATTCCATTAGCATATCTTTCTAAAGCTTTATACTCCTCTTCAGTAGCATCTGAAATTATTGCTCCTATTTCTATTGGCAATTTTATTAATTTTCCAGTTTTATTTTCATGGATATATTTTAAGGTTTCCAAAGAAACTCTCTTTTTTTCACTTTCTAAATCTATAATCTGCCCACCTATCATGCCACTTATTCCTGCATACCTCGATATCATCCCTATTATTTTTACGATTTTATCCGAAGATATATCTCTTGTTTCGTCCGCCACAACAGAAAATGAATGTGTTAGTAACGCATCCCCTATCAATATAGCCTCAGCCTCTCCAAACTTCTTATGAGTTGTCAGTTTCCCTCTCCTATAATCGTCGTTGTCAAGAGCTGGTAAATCATCATGGACTAAGGAGTATGAATGAATCATTTCAATTGCAACAGCTATAGGTAATCCCAACTCTATCTTTTTACCAAATAGCTCTAGAACCATCAACAATAGGATAGGTCTTAATCTCTTTCCTCCATTTAAAACAGAATACCTCATTCCATCTGCAATTATATCCGGATATTTCAATTTATTCAATTGATATTCTATACTTAAATCCACTAATTCTCGTTTAGTTTTCAAGTAATTTTTAAGCATTATCCTCAACCTCTAGTTGAACACTGTCATCTTCCGCAGTTACTTTTATTATTTTTCCTTCTGCCTTATTCAAAATATCTGAGGATTTTTTTAACAACTTCATAGCTTTTTCATACTCTTTTATTGACTCATCCAGAGATAATTCACCCTTATCCAATCTTTCAATTATCATATCAATCTCATTAATATTATACTCAAAACTATCCTTTTTCATGGAGCCTCCTCTTTTATCTCGTATAGAATGTCACAACTTTTTTCCCATATTTTCTTTCATCTGTCTTTTTGAACTCTCCAACCTCTTCGGACATATCCTCATACATATGATGCTCACAAATTATCAGTCCATTGTCCGCCAACAATCCAGCTTTTGATACTGCTCTCATAACCCTTTCACAGACTTCATCTTTATAGGGTGGGTCCATAAAAATTATATCAAATTTTTCACCCTTTCTTCCCAATATCTCAATCGCTCTCAAGACTTCATTTTTATAGGCTCTTGATCTATTTTCATATCCCAAATTATTTATATTTTTTATTATGTATTTTAATGCCTCTTGATCTTTTTCTATCATTACAGCTCTTTTTGCTCCCCTACTTAAAGCTTCTAGAGCTATATTTCCCGTGCCACTAAAAAGGTCTAAGAATCTAGAATCTGTTATATATGGAGTAATTATTGAAAACAGCGATTCTTTTATACTGTCCTGAGTAGGTCTTGTATCCGTACCTTTTCGACACTCCAATCTCTTTCCTTTTGCTTCTCCAGCTATTATCCTCATTTTTCACCTCTTTTTTATCAATAAATAAACATTGCATCTCCAAAACTAAAGAAATGATATTTCTCTTTTACAGCTTCTTTATATACTTCTAGCATAAATTCTCTGGTTGAAAAAGCTGACACCAACATAAGAAGTGTTGATTTTGGCAGATGGAAATTAGTTATTAACGCATCTACAACATTGAACTTATATCCCGGATATATAAATATGTCTGTGCTAGCTAATTTAGATACTAAATTTCCATCTATATCCACAGCTGATTCCAATGCTCTGACTGTTGTTGTCCCAACAGCTATCACTCTTCTATTTTCCTCTTTTGCTTTTTTTATTCTTTCAACAGTATATGCTGGAATCTCAAAAATCTCCTCGTGCATCTTATGATCTAAAACGTCTTCAGTCTGAACTGGTCTAAATGTTCCCAAGCCAACCTCTAAAAATACATCTAATATCTCTACACCTTTATTTTTTATTTTTTCCAGAAGTTCTTTTGTAAAATGTAATCCAGCAGTTGGAGCCGCAACAGACTCCCCCTTTATTGCATAGACTGTCTGGTATCTCTCTTTTGTTTCTAACGCCTCTACAATATATGGAGGCAATGGCATCTTTCCAAGTTTATCTAATACTTCCTCAAATGCGCCCTCATATTCAAATTTTAAGACCCTATTTCCATCCTCTTTTATTTCTAACAGTTCAGCTACTAGTTCCCTATTTTCTCCCACTTCAAGCTTTTGTCCCACTTTTAATTTTTTGGCAGGTTTCAATAGGCACTCCCATGTATCTAAACTTACTCTTTTTATTAAAAGAATTTCTAAAACTCCACCAGTTTCTTTTTTTCCAAAAAGTCTAGCCGGTATAACTTTAGTTGAATTTCTTACCAGAACATCTCCCGGTTCTAGATAATCTATTATATTAAAAAAACTTTTATGTTGTAGTACCTGATCTTTTCTATCTACTATCATCAATTTAGAGTGATCTCTAGGTTCTTTGGGCTTTTGTCCTATGAGTTCATCTGGTAAATAATAATCATAATCAACTAACTTTGTCGACATCCTCTTCTTCATCTCCACTTTTTCTTCCTATCACTACTCTTTCAATTCCACTATAATCATTCACAATTGCAACTATTTCAAATCCAGCTTTTTTCATAAGTTGACTCACTTCATGTGCCTGATTATATCCTACCTCAAAAGCTAAATATCCTCTATCTTTAAGATATTTTGAAGACTCTTCAGATATTTTTTTATAAAAATAATATCCATCTCCATTGTCTGTTAAAGCTCCCTGAGGTTCATGTTGCCTCACTTCTGGCATCAGTTCTTCATACTCCTCTTTTGGTATATAGGGTGGATTTGATATAATCATATCATAGTCATTGTCCTTTATGTTCGAAAAAATATCTGATTTAATAAATTTCAAATTATTTTCTACTCCATTGATTCTCCTATTTTCTACGGCAACCTCTAGTGCATCTGCACTTATATCTGCCCCTAAAATCGTTGCACCTGTAACTTCTTTGGCAATACTCACTGATATTGCACCACTTCCCGTCCCTATATCCAACACTTTTGGATTTTCCATCTCCCTTAGGATGAATTTACACTGTTCTACCAAAATCTCTGTATCCGCCCTCGGTATCAAAACTCTTTCATCAACTTTGAAAGGTAATCCATAAAATTCCCATTCTCCCAAAAGATATTGTAGAGGTTTTTTCTCCTTTGCTCTTTTGTAGAGCATCTCTTTTATGATTTCTTTTTCTCTTAAGGAAATTTCTTTCCTTAGATTCATAAATAGCATTGTCCTCTTCACTTTCAAAACATGAGCAAATATATACTCCGCATCCAACTTACTGTCTTTTACAGCATTTCTATTCAGATATTCTATACTTTTTTGTAAAAGCTCCCTATTTTCAGAACTACAATCTCTCTCTTCAACTATATTTATCTCCTCTTTTGGAAGCTCATCAAAGTTCAATCTATTTCTAGCCATAGTTTTAAGATAATTTTTTATTTTGTCCTTTTGCTCTAAATTAAGTTCCATATCAAAATAAGCATAAAGAGTTATTCTCTCCAGATTCAATACATGAGATATGATTTTTTCACTCTCCAATCTGGGTTTTGAAAAGGAGTATTTTTTCAAATACTCCTCAGAAAATTTTAATATATCTAATAGTTTCATAATTACTCCACTGAACTTGAAAGCATTTCTGCCTGAGCAAATGTAGTTAGAGCATCTATCATATCATCTATATCTCCATCCAAAAAAGCTTCCAATTGGTGAGCTGTATATTTGATTCTATGATCTGTTATTCTTCCTTGTGGATAGTTATAAGTTCTTATTTTCTCGGATCTATCTCCTGATCCAACTTGAAGTCTTCTTTCACTTTCAACAGCTGATCTTTGCTTCTCTAGCTCCATTTCATAAAGTTTTGAAGCTAAGTGTTTCATAGCTTTTTCTCTATTTTTTAACTGCGATCTCTCATCTTGACACTGAACGATTACTCCCGTAGGTAGGTGTGTTATTCTAACTGCAGAATCCGTCATATTGACGTGCTGACCTCCAGCTCCTGAAGCTCTAAATGTATCAATTTTTAAATCTGATGTATTAATTTTCACATCTTGAACCTCATCAACCTCTGGTAAAACTGCTACTGTCGCTGTAGATGTGTGGATTCTTCCAGACGATTCAGTTTCAGGTACTCTTTGTACTCTATGAACTCCCGATTCAAATTTAAGTCTTGAATAAGCTCCTTGACCATTTATTGAGAATACTGCTTCTTTTATTCCTCCAACACCAATCTCCTGTTTTTCAATTATTTCAACTTTCCATTTATGTCTCTCAGCATATCTCATATACATTCTAAATAGATTTCCCGCAAATAAAGCAGCCTCGTCTCCTCCTGCTCCACCTCTTATTTCTATTATAACATTCCTGTCATCATTTGGGTCTTTTGGAAGTAGCAACACCTTCATCTCTTGCTCAATAGTAGGTATTGTTTCTTCAATCTCTTTCAATTCCTCTTGCATCATCTCTCTCATATCGGAATCTTTTTCCCCTCTGATATTTTCTTTTATAAATTCTAAATCTTCTTGATATCTTTTATATTCTTTGTACTTTTCAACAATAGGTGTTATATCATTTAATGCCTTGTTACACTCCATCATCTTTTTAGGACTACTTAAAACTTCTGGAGAACCTAAAGCTTCTGTCAATTCGTTGAATCTCACTACAACTTCCTCTAATTTAGCAAACACTATCTTCACTCCTTTTTATATCTATACTTTAACTTATAAATTATACCACACTTACTTTAAAAATAAAATAAAAAATCTTCTTCCATACTATTAAGGAAGAAGATTTCACACTATTGCTTTTCTCCTGATTGAGATATTCTTTTTAACGATAACTCTCTAGCTTTTAAATACTGATCCGTTGTTATATATTTTTGAACTTCTATTTGATACTTCAATCTATCCTTTATAATTTCAGCATCTAAAAGTCCAACTTTTTCTACTAATTCATTTAATTTTTCGAGGTTTTTTTCCGTGCCATCTAGAATATATTTATTAATTTCAATCTCCAGCGCCTTTTTATCCAACGTTTTTAATTTATACTGAATACTGGCTTGCTCGATTATAACTTTAACTTTATCAATATTATCTTGACTTACCCCTACAGTTTTGAAATCATCATCTTTAACTATCCCTATTCCTGATGTTGCATAGGCTGATACGCTAAACACAAGTATCAGTAGTCCCATCACTATTTTTTTCATAAAATCCTCCACTAAATTTGTAGATCTGTTACAAAAAGATTTTCAGTATTAAAATCTCTTTTATTTATCTTTATCTCATCTGCTTGAAATAAATCATCTATTGTAAAACCAATCTCTTTTTTGTCTAAAGCTTTCCTATGTAGCTCTCCACTCTCTAAAGCTACCAATTTTTCTGTTGGATAAATATTTCTTTTAAGTAAATCATAGGAACTCCCTGTAAAGACTCCAACCACAAAAATAGACAAAGAAAAAACTGAGATTTTTTTATTTCTTTTTTTCTCCTCTTCTAGTAACGATTTATAAATATTAGCCCTTACTCTCTCTTTTGGAGATACCATTTATATCACACCTCCCATATCTTTAATAGCTTTGTAGTATATTGTTTTTACTGTTGATATATTCATCTCTTTCATATCTGCAATCTCCCTCAGTTTATAGCCATATATATCTTTTAAAACAACTATCTCTCTCTCTTGAAAAGGTAGTTCTCTTAACTTCTCCTCTAAAAGGATTGGAATATTAAAATCTTCATTACTTTCAACACTTAAAATTTCATCATTTAACTCTAGATTTAATTTTTTCTTTCTAAAAAAATCGTAGGTTTTATTTATCGCAATTCTATAAATCCAAGTATAGATATTGCTCTCCTCTCTAAAGCCTTTAAGGTTTTTGTAAACACTAATGAAAACTTCTTGAGCTATGTCTTCGGCATCTTCGGCATTTTTTACTGTCGATAGTATTTTATAGTACACTCTATCAAAATACTCATTATATATCTGATCAAAATCCATTTAAATACCTCATTATTTTAGCTTTATAATTTTAGACTACAAAATTCTAAAAAAAGTTTTAATTAAAGTCACTCTCTATCAAATTTTTTAACTCCTTTAGAATATCCGCTTCATCAACTTTTTTAACTATCTCACCTTTTTTGAATAAGACTCCAACTCCTTTTCCACCCGCTACTCCATAGTCAGCTTCTCTTGCTTCCCCAGGTCCATTAACAACGCACCCCATAACGGCTATTTTTATTTTTTTATCCATCTTTTCAAACTCTTCTTCCACTTGATGAGCAAGTCCTATCAAGTCTATCTCTGTTCTGCCACAAGTTGGACATGATATAATCTCTACCCCCGTTTCTTTTAACCCTAAAACTTTCAGTATCTCTTTTGCAACTTTGATCTCTTCCACAGGGTCCTCTGTCAAAGAAACTCTGATAGTGTCTCCTATACCATCAACTAACAACGAACCTATCCCTATCGCTGATTTTACAGTTCCTTGAAAAGCTGTTCCAGCTTCTGTAACCCCTAGATGTAAAGGGTAATTGCACAGTTTAGCTAATTTTCTGTAAGCCTCTACCATCATTTTTACATTGCTCGATTTTAAAGAGATTACTATATCTGTGAAATTAAACTTTTCTAAAAGTCTCATATGGTACAAGGCACTCTCTACCATGGCATCTGATGTCGGTTTTCCATATTTTTCCAATATACTCTTTTCTAGGGAGCCTGAATTTACTCCTATTCTAATTGGAATCCCCTTTTCAATAGCTTTCTTTACCACAATCTCAACTTTTTCATCACTACCAATATTTCCGGGATTTATTCTCAGTTTATCAATACCATTTTCAATAGCCAGTACTGCCAATCTATAATCAAAATGTATATCTGCCACCAATGGTATATCTATCTTTTCTTTTATTTCCTTTATTTTTTTTGCAGCCTCTTCAGTATTAACCGTAACTCTAACCAGTTGACACCCTTCATCTTGGAGCTTTTTTATTTGCTTGACTGTTTTTTCTACATCCGTAGTCGGTGTATTTGTCATTGATTGAATAATAATATCATTTCCGCCACCAATAACTATATTTCCAACTTTTATAACTTTAGATTCTCTCATTTTTCACCTCTCACATCTCATAAAATTTAAAAAAGCCCTAGTATAATCCTAGGGCTATCTGACTAAATAATTCATTGGATTATTAGCTCTTCCATTTTTTCTAATTTCAAAATGTAAATGTGGTCCCGTTACTCTTCCCGACATCCCAGTCTTTCCTATGACTTGACCAGCTTTAACTCTATCTCCTGTTTTCACATACATCTTATCAAGATGTGCTGATCTAGTCTCAAATCCATCACCATGATTTATTTTTATTATTTTTCCATAACCTGTCATGTATCCTGCAAAGACTACCGTTCCGTCCTTTGATGCCATTAAAGGAACATACCTTGCTCTCATATCTACTCCTGCATGTTGAATATATCTTTTTAAAACAGGATGAAATCGTTTTCCAAAAGGACTTGTCACTCCAGCCCACTTCACTGGCATTGTAAATTTTTTTTGTGCGGTCACTCTATTCACATTTCCACTACGGGTAAGCCTTTTTAAACTCTCCTCACTAGGGTTATATATAAACAGTTCCTCTCCAACTCTTATATTGTCATTTTTTAAATTATTATATTTTCTTAAATCGTCCACATCTACTTTATAGGTAAGTGCAATTTTAAAAAGAGAATCTCCTCTTTTTACTTTATAGAAAACACCATTGGACTTCACTATTTTTATTTGCTGTCCCTCTTTTAAATTATTTGAAATTCCCGGATTATTAGCTTTTAGAACTTCTAAGGATATTCCATTTTTATCTGCTATTCCACCTAAAGTATCTCCACTAGCCACTATGTAATTTTCTAGTCTCGGAATTTCATATGCTTGTTTTAGGTCTAAATCTTCAAGAGGAACACCTTCTATCGATTCATCTTCACCTATTTTATACTCTTTTTCTATCGTATAAAAATTGCCATCAACAAGTTCAAATCCACCACCATCTTCAACAGTAGTTGTCTCCGAATAATATTCTGTAAACTTTTTTAAATCTACTACTTCTGCCTTATAAGGTTTAAAAACTAATATTAACATTGCTATAAACGCTGCTATTATTATAGCAAATATTTTTAATATCTCTTTCACTATTTCCCCCTTGCAAAGGATTTCTCATACATTTCGATAAGTTTATCATTGCTTTCAGTTGATGAAATAGTATCGATTAATTTTTTCGTCGCTGTTGCTTTGTCCAAAGAGGATAGATATCTTCTTATATTCCAAATAGAATCTAATTTTTTCTTCCCAATCAGAAGCTCCTCTTTTCTAGTTCCAGATTTTTGAATATCTATTGATGGATATATTCTAAGTTCAGCTAAGTTTCTATCTAAATGTATGTCTAGGTTCCCTGTTCCCTTAAACTCCTCATATATTACGTCATCCATTTTACTTCCTGTATCAACTAAAGCTGTGGCTAAAATAGTTAAACTTCCACCATTTCTTATGTTTCTTGCCGATCCAAAGAATTTTTTTGGATAGTACAAAGCTGTTGGGTCTATTCCACCAGAGATTAGTTTTCCACTTGATGGTATCACTATATTGTAAGCTCTAGCAAGTCTTGTTAAGGAATCCATCAATATTACTATATTTTCCCCATTTTCTATCTTTCTCTTTGCTCTTTCTAAAAGAGACTCTGTAACTTTTATATGGTTTCTTGGATCATCATCAAATGTAGAAGCATAGACTTGTGCTCCTTTCACAGTTTCTTTTATATCTGTAACCTCTTCTGGTCTCTCATCAATTAAAAGAATCCAAACCTCTATATCCCTATTGTTTTCAATTATAGAGTTTGCAATATTACTGATTAACACTGTTTTACCAGCCTTTGGAGGAGCCACTATAAGACCTCTTTGTCCCAGTCCTATCGGTGCAATCAAGTCTATTATTCTACCAGAGATATTTTTTGCATCTGTTTCTAATTTTAATTGCTCTGTTGGATAAGCAGGTACTAACTCATCAAACGGTATTCTTGACTCGGCATCTTGAATACTTCCATTGTTTATTAAAAGGACTTTTCTAAGCCCATAATTATTCTCACCTTGAACAGCTTCTCTCACTTCACCCAATACAAAATCTTCTGTTCTCAGTTTAAACTTTCTTATTTGTGAAGCTGATACATAGACATCTTTTTCAACATTTGTATTTCTTAAAAAACCATATCCATCAGCCATTACTTCAAGATTTCCCCAAGCTAAGTGCATACCTTCTTTAGCTTCAATCGCTTCATTTATCAACTCTACAATCTCTGCTTTTTTAGTTCTACTCGAATAATCAATATCCATCTGCCTGGCAATCTCTTGTAACTCTTTTAGCAAAAAATTTTCTAATTTCTCCATTGTACCTCCAAGGTTACTAGTCCACTATCTCTCCGTATAGCGACCACGTTTTACACTCATTTATTTTTACGTTGACAAATGTTCCCTCTAACGCTTTATCTCCCGCAAATAAAACAACTTTATTAGTTGATGTTCTTCCTGTTAAAACCTCATCTTTTTTTCTACTTGGTCCTTCAACTAAAACTCTTTCAATTTTTCCTTTATAGCTATCACTAGCTTCTTTTGATTTTCTATTTTGTAAATCAATCAATCTTTGAAGTCTCTCTTTTTTCACCTCTTGATCTAGTTGCCCATCCATTTTTGCTGCAGCCGTTCCCTTTCTAGGTGAATACATAAACATAAATGATGTTTCAAATCCAATTTTTTCTACGACATCCAATGTATCTAAAAAATCCTCCTCTGTTTCATGTGGGAATCCAACTATAATATCCGCTGTCAATGCGACACCTGGTATTCTCGATTTTATTTTCTCTGCTAACTCTATATACTGCTCTTTAGTATATTTCCTATTCATTAATTTAAGTATTCTTGAAGATCCCGATTGTAAAGGAAGGTGTAGACATCTTGCTATTTTTTCATTTCTAGCTATAACATCAATTACATCATCTCCAAAATCTTTTGGATGAGGTGAAACAAATCTCACTAAAAACTCACCCTCTATTTTACATATCTCGTCTAGCAATATGGCGAAGTTTTCTCCACTCGACAAATCATTTCCATATGAGTTTACATTTTGTCCCAGTAACATAATCTCCTTATAGCCTTTTTCCACAAAACCTTTAACTTCATCCAAAATTTGTGACATTGGAACAGATCTTTCTCTTCCTCTCACATATGGAACTATACAGAAAGTACAGAAGTTATTACATCCATATGTTATTGGAATTGACGCTGTTTTCTTGGAGTCAAACTCCGCATCCAATCTCGGTGGTAGCTCATCTTCATCCCCTGTATAGATAACGTGTTTAAAGTCTCCAGATTCTATTTTTTCAATCGCCGTTGGTATTTTCCCTATATTTTGATTTCCCATCACAATATCTATTACTGGAAATTTTTTAGCCAACTCCTCACCTTGTTCCTGAGCAAAGCAACCTGTTATACCTATGATTGTTCCTCTTTTCTCCTTGACAGCCATCAACTCTCCAAGTTTTCCATAGATTTGAGTAGCCGCTCCCTCTCTCACTGTACAAGTGTTCAAGAAAACCGCATCTGCCTCCGATACATCTTCAATTACGTTGTATCCCATATTTTGTAATATACTTTTTATTTTTGCACTTTCGTTGACATTCATTTGACAACCATATGTTATTATTACTGCATTTTTCAATTTTTTTCCTCCAAATTTTTAACAAATTACTACTTAAACATGCTAAAAATTATACCATAGTAGTACAACTTTTATCAATAATTCTTTAGGTAAACATCACTTAAATATATCTTTAGCCTCTAAATACCATAGCAATAAATCTATATTTTCCATAGGTATATCTACTTCTTTGCAATATACCTTCAGCTTCTCCTCTATCTCCTTATACAATTTCGGACTCACTGTTTTAGGAACTTCCTGTATCACATCTAAAGCAGCCAAATTTTTTAGGATATGTCTATCCAAAATTGCTAACTCTTGTCCAAAACCGATATTTCTTAAGAAATGACTGGCTTCTTTATACGACATTCCTCTTATATTTTTTACAATCCACTCTCTCATCTCAAATGGAGAATTAAACGTTGAAAAAAAGTCTTTTGTTATAAACCTTCCTGTCTCATCCGTCATTTGCTCTCTAAGTATATAAAGGTTTTTAGCTTTGGTTCTATTGAAACGAACAATATTTAAAAATGGAAGCATCTCCTCCTCACTTCCTATGAACAAAAGATTACTATCTCTTAATTCACTTATTGCTTTCCAAGCGTTTCTCGCCTTAGACTGCGGAGTTAAAATACAAAAAGCTAACTCGCAAAAGATATCTTTGTTATCGCCATCTCTCCAAGTTCTTCTATACTCCTCCAATCTCTCCTCTATTCTATTTTTTATATTCTCATATATTTTTTGTACTTCATAAAAATAGGTGTTTTTCACAATATATACCTCCTAAAATTATTCGTACCTTAATTTTACCACATTTTTCTGACTCTTAACATCTGTTTTTAAAAAAATAGGATAAAGCAAATATAGCTTTATCCTATTTTTTATAAGTTCACAAAGTACCCATACTCTTTAAATAGTCCCGATACTTCATCCAAATTTTCTTTTTTCACCATTATATGCAAATCTTCACCTTTTAAAATCAATGATTTGAATCTCTTATCTTTTGTTATTGCTGACAATAACTCCTTATCATTTTTTAATTTTAAAACTTTATAATCGGGAACGTGTGTTATCAACTCTGTCTTTTCAATAATCTCTCCAAAAAATCTATTCCAATTCATCGGAAGATCATTTGTTATTTTTTCTTTAAACTCCTGTATTTTCCCATGAATTTCACTTAAGTTCTCCAACCCTTTTGTCAATGTTTCCTCCGATATTTTAAATTTATTCGGAGCTATTTTGCTCCCTAGTTTCTCCAAAGTCATGATTCTAAGAGGGCTTTCTCCTAAAATTGTAACAATTAATCTGTCCTCATCCAAAACCACTTTGCCTTCATCTTCTAAAACTTTAAAGTCATATGTTGAAACTCTGTTAAAGACATATCTACCCAGCTCTGTAAATTTTGCATATTTTATTCCATCATATTTACTTAAATATCCATTTTTTAAATATAACGAATTTGCTGATGATGGTTTTTCATAACAAATTTCTAGGACTCCCAATGATGCCAAAATAAAAAATACCGATTTTATAAATGGTTCAACGACATATGCCAAATATTTATCATAGCCTACTATTTTTGTTCTTTCATAATTTGCCTCATTGATGTATAGAGTTGCAAAAGCTGATTCCAAATCGATAATCTCTATAAATTCATCTCTATATAGTATACTTTTTATTACATTGTCAATAGAGACAAATCCATCATCTGGAAACTCAGATAAAATCTTACTTATAGTTGCTAGACCTCTTTTTACCTCATCATTTGATTTACCTACATTTTTTATCCCTTTCAAATAATTTAAGTACAAGCTTACGTATGTATTGTCCTCACTTTTTATAATACTTCCATTCAAGAAGCCTTTTACTATAGCTTTTAAATTACTTGACCTTATAAATTCATCATTTAGGTATTCATTTTTAAAAAGAAATAAAAATAATCCCATTGTTTCTGTTTTTAAAAATTCCAAATCTTTTATTCCCTCATAATATTCATGGATATTACAATATTTTTTCATATTATTTTTTGACTCTTTCAATAGCTTTCCGCTACTTGAAAGTTGCATCTTTCCATCCTTAAAGAAAGAATAGTATTTCCTTAAATTCTCTTGGATTTTTTCCTCATTATTTTCTCTGAATTCACAAGTGAAATTTGAAGTTTTATAGATATAGTACTCTCTTGGCTTATCCATAAATTGCCTCATAACTCTTACAATATCGTTATTTAAAGTTAAATACTCCCCTCGTTTTGTATCTCCATTTTTAGTAAAAAATAAAAACTCATCTTTTAACTCAGATTTTATGTTATATCCCTCTTCATCTTTTAAATAAATATCTCTATCTTTTATTTTAAACTTACCTTTCCAAGCTATACTTTCAAATACTTCCTGAACCTCTTTTGGCAATGAAGAAAAAATACCCTTAAACACCTCTTCTTTTGAATACATCTGTTCCATCAATTCTAAAAAAGTCTGCTTATTTGTAGATTCTGATATCAAAGAAATCTCAAACAATCCTAAATTACTTCCAATATACCCTTCAGCTATCCAATCTAAAAAATATCTTTTAAAAATTTTAAAAAGAGTTCCTTTTGAATAACTTTCATTTAAAGCTTTTCTAAATCTATCTCTACTTATTCCCATACCATCTCCTATTCTCCAAGAATAAATTCTATATCCTTTTCAGTTAAAGTTTTTAAAGTCGCTCCCTCATCAGAAATCAAGTTATCTAGTAACTGACTTTTACTCTCTTGTAATTTTAGTATTTTCTCTTCTATTGTATCTTTTAGTATCAATTTATAGGAGAATACTGTTCTATCTTGTCCAAGTCTATAAGCTCTATCCACAGCCTGATTCTCCACAGTTTTATTCCACCAAGGGTCATAGATAAATATCGTATCTGCCGCTGTTAAATTAAGCCCTACTCCTCCGGTTTTTAATGTCATTACAAAAACTTTATATTTTTTATCTTTTTGGAATAAATCTACTAAGCCTTGTCTATCCTTGGTAGCTCCAGTCATTTCTAAATACTTTATTCCTCTTTTTCTTAAATCTGATGTTATACTTTCAATACTTTTTATATAGTTTGTAAATATAAGAACTTTATGTCCATTCTCCACCGCATCTTGAACATTATTTATAAGCACCTCTCTTTTACTTGAAACTACATTGGGGTTTTTCATCTCAGGACAACTTGTTAGCTGTCTCAACTCATTTAACGCCTGAAGTATATAAAACTGTGTCTTTCCTAAGCCTTGAGTTTTTATTTGACTGTTTATCATCCCATAGTAGTATGCCCTTCTTTCCTCGTAGAGCCTTTTTTGTTCTGGATTCATTCCTATAAACAGTGTTTTTTCAATCTTATCTGGAAGATCTTTTAAAACCTCTTTTTTAACTCTTCTCAGTATAAATGGATATATTTTCTTCTTTAGCTCCTCTATGGCTTCTTTATCATTCTCTTTTTGAATTGGATTAGCATAGTGGTAGTTAAACTCATCTAAAGTACCAAACATTGACGGATTTAAAAATCTAAATAGAGAGTATAATTCTCCCAAGTTATTTTCAATAGGAGTACCACTTAAAGCTAGTCTATATTTTGAGTTCAACAACATAACAGCTTTTGTTGTCTGTGCATTTACATTTTTTATATTTTGAGATTCATCTAGAACTATCAAATCAAATTTCATCTCTTTTAAATATTCAATATCATTTCTTACCGTTCCATAAGTTGTTATAATTACCTCAACACTACTAAAAATAGATTTATCTCTAAAATTTCCATAGTATATTCCACATTTTAAATCTGGACTAAACTTTTTTATCTCACTTTCCCAATTATATATCAAACTTTTTGGCATAATTATCAATGTTTTTCTCTTTGGAGTTAAGTGCAAACTAGTTATTAAAGTTATTGCTTGCAATGTTTTTCCAAGTCCCATATCATCTGCTAAACACCCACCTAAACTATTGTCCATCAGATATCTCAACCATTTATATCCATACTCTTGATACTCTCTCAAAGTAGCATTTATTGCTGGTGTCGGTGCATTATAATTCTCTATTTGATTGATTCCTCTGTAAAAACTTTTAGTCTTTTTAATTTCATTTGCAAGTACTTTATCCTCTATTAAATCATCTATTATCGGCAGATCAAAAAATGAAATTTTAACATTGGATTTTCCATTATCTTTAAATACTCTTTCCAGCTTTTCCATATATTTTCTATTGATAAGAGCATTTGTTCCATCACTTAAAACAATATATGAATCTTTTTTGAAGCTATTTAAAACATCCACTATTGAAAATTTTTCTCCTTCAATCTCCAAATGGACATCTCCCTCTAAAAAGTCTATTCCGTGCTTAAAGTTTCCTACAACTTTTGGCTTTACAGCTTTTACACTATATTTTTTTAAATTATCTGTCCCAACAACCTTATATTTTCCTGCCAATTGAAGAAGCTCCTGCGTTACAAACTCTCTTGCTAATTTTTCTTGTAAAATTATAAAATTTCCATCTATATAAAAACTAGATTTTATCTTTAAATTTTTCTGATGTTTTACAATATTTTTAACAATCTCTTCTACAGTTTCATCTAAATAAGCTGCTTCTACCTTTGTTATTTCAACCCTTTTTAACTCATCTTTTATAATCAAAGCTCTATCTAAGTTGTGTACCTTTAAAAATTCATAATCAATCGTTGATATTGAGGCTCCTATTTTTAAATACAAACTATTATCTTGCGATATTTTTTCTATTATCAATTCCTGAACTGGTTTTAGATTTCCCTCTTCCACAATCTCATAATCTAAACATTCAATCTCTATTCCACTTCCAAAAGATGATGCTAATGTCAAATATTTTTCTAATTCTGATTTTGAAAATTTTGACTCCATCTCTTTTAAAATATGTATTGTATCCTTTGGAATATCTATCCAGTATATTGTATCTCCACTTAAAACATAGTTATCTGAAACTATTTTAAAATTTTCTTTACCATTTAAAAGAAGCTTTCCCTCACATAAATCAGGTTCATCTTCTACAAAATTAATTTTTAATACTATTTTATTTTCACTCAAAATCCATTTTATTGGATTCATATCCCCTGTAACTACTTTTTTACTATTTTTTAGATAATCTAAAATCTCTACATTTTCATCTATATATAGTTCATTTTTTTCATTATCCCACCCAGAGAAAAAGCTATCTTCTTTTATCTCTTGAATTAAATCAATAATTTTCAAATCATTTTCATCACTAATTTCATATTCCTCTGTATTTTCTACTATCTCCCCATCGCTGTCTACTAAAGAAACATATGTTCCTACTTCGTCACAAGTTAAAGTAAAAAATAGTGACTCATCCATTTTTTTTAAATTAGATTCCATACCCTTTTCCCTCATATATAAATTTTTTCTGAAGTATATTATATCAAATTTTCTAAGGGTTAGCAAGAAATTAAAAAAAGGACTCTGTTCATTAGAGTCCTTTCACCTTATTTCTATTTAGCTTCTGATTCTTTTATTAAGATGTTCATCTCTTCAACTAAGGCATCAGCATCCAATCCGTGTGCTGCAATTCCCTCTCCAAGAGTCTCCCCAGCTGCTACCATACATCCTACGCATCCCAATCCGTGCTTTTTAAATACCATTGAAATCACTGGATATTTTTGAACTGCTTCTAAAATATTCATATCTTTAGTTACCATTTTTATTCCTCCTACATTTTCTTTATATTACCTTTTTATTATATAAAACTTTACTTTTTTTGTCAATTATTTTCCAATGACATTTAACAAATCATGAATTCTCACAACTCCAACAACTTTCCTATCCGACAAAACAGGTAATACGGATATCTGATTCTCTCTATTTTCCATAAGATCTAAGGCATCTAAAGCCATTATATTTTCTGTTGCATAGGTGTAATCTCTTGTCATTATATCTTTGGCTTTTAATGTAAAAAATTTATCTTTCATTTTCAAAGCTCTTCGGATATCACCTTCCGTTATAATTCCCAAAAGTTCATCATTTTCTATAATACAAACTACACCCAATCTTTTTTTAGTCATTGTCATAATCACTGTATCCATATCACTTGTCAAGTGAGCAATTGGTAGGTCTTTGTGCATCACATCCTTCACCCTCATAAGTAATCTTCTTCCTAAACTTCCTCCAGGATGATAAACTGCAAAATTTTCAGGTTTGAAATTTCTTACAGTTATTAGTACAGTTGCCAATGCATCTCCCATGACCAAAGTGCTTGTTGTTGAAGACATAGGAGCTAAATTCAATGGACACCCCTCTTTTTCAACTCCTATATCCAGCATCGCATCCGCTTCTCTCCCAAGTTTTGAATTTGGATTTCCTGTCATAGCTACTAATGTTGCACCAATTTTCTTTATTGATGGAAGAATTGATATGACCTCATCGCTGTTTCCACTATTGGATATAGCTATCACTACATCATTTTTATTTATCATTCCAAGATCGCCATGAAGTCCTTCAGCTGAGTTCATGAAAACAGCTAGTGTCCCTGTTGAGGCCAGTGTAGCAGCTATTTTTTTACCTATAATCCCTGATTTTCCAATACCTGTTATTACAACCTTACCTCTAGAATTTAAAATTAGATTCACCACTTCTTCCAGCGAATCCGATATTTTACTCTTAACTTTTTCTAATTCACATATCTCTTTATCAAATAAATCTTGAGCTATTTTTTTTATATCCATTCTATCTTCCTTTTACTAAATCGTCTATCTTTACAGCTACTTTTAATATCTCTTCTAAATCTGATAAATATAACATATTTGGTCCATCTGATTTAGCATTTGCCGGATCTGGATGAACTTCTGCAAAAATTGCATCTATTCCAATTGCTAATCCCGCTCTCATCAATGGAAATACAAACTCTCTATCCCCTGATGTCGCAGTCCCTAGCCCACCTGGTTTTTGTACAGCATGAGTCACATCAAATACAACTGGATATCCAAACTTTCTCATCTCTCCAAATCCTCTCATATCTACAACCATATTGTTATATCCAAAAGTTGATCCTCTTTCACAAAGCATTATATTTGGATTGTTCATCTCCTCCATTTTTATAACTACATTCTTCATATCCCATGGAGCTAAAAACTGTCCCTTTTTAATATTTACAGGCAACCCTGTTTCGGCTGCGGCTATAAGTAAATCTGTCTGTCTACATAAAAAGGCTGGTATTTGAATTATATCCACAACTTTAGCAACCTCTTTACATTGCCAAGCCTCATGCACATCTGTCACAACAGGTATATTAAATCTCTCTTTCACTTTTTTTAATATTTCCAATCCTTTTTCAATTCCCGGACCTCTATATGAATGTATAGACGATCTATTGGCCTTGTCAAAAGATGCTTTAAACACATAGTTAATACCTAATCTATCACAGATATCCTTCACTTTTTCAGCTACTTCCATAACTAACTCTTCCGATTCTATCACACATGGTCCCGCTATCAATGTAAACCTGTTATTTCCACCAATTTCAAATTTATTTGCTATTTTGACTTTTTTTACTTCTTGAACTATCCTCAATTACTTCACCTCTTCTAATTCTTTTATTGCTTCTATGGCAATCTCTCTATCGTCAAAATGTATCTTCGTCGTTCCCAAAATTTGATAAGTTTCATGCCCTTTTCCTGCTATCAGTATTATATCATCTTTTCCAGCTTTTAAAACTGCTTTTTTTATCGCTTCTCTTCTATCGGTTTCTATCATATAGTTTTTAGTTTTGAATCCTTTCACTATATCCTCCAATATTTTGTTTGGGTCTTCTGTTCTTGGATTATCGGAGGTTACAATTACCAAATCGCTATACCTTTCACTAATCTCTGCCATCACAGGTCTTTTTAAAGTATCTCTATCTCCACCGCAACCAAAAATAGTTATTATCCTACCTCCATTTTTTAATTCGGTAACTCCCTGTAAAATATTTTCTAAGGCATCTCCTGTATGTGCATAATCTACAACTATTTTAAACTCTTGTCCTGCAAAAACTGATTCAAATCTTCCCGGAGCACCCTTTATTTTTCTTGCTCTTTCTCTTATAACACTCGAATCTATATTTAATATTTTACCAACACCAACTGCTGCTAATAGATTATACATATTAAATCTTCCTAATAGAGGTGGCTTTATCTCCTCTATCAATTTCATATCTAAATCTGCTTCTCCATTTAAAGAGTATGAAATTCCTCCAAATTCGCTGTATATTTTTTTTCCATATTCATCATCTATATTGATTATTCCATTTCGCTTATCTTTTAATTTTTTAAAAAGTATTTTTTTAGCATTGAAATACTCCTCCATATCTCTATGGTAGTCCAAATGTTCCGGTGTTAAGTTAGTAAAAATAGCTACATCAAACTCCAGCATATCAACTCTTCCACTCGTCAGTCCATGGGAGCTAACCTCCATCACTAAATACTCTAACCCCTTCTCCACTGCTTTTTTACACATCTTTATTATATCTAGAGACTCTGGCGTTGTATTTGGTGCTTCTATTATTTCATCTCCTATCTTATATTCCACAGTTCCTATTCTAGCAACTTTACTCTCTCCTAAAATCTGTTCTATCAAATAAGTTGTTGTTGTTTTTCCATTTGTTCCTGTCACTCCAATTATTTTTAATTTTTTTTCAGGATTCCCATAAAAATTTGAAGCAATTACACCTAGATTTCCTCTTAAATTTTCAACTAAAAAGTAAGCTACTCCCTCTTTTAATTCTGTCGATTCCTCCGATACAATTATCGCTACCGCTCCATTTTCAATAGCTTTATCGATAAATTTATGTCCATCCACTAAAGCTCCTTTTAAAGCAATAAATATATCTCCTCGCTTAACTTTTCTAGAGTCATACTCCAAATTCCCACTGTATATATCTTTTTCCGTAATTTTTAAAACTTTATAATCTATCCCTCTAAACAACCTTTCCATATTCATCCCTCACTATATATTATTCAGCCTATTATATCACTTTTCAAAAAAAAACAATACATACTTTCAAAAGTAAAAAAACAGAGGGCTTAACTCCTCTGTTTTCATATTTTTTACTTAGCTGGTGTATAAACTCCTGAATTTAAAGCATTCTTTATTGCTGCTCTCACTTTTGAAGCTCTTATTGTAGCTCCAGCATTCTCTATATCTCCCGGAGTATACAGTGCTTCCATTCCTTCATTGACATTTTTATTTGTCATATATGTCAATAGTGCTTCATACTCATCCTTATACTTTGTTAAATCTTTATTTTTTAAATAATCTTGCTCTTTATAAAAAAGCGTTCTAAATTTTGGTTTTTCTACTTTGTCATCTTTTAGATTAAAGTCAACTTCTACCTGCGTTTCTTGCCCAGAAACAAATACCCCTCTATAAGTTCCATTTCTATACTCTGCTCCATAAGCTACCGCACCAATTACCGTTAACAACATTAGAAATTTTTTCATAATCCCTCCTCGTTCCGTTCTTAATCTATTTTAAACTATTTAAGTATATTTTGTCAATTAATTTTGATTATCAAATTATATCCCATACTATAGTTTTGTCATCTTTTTCTCTTAGTATTCTATTTATAGTTTTAAAATGATTACATCCAAAAAATCCTCTACTCGCTGAAAGCGGGCTCGGATGGACTCCTTCAAGAATTATATGATTTGGATTAGTAATATATTTCTTTTTATCTCTAGCATTATTTCCCCAAAGAACAAAAATTACCTGTTCTTTTTTTTCATTAATTTTCTTTATAACCTCATCAGTAAATGTTGTCCAACCTATTTTACTATGAGAGTTTGCTTCGCCTTCTCTCACTGTTAAACTAGCATTTAAAAGAAATACTCCCTGTTTAGCCCACTCCTCCAAACATCCATTATTAAATATCTTTCCCTCTTTTTCAGCATATATCTCTTTATATATATTTCTCAAGGATGGAGGTAATGGAACTCCCTTTTTTACTGAAAACGCTAGTCCATGAGCCTGACCTGCACCATGATATGGGTCTTGTCCCAAGATTACTATTTTTATATCTTTATATGGTGTCAATTGAAAAGCTGTAAAAATCTCTCTGTTTGGTGGATATATGACTCTTTCTAAATATTCTTGTTTTAAAAACTCCTTCATTTTTAAAAAATAATCTTTTTTAGTCTCATCTTTTAATATCTCATCCCAATCATTTCCTATTTTCAACATATAAATCTCCTATTTCACCTTTTGTCTAAAGTTAATGATCCACACTCTCTTATATATTTTTTCATTCCACAAGCTGAACACTGCTCTCTACAATCTACTGTCAAAGCCTGTTTTTCACTTTTTTCCAATTCCCTTATATAAAATTCTTTGCTAATTCCAGTATCTATAATATCCCAAGGCAGATTTGACTCTAAATCCCTCGCACCTAGATAATCTTTTTCAGATATATTTAGTTCTTCTATCGCCTCTTTCCAAATAGAGAAATTATCTCTATAATCATCCAGTTTTGCTCCAATTTTAAATGCTGTTTCTATCAAATCTGCAGTTTTTTCATCTCCTCTTGATAAAAACCCTTCTAAATAAGACTTCTTAGGTGGGTGCATTCTTAACGTTGCCCCCTTCATTCCTCTAAAAGCATCTCTTAACATTCTTTGCTTTCTCTCTGTTTCTTCAATACTCATTTGTTCATGCCATTGATAAGGCGTGTGAGGTTTTGGTACAAAATTTGAAACACTCGCCGTTATATTTACTCTTTTTCTTATAGTTCTACATCTATACGTCACTCTTTTTACTAACTCATATATTGCCATAACATCTTCATCTGTCTCAAATGGCAATCCTATCATAAAATAAAACTTTAAATTATCCCAACCAGCTTTCACTGCTGCTTCCGCCGTTTCAAGAATTTGTTCCTCTGTAACTCCCTTATTGATAACATCCCTCATCTTTTGGCTTCCAGCTTCTGGAGCAAATGTAAATCCAGTTCTTTTCCCTCCACTAATATTTACTGCAACATCCACAGAGTGTGTGTTCATTCTAAGAGATGGAAGTGAAATCGCCAAATTTTTATTTTCATATCTTTTTTGTAAACCATCTATTAACGGGCTTATAGCGGTATAGTCGCTACTACTTAAAGAGGAGAGTGAAATTTCAGAATAACCTGTATTAAAAAGCATATCCTCTATCAACTCTATATTTTTTTCAAGACTCCTCTCTCTCACTGGTCTATATACATATCCTGCTTGGCAAAATCTACATCCCCTTGTACAGCCTCTTTGAATCTCCACCGAAGCTCTATCATGAACTATTTGAATATATGGTACAAGTTGCTCAGAGTATGACGGCGTATTGTCTATGTCATGAACTATGGCTCTTTTTATTCTCTTAACTCCCTTGTGTAATTTAGGGATATAAACCCCTTCAAAATCCTTTATCGCTTCAAGTTTTTCAGCCTTTGTTTTACCTGCAAAAGCAACTAATGTCTGAGCCAACTTTGTCATAGTTTCCTCACCATCACCTATTACAAAGAAATCCAAAAATTTCTCCATAGGAGTTGGATTCATCATGCAAGTCCCCCCAGCCATCACAAGGGGATATTCCTCTCCTCTTTCATCTGCATGTAGTGGTATATTGGCTAAATCTAGGGCATTTAAAACATTTGGATAACACATTTCATAAGATAATGAGAACCCAATAACATCAAAATCTTTTAATTCTGTCTTTGTCTCTAAAGAAAACATTAGGATACTATTTTCTCTCATTAAAGTTTCCATGTCTTCCATTGGTGCAAATCCTCTCTCTAAGTAGAAGTTATCAACCTTATTCATAATTGCATAGAGTAACTTTACTCCTAAATTTGACATTCCCACTTCATAAACATCTGGAAAAAATAGGCACATTCTAGCTTTTACTGAATCTAAATCCTTATGAAAACTATTTATTTCATTCCCTAAATATTGAGCTGGTTTTTCTACTGACATCAAATACTTACCTATATCTACTCTCATATATCTCCTTTTATTTATCATCAATCTTTTGGAAAACTTTCATCTCAGCTTCCACATTTTTTTTATGATGATCCCTACATAATTTTGCTACATCTATGTTAATATTTTTTAATTTTTCAAAAGCATTTTCAGAGTGTTTCTCCAACTCTTCATCTCCAATTAAAACCTTTTTTACTCTCCTTAAAAGACCCGTATTCCCTTTTCCGCAATCATGTAACAATGCTAACTTTAAATAATTTTTATTATTTTTTAAAATTTCATCTTTATTGCATCTTTTATAAACTAAAAATGAATGTACTTTATCATACTCTCGCATCTGATTAAAAATTTTAAACTCTTCTGTTGAAAGTATTTTTTTCACTTCATCTTCATCTTTTTTTTCAAATTTCAAAAATATATATCTATAAACCTGTTTTAGCCTAGAAATCATTCAAATCTCCCTTATCACTATATTTCCAAACTCTTTTCTTAAAGATTTTATGTTTGAGGCATTTTTTCCTATTACCTCCCCTTTTTTATCCTTTTTTACATACAGTATCATAATCTCATCATCGACTGTTTTTTCAATTTTTTCAACTCCAAGTATTTCCAGATTGTCACACGCTACAATCATTTTAGTTGCTAATTCCTCTTTTAAATATACCTTTTCCAAAGTTAAGTATTTACCAGGAAAAGTCTCAACCTCTCCTGTTAAAATATACCCCGCCATATTTCTAACCTGTTTAGGCATAAAAGAGTCTCCAATGAATCTCAATACTCCTTTTTGAAAAGTAACTTCAACTTTTCTTTCATGCTCCTTTAATTCCAATCCTTTTTTATCTGTAAATCTGCTCACATCATAAGTTCCACTTACTTCCAATAGCGTTTTTTCAATATCTTCTATCGATCTTTTAATTCTTTTTTTAGGATATTTATATAGATACTCTCTCTTTGCCACATACTCTGGAAAAGATAGGTTTGGAAAAGTTTTCTGTACCCCTCTTATAAAAATAGAATCTTTCATTTTTTCGTTAAATTTAAAAATAATTTCACTTAAATTACCATTGAAATTGCTACTCACATAAAGGAGATTTCTTTCAGCAGAAACTTTAGCATCTGTTCTTCCCCCCTGCTGAATACCTTTTGCCCAAGTAAACCCAAGCTCATTCATGACTCTTCTAAACTCCCCTTTTACAGTTATCTTTCCTGACATCTCATCAAAGGAGTGAAATCTCTCTCCATTGTAAAAAACTGTAAATATATATCCCCATTTATCAGTTTTTTCAATACCTCTAAAATTCATTACTCTCCTCTTTTTCTAACAATATGGCATCTTCTGCATCTAGCTTCATAACTTTCACTAGCCCCAACCATAACAATAGGATCATCTTCATAAGCAGGCTCTCCATCCACTAACCTTTGGGTTCTCGACGCCGGATTTCCACAGCAAGCACAAATAGCATTAAACTTATCCACATACTCAGCCTTTGCCATCAATCTGTCCATAGGTACAAATGGTTCTCCTCTAAAGTCTTGATCCAATCCTGCTACAACAACCCTCTTTCCTTGATTTGCTAACTCTTCACAAAATTCAGCCACGTCCTCACCAAAAAACTGAACCTCATCTATACCTATAACTCTTACATCCATATACTCTTTTTCTATTATCTCTCTCATCTCTTGCACCGTTGAAGCTGGTACTGCCTCAATAAACGCTTGACTATGGGAAGCTACCTTTGTCTCATCATATCTATCATCACTTGAATGTTTAAAAACTAAAATTCTTTGATTTGCATATTTTGCCCTTCTCATTCTTCTAATTAATTCTTCACTCTTTCCTGAAAACATACTCCCAGTTACAACTTCTATCCAACCCATTCCTTCTGTTAATAATAAATGCATTGTATTTTTTCCTCCATCATCAACTATTTTTTATCTGTTTTCTATTATAACATAATTAATAATCAAAACAAATCGATAAATCCCATTAAAACAAAAAAGTAGCTATAACAGCTACTTTTAGTCTTTCTATTTCTCATCCATATATCCTAGCTCTTTTAAAAATGGCTTTTTCTTTCTCCAGTCATCTTTCACTTTTACCCAAAGCTCTAGATATATCTGAATTCCTAAAAGAGTTTCAATCTCTTTTCTAGCTTCAATTCCAATCTCTTTTAACATCTTACCCTGTTTTCCAATTATAATACCTTTTTGTGAATCTCTTTCAACATAAATATTTATGTCAAATTTATCCTTTCCATTGTCTCTTCTAGTTACATTTATAATTTCAATAGCTACAGAGTGTGGAATTTCATCCCTTGTTCTCTCCAATATCTTTTCCCTAACAACCTCTGTTATTATTCGATACATAGGCATATCTGTATACATATCATCTGGATAGAATTGTACTCCATCCTCTAAAAATGGGTCTATCGCTTCCAGTAGTTTAGGGACACCGATAGCGTATTGTCCAGCTATCTCAACAATAGCATTAAAATCGCCTAACTTTTCCGCTATCTCCTCTCTTTTCTTTACTAACTCTTCATCATTTATTTTATCTATCTTATTTACTATCAATATTCTAGGAGTATTCTTTGCCTCTTTTACCTTTTCCCATACAAATAAATCACCAGTACTAATCTCTTGAGAAGCATCTATAACCATAGCAATTACATCCACATCTTTCAATACTCTTAAAGCACTATTTGTCATATGTTCCCCTAATAGATGCTTTGGTTTGTGAATTCCCGGTGTATCCACAAATATATATTGATTTCCATTGAAGTTCAAAATCCCTTTTATTGTATCTCTTGTTGTCCCTGCTTTATCCGATACAATAGCAACTTTTTCATTTACAAGTTTATTTATCAATGTAGATTTTCCTACATTTGGTCTTCCCACTACTGCTATAAATCCAGCTTTCACTCTAATCATCTCCTATTCCAATTTTAAAATACTTCTCTTTTAAATCTAAAAAAAATTGCTCTTCATTAATTTCATCACTACATTTTACCATAGTTTTTAAAGTATTCCTCAACATATTTGGAGTTATCTCTCTCTCAATGCCACATTTTTTCCCTAAAGAGATAAATCTAGCTCTAAATGATTGCCTACTAAAACCATAAAATACAAGATTACTATTCCCGCCGACTAAGTGAGTTCTAACTTCTTTTATATAATTTTCAAGCTCTTTAGAAAGTTCATCAGATATTCCTATTTTTTCTCCCTTTTCATCACTATATATAATTTTATATGAAACCAACTCTAAGTCTGATATTTTTATTTTTAAAATATCATTTATTGAAAGATTAGTTTCTACAAGAAGTTTTATAAGTAGTCTATCTCTTACAC
>Trix_p1__coassemble_989_pt1 | contig 39901 bp, 45 predicted proteins | sample Trix_p1__metabat2_low_PE_021 | metagenome-assembled genome bin Trix_p1 | reverse complement strand
CACACGACTTTTAATCGTGTTGTCACTGGTTCGAGCCCAGTATGACGCACCATCTTTATGCGAGGGTGGCGGAATTGGCAGACGCACCAGACTTAGGATCTGGCGTTTCGACGTGAGGGTTCAAGTCCCTCCTCTCGCACCACATAAGATAGTTAAAGTCTTGAGTATTCAAGACTTTTTTTTATACGTAGAAAAAGGAAAAGGAGAAAAACGTGGAAAGAAATATAAAATTGACATATAGTTATGATGGAAGTGAGTTTTTTGGCTTTCAAAGACAACCTGGTTTTAGAACGGTCCAAGGAGAGCTAGAAAAAGTCCTAAAAGGAATTTTTAAAAATAAAATAGACTTAGTTTCTGCCGGAAGAACTGATAGAGGGGTTCATGCTAAGATGCAAGTTTCAAATTTTTTTACAACGTCAAATATTCCTATACAAAAGATAAAAAGAATTATAAATAGTTTACTACCAAATGATATATTTATTTTAGATGCTCAAGAGGTAGATTTAGATTTCAGCTCCAGATTTTCAGCGATTTATAGGTCCTATGAATACTATATAGGTGAGGATAGAAATCCATTTCAATCCAGATATGTCACTTTTGTTGATGAACAGTTAGATTTGGAGAGATTGAATAGGATAGTCGCCCCTTTGGTAGGACGGCACAATTTTTCAAATTTTAGACTTTCGGATTGTGGAAGCAATACGACAATAAGAGAGATATATGAAGCTAAGTTCGAGAGAGTGGATGAAAAAACAGTCAAGCTATATGTTAAAGGAAATGCTTTTCTAAAGTCTCAAATTAGAATAATAGTAGGTACAATTTTATCAATTTATTTTAGAAAAAAGCCAGAAAATTACTTGGTGGATATGTTGGAGAATCCAGATATTCAATATGCAAAAATAGTGGCTGAGCCTTTTGGTCTTCATTTGTTTGATATAGGGTATTAGGGAGGGAAGATGAAAATAATAGAGGTTGATGCAAAAGCAAGAGAGCTAATAAAAAAAATATATGATAATGAAGTGGAGTGTTTTGGTGTGATGGGTGGAGCTGATATGTGGATGATTATGAGTTTCATTAGATATGGAAAACTTTATGTTCTGCTAGATGATAATGATAAATTGATATCTGTTGCCCAGTATCAAGGAGTATTGGGAAAAAATGAAGTTTTTTTATATGGATTTTCGACTTCTTTAAAGGAAAGAGGGAAAGGATACGGAAAAATACTATTAGAAGAAAGTCAGAATAGATTAAAAAAAATAGGGGTAGAAAAAGTTTACTTGACCGTGGATCCTAAAAACAGTAAAGCTGTGAAGTTGTATGAAAAAGCCGGATATACGGTAGAAGAGTTACAAAAAGATGAATACGGAAAAGGGGTTGATAGGTATTTAATGATTAAAAACTTATTGTAATCTCTTGACAAAAATACTAAAAAGGTGTATATTAAAAGAAAAAATAATTACAATTTTGTAATTATTTCAAAAGGAGGAAACATGTATATTGAAAATATAGGTGAGCATTTAAAGATACATGATATAAAACCCTCATATCAAAGAATGAAAGTATTTGAATATTTGTTAAATAATAAAACTCATCCAACGGTTGATGAGATTTATAGGGCTTTATGTCCTGAAATTCCCACTCTTTCTAAAACGACAGTTTATAATACACTAAATCTTTTTATAGAAAAAGGAATTGCTAAAGTAATAACAATAGAAGAAAATGAAACTAGATATGATGTGGATATGCATGTACATGGGCATTTTAAATGTGTAAATTGTAAAAAAGTTTTTGATATCCCAGTGACAATTGATCAACTTGTGGTTGGCGATATGAAGGATTTTAAAATTGATGAGTACCATGTTTATTTTAAAGGAACTTGTCCTCAGTGCCAGAATAAATAATTGTCAGAGGACAAAATATGTTTAATAACTTAAGGAGGTTATCATGAAAGTTTATGAAATTTTTAAAGTGAAAGAGAATCCAGTATTATTAGAGGTAATTGTAGCAGATAAAGATGGTGTTTCTGTGGATGGATTAGAGCTTGTTAAGGAAAAAACTCAGGATGCTTCAACAGAGAAACACGTTCCATTTATAGAGGAAAAAGAGGATGGATATTTAGTGAAAGTTGGTAAAGAGGCTGCACACCCAATGACAGAGGAGCATTATATCCAAATGATTGAAATTTGTGTAGACGACTTTTTATATAGAAAATATTTAAAGCCGGGAGAGGCGCCAGAGGCATATTTTAGAGTACCTAAAGGGAAATCAGTGTGTGCAAGAGAGTATTGTAATATTCACGGGTTATGGAGTAACTAATAAAATAGAGGGGGTATAAAATGGGAAAACTTATGAGATGTGTAATCTGTGACTATGTTTATGATGAAACGATAGGAGATCAAGAAAATGGGGTAACTCCGGGAACAAAGTGGGAAGATGTACCAGAAGATTGGGTTTGCCCACTGTGTTATGTAGGAAAAGACCAATTTGAAGAGATTTAATAGAGATATGAAATATCAAACCTCTTAGCAATATTTGCTAAGAGGTTTTTTTATGATATAATATACACTTAAGATATATATTTTTTAGAAAGGAAGTATCATGAAATTAGCAGTACTGGGAAGTGGAAGTAAAGGAAATGCTCTTTTTATAGAAACTGATAATATAAACTTATTGATAGATGCTGGGTTTAGTGGAAAAAAGATAGAGGAACAATTAAAAAAAATAAAGGTAGAGGTTTGTAACATAGATGGGATTTTGATAACTCACGAACATGGAGACCATATTCAAGGGGCAGGAATATTGTCGAGAAAATATGATATTCCAATCTATATCACAAAGGAGAGCTATGAAGCTGGAATATTAAAAATTGGAAAAATAAAAGATGAAAATTTGAGATTTATAGAGGAAGATTTTTGGGTAGGGGATAGTATGGTGTATCCTTTTGATGTAATGCATGACGCTGAGAGAACAATTGGCTTTAGAATAGAGGAAAGTTCGGGGAGCAAAGTGGCGATAGCTACAGATTTGGGTTATATTGATAACACAGTCAGAGAAGCATTTAAAGAGGTAGATGTCATGGTTATAGAGTGTAACTATGACTATCATAAGTTAATGGAATGTTCATATCCTTGGGATTTAAAAGCCCGTGTAAAAAGTAGAAATGGGCATCTGTCAAATAATGATTGTGCTAGATTTATTAGGGAGATGTATCATCAACGATTAAAAAAGGTTTATTTAGCTCATATGAGTAAGGATAGTAATGATCCAAAGTTAGCTATAGACACTGTTTTAGATGAGTTGACAAGACATAATATCAATGTTTCAGTAGAGATTGCCCACCAGGATATATGTAGCAAGTTGATTAAATTTTAGGAGGAATTATTATGGAGGAGATTGAAAAATTCTTAGAAGAGTTAAAGTTTGAAATAGGAAGTATAGATGCATTGAAGGATAGTAATGAAAAAATTGTCTTAGGGACAGGTAATTTTAAAGGAACTGTACTTTTTGTAGGAGATGATTCTAATTTATATATAGATGAAAATTTAAAAGTGAGACCCGGCTCAAGTGGAGAGTTTCTAATAAAACTTTGTGATATAGTCGGGTTGTTGCCAGAGAGCTATTATATAACGACCCTGACTAAATCTGAAAAAAATTATAGAGAGTTGGAAGAAAAAGATAAAAGAGATTTGAAAGAGTGCTTAATGATGCAAATTTCTTTGATGAATCCTAAAGTTATTGTGGCTTTAGGACAGGATGTAGCTGAGTTGTTATTAGAAAGAGAGTTTAAATTTCTTCAAGAAAAGGGAAACATTCTAGATTGGAGAGGAGATGTAAAACTGTTGGTGACATATGATGCTAATTTCGCTAAAAAATCAAGAGATGATGGTGGGAAGAGAGCTAAGGTAGCAGTGGAGTTTTGGGGAGATTTGAAAACTATAAAAAATACCATAGAGGAGATTTAATATGAAAATTTTAGTAGTGAGATTTAAACAGATTGGAGATGCAATATTGGCGTCTGTAATATGTAAAAGTTTGAAAGAAACATATCCGGATGCAAAAATTGATTATGTATTGTATGATTATGTGGCACCACTATTTGAACATCAAGATTACTTAAATAGAGTTATATCGATTTCAAAAGATGAACAGAAGAATCCTTTTAAATATCTGAAAAAAGTCTGGAATGTGACACGAACGAATTACGACATAGTTATTGATATAATGTCTACCCCAAAGAGTGAGGCATTTACACTATTTTCTAGAAAAGCAAAATATAGGATAGGAAGATGGAAACCCAAGAGAGGATACACATATACGCATAGTATTCCAGAGCCGTCGAGTGAATTTGATAAAGCTGAAAAATTCTTGAAAATGTTAAAACCTCTTATAGATGATGGAGTAGATGTAAAATTAAATAAAAGCTATTCTTTGACATTTTTACCACAGGAGAAAAATGAGTTGAGAGAGCGAATGAAGGAAGCAGGTGTTGATTTTAATAAGATTATAATTCCTTTGGCTATAAATTCTCGAAGACCAAATAAAGTTTATCCCATAGATTTAATGAAAAAGTTAGCTGGAAAAATTTTAGAGGCGTTTGATTGCCAAATAATATTATATTACTCACCGAATGAGAAAGAGTTTGCTAAAAAATTCCATGAGGAACTGGGTTGGGATAAAAGAATAGTATCGGATATAAACACTAAAAGTATAAGAGAGTTGGGGGCACTATTAGCCAACTGTGACATTTTTGTCGGAAATGAAGGTGGACCAAGACATTTGGCTCAGGCTATAGATATTCCAAGTTTTTCTATCTTCAGTCCGGGATCCAGTAAAAAAGATTGGCTCTCAAGGGATAATAAAAGACACGAAGGGATAGAACCAAAAGACATACTCTCAGATGAAACATATGATAGTTTATCATATGAAGAAAAATATAGATTGATAACACCAGATATTATTTTTGAAAAGGTGAAGGAAAAAATGGAGCTTGTGCCCAAATATATTGAAAAAAGATAGTGCTTATGATAGAATTTAAAGAGATATTTAAAAATGAGGAGGAGTTTTTGTGGCAGGACATAGTAAATGGTCTAATATAAAGCATAGAAAAGGTGCTCAAGACGCTAAAAGAGGAAAGCTATTCACAAAATTGGGAAAAGAGTTGACAATTGCAGCAAAGGAAGCTGGTGGAGATCCAAACTTTAACCCTAGATTAAGACTTGCGATAGATAAAGCAAAAGCTGCTAATATGCCAAAAGATAACCTGGAAAGAGCTATTAAAAAAGGAACAGGAGAACTTGAAGGTGTAGACTACATGGAAATTAGATATGAAGGATATGGTCCGGAAGGAACAGCCTTTATAGTTGAGGTTGTAACTGATAATAAAAATAGATCAGCTTCAGAAGTTAGAACAGCTTTTTCTAGAAAAAATGGAAATTTAGGGACAGATGGTGCTGTGTCTTGGATGTTCCAGAGAAAAGGAGAGATAGTAGTTGCAGCCGAGGGAGTGGATGCTGACGAGTTGATGATGGCAGCTCTGGAAGCTGGTGCAGAGGATGTTAAGGATGAGGATGGAGAGTTTACTGTTTTAACTGACCCAGCAGATTGCAATACAGTATCAGAAGAGTTAAAAAAAGCGGGTTACAATGTAACTGAATCGGAAGTTGCAATGATTCCAGACAATAAAGTACAGATTACAGATTTGGATACAGCTAAAAAAGTAATGGCATTGTATGAGGCTTTGGATGATTTAGATGATGTAAATGATGTTTACTCAAACTTTGATATATCAGAGGAGTTATTGGAACAATTATAAAAAATAAAAGCATGGACTCATTGATAGAGCCTATGCTTTTTTTTATCTATATTATTGATACTGAACTCTGGCAGTTAAAGTTCCAGTATAGTTTCCAACAGCCTGTTCAGATGCAACATTTAAGTGTCCATTGACAGCGACATTAGTTGAACCACTTTCTCCAATAGAGTTTGGTAAATTTCTATATTCGATTGTTGCAGTCATTGTATCACCACTAATTGAAGCTAGTTCAACATAGTTTTGCGTCGTAAGATTTCCCCTACTTTGCCTATTTGCATTATACGATAAGATATATTAAAAGATAGAAAATGTCAAACAAAAATAACACAAAATAAAAAATAATTTTTTTATAGCCCCTTATTTTTAAAGGGTTTATTGAAAAAATACAAAACGCCTGATAAATTGTACAAAAGGCTATATAAGTGTGTTATAATTAAAAAAAGGTGGTGATTAAGATATATACAGATATTTATAAAGAGATAGAACTTTTTAATATAAAAGGAGTTACAAGTATGACATATTCAAAATTAAAAAAATTGAATATAGGAACACTTTATGATTTAATATACTATTTTCCAAGAATCTATGACGATAGAACAAATCTAAAAAAGATAGGTGAGTTACGAGGAGATGAATATGTCGTATTAAAAGGAAATATAATGAATATATCAGCTCCGCCTACAAGAACGGGAATGAAGATGATAAAGGCAACAGTGAATGATGGAACAGGAACCTTGGAAGTTGTTTGGTTTCAAAGACCCTATTTGAGAAACAGTTTAAAGATAGGAGAGGAGTATATTTTTATAGGAAGTATAAAAAGAGGATACACATTTCAGATGATAAATCCAGAATTCAAATTGTATAAAGGTCAGGAGAATAAAGGGGAAATTTTACCTATTTACAGCGCTATAAAGGAGTTAAACCAGAATAGTTTAAGAAGAATTTTGAAGGAAGCATTAAAGAGTTATATAGATGTATTTCAAGAGAACATCCCAGAGGAGATAGTAAAAAAATACAGACTCATGGATAGAAAAAGTGCACTGAAAGAGATTCATTATCCCACGAATGCAAGGAATTTAGAGGAAGCAAAAAGACGTTTTGCAATAGAGGAACTTTTAATATTGGAGATGGGAATACTTCAAAAACGTTTTGAAATAGATTTAAGTAACAATGGAGTTTATGAAGTTGAAGGAAATAAAAAATTGGTTTCAAAATTTTTAGAAGGACTGTCTTTTTCTTTAACAACAGCACAGAAAAAAGTTATAACGGAGATATACAAAGGAATAAATGCTGGAAAGATAATAAACTACTTAATTCAAGGAGATGTGGGAAGTGGAAAGACGATAGTTGCAGTACTGCTACTTCTATATATGGTGGAAAATGGTTATCAAGGGGTTTTAATGGCACCGACAGAGATTTTAGCAACACAGCACTATCTTTCTATCTATCAAACTTTAGAGGAGTTAGGAATAAAAATTGAACTTTTAACCGGAAGTGTGAAAGGAAAAAAGAGAAGTGAACTTCTAGAGAGAATAAAAACGGGACAAACGAATATTGTAATAGGAACTCACGCAATAATAGAGGATAGCGTTGAATTTAAAAAGCTAGGTTTAATAGTAATAGATGAGCAACATAGATTTGGAGTTTTGCAAAGAAAAAGACTTAGAGATAAAGGAGTTCTAGCAAATCTTATTGTTATGAGTGCTACACCGATTCCGAGGTCATTGGCTCTAAGTATATACGGAGATTTGGATGTGGCGGTGATAGATGAGTTACCACCGGGAAGAAAGCCAATAAAAACCAAATGGATTAAAGAGGTGGAAGATGAGGAGAAGATGTATCATTTCATAGATAAAAAGTTAAAAGAGGGACGTCAGGCATATTTTGTTGCTTCATTAATAGATGAAAGTGAGAAACTTTCGGCAAAATCTACGGAGGAGTTGTATAGTGAGGTGACAAAAAAATTACCTAGATATAGAGTTGGAGTTTTACATGGCAGAATGAAAAATAAAGAGAAAGATGAAGTTATGCATCTTTTTAAAAACTGTGAGTTGGATATTTTAGTTTCCACTTTGGTTATTGAAGTTGGAGTAAATGTGCCTAATTCAAGTATAATGGTAGTAGCTAATTCTGAACGTTTTGGTCTTGCAACTTTACACCAACTTAGAGGAAGAGTTGGAAGAGGAGAACACCAGTCCTATTGTTTTTTACTTTCTAATACAGAAAATGATGATTCAGGTGCAAGACTTAGGGTATTAGAGAACACCGAGGATGGATTTAAAATAGCGGAGGAAGATTTAAGACTTAGAAAAGCTGGAGAAATTTTTGGTGTGAAGCAGAGTGGATTAAGTGATTTGAAATTTGTAGATATAATCCATGACGTAAAAACAATAAAACTGGTTAAAGATATCTGTATGGATTATTTAAAAGAAAATCAAGGCAAGATAAATAACCAAATATTGCAGTGGGACATAGATGAAAAGTTTAACAAAAGTTTGACCTCATAAAAGAGGTTATGATAGAATATGAGATAAAATTAATTAAAAAGTGGAGGCTAAGATGAGATTAAGTAAATATTATGTAAAAACTCTTAAGGAAACCCCTAAAGAAGCAGAGGTAATCAGTCATAAGTTATTACTTAGAGCAGGAATGATCAAAAGATTGGCAAGTGGAGTTTACACATACCTTCCTTTAGGTTTAAAAGCTTTGAAAAAAGTGGAAAATATCGTGAGAGAGGAGATGGATAGAGCGGGAGCTCAGGAGATATTCATGCCAGTATTACAACCTGCAGAGCTTTGGAAGGAGAGTGGAAGATGGGATGTAATGGGCGCTGAAATGATGAGAATTCAAGATAGACATTCAAGAGAGTTTGCACTGGGACCAACTCACGAAGAGGTAATAACAGACATCATTAGAAATGATATATCATCTTATAAATCTCTACCATTAAACCTTTATCAAATTCAGACTAAATTTAGAGATGAAAGAAGACCTAGATTTGGACTTATGAGAGGCAGGGAGTTTATGATGAAAGATGCATACTCGTTCCATGCAAACAAGGAGTCTTTAGATGAAGAGTTTGAAAATATGAAAGCTGCTTATACAAGAGTGTTTGAAAGGTGTGGACTTAAGTTTAGAGCGGTTGAAGCTGATTCAGGAGCGATTGGTGGAAGTGGTTCGCAGGAGTTCCACGTATTGGCAGAGTCAGGTGAGGACGAAATTATATACTGCACATCATGTGACTATGCAGCAAATGTTGAAACTGCAACAAGTGTAATAGATGAGTTACCAAAATCCGAACTATTAGAACCTAAATTGGTGGATACACCAAATGTATCAAAAATTGTTGATGTTGTGGAGTACTTGAATGTACCTGTGGAGAAAACTGTAAAAGCTATGATGTATAAAGATGTTGTGACAGATGACATCTATATGGTCCTTATAAGAGGAGATTTTGAGGTTAATGAAGTCAAATTAAAAAATATAATCGATACCATAGATGTTGTGTTATTGACTGACTCGGAAATTGAGAATTTAGGGCTAATAAAAGGATTTATAGGACCAGTTGGTGCTGATTTAGAAAAAATAAAAGTTATAGCTGATAAAAGTGTTGTAGGAATATCTAATCATACGACAGGTGGAAATAGGTTAGATACGCACTATATAAATATTAATTATGGAAGAGACTATGAGGCAGAAATAGTTGCAGATGTGAGAACAGTAGCAGTTGGAGAAAAGTGTCCTAAATGTGAAGGAAAGCTTGCAAGTGCAAGAGGAATTGAAAGTGGACATATATTTAAGCTAGGAGATAAATATTCTAAAGCGTTAAATGCGTCGTTTTTGGATGAGAATGGTAAGAGTAAAATAATGGAGATGGGATGTTATGGTATAGGAGTTTCTAGAACTATGGCATCTGCAATAGAACAAAACAATGATGAGAATGGGATCATTTGGCCTTCAGCAATAGCTCCATTTGTAGTGGAAGTAATACCGGCGAATATGAAATCTGAAGAACAGGTGACATTGGCAGAAGAGATTTATAGAGATTTCCAAGAAGCTAATATAGATGTGGCTTTGGATGATAGAGATGAAAGAATAGGATTCAAATTTAAAGATGGAGATCTAATAGGGTACCCATTTAAAGTTGTGGCTGGTAAAAAGGCTGCTGAAGGTATTGTGGAATTAAAAATTAGAAGAACAAATGAGACTTTAGAAGTTTCAAAAGATGAAGTTGTTTCAAAAGTGAAAGAGTTGATGAGAAAATATTAAAATAAGTATAAGATAAGGAGAGCAAAACACGAGAGCAAAACACGAGAGCAAAACGCTTTCCTTATACTTAATTTATTTTGAGTAGGAACCCAGATAAATCAAAATTTTCTTCTTAATTCTTTGGATAGTATTATCTATCTTTTTAGGTGGCTCACCTAAGAAATCAGCGATTTCAACGTAGGAGTATTCTTTACATAGATATGCAAAGACCCTTTTTTCTAGAGAACTTAAGTTTTCTTCCAGAAAACTAGTTAATAGATTAACTAACTCTTTGCCTAAAAAGATTTCTTCAGGTGAGTAAAATCCTAAAGAAGGGTGCGAATAGTGAATACTTTCTTGCTGTGCGGTGTAGTCTTCGCCCTGCATAGTGGAATTTAAAATTTTATACTTGCCAGAGTTATGATTTTTGACAGCTGTAATCATCTGCCTTCGAATACAAAGATTTGCAAAAGTACTAAAACAAGCGTTTCGAGATTCATCATAACATTTGATAGCTTTAATAAGACCAATAAATCCCTCTTGCATTAAATCGTCACTATCTCCACCTTTAAGAAAAAATGAGCGATTATTTTTGTAAATTGTCCCTTGGTATTCTCTGAAAATTTTTTCGATCGATTCTTCATCACCACGTTGTGCTAAAAAAATATCTTCTTTTTCAATCATAGACTTGTCCCCTTTAATCATAGTTTCGTCCCCCGACATCTCTATAAATTAAATAAAACAATACAATTCATACTGATACAATATCAAAAAAATAAATAGATGTCTATATTTCAAATTTTCTAAACTTTGGTCAATTTTTAAACTATGAAAAGTAAATAGTGTAAAAATAAAAAATTAAAGAAGGAAAAACAAAAGAAAGGCATAATAAAAATATAGGATATTTTATTATGTGGAGGTGTTGGAAATATGTTAGACGGAATCAGCAAAAAAGCCACAGATTTAGACTATGCGATACAGAGTCTAAAAGAGGAGCTACAAGCAGTGGATGACTACAATCAAAGGGCTGAAATGGCAGTGGATCCAGAGCTTAAAGAGATTATGATTCACAATAGAAATGAAGAGATGGAACACGCTGTTATGATAGTCGAGTGGATAAGAAGAAATCAGTTTGAATTTGGAAAAGAGATGGAGGAATATATATTCAGGCAGGGGAAAATTGTAGGAATAGAAGCACAAGTAATGGGAAGAAATGGTACAGGTGCCGAGCCTCCAAATGATAATGAAGTTGTAGTTGAGGTAAAATCATTAAATATAGGTTCGTTAAAAGGATAAGGAGGAAAAAAGATGGATTTTCTAAAAAAAGAGTTAGCACCAATCAGTGGTAAAGTTTGGAAAGATATAGAAGAGAGGGCAAAAGAAGTTTTAACAACACAGCTATCAGCGAGAAGATTTGTGAGAGTGACAGGACCAGTTGGAAAAGACAGGGGTGGGGTTAATACAGGTAGACTGGCGATTCACAAAAAAGATGATTTAAGCTATGGTATCTATCAAACTCAACCTTTTGTGGAAAATAGAATAACATTTAAGTTAAATAGATGGGAGTTGGATAATTTTGAAAGAGGAGCCAGAGATATAGATTATACAAATTTAGATGAAGCTTTGAAAAAAGCTGTTAAGTTTGAAGAGGAAACAATATATTTTGGATTGGATGAGGCTTGTATTGTTGGGTTATTTAAAGATGAAAAACAGTGTTTAGAGTTTGGAAAAACAGAGCAGGAAACGATAAAAAATTTGATGTACGGAGTTTCGAAATTAAGAAATACAGGATTTGTTAAGGGTCCATATGCACTTGTTGTAGGACTTGAAAAATTTATATACTTAAATATGGTTAACTTAAATGATTCTTTAGCTAAAAGGTTAGAAAAGATATTGGGAATGCCAATAATAGTTTCAAATAGTATAACTGGTGCACTTCTAGTTCCTTATGACAATGAAAATGTTGAACTTACACTGGGAGAGGATTTTTCATTGGGATATCAAGGGCATACAAATGAAGAGGTGGAGTTATTTGTGACAGAGACATTTACATTTAGAGTTTTAGACGATACAAAAGTTATGAGTTACAAATAATAGAAAAAGGAGATAACAGGTAGTTATCTCCTTTTATATATTTAAAATACTTTTTACCAAATATTAAATCTATAACCAACAGATAGAGTAACTCTTTCATAGTCGTTATCGAACTTTTCGTTAAATCCATCCCCGTTAACTTTAGTTTTAGCGTAGTTAGCACCATAAAGGATATCTACGTTAAAGTCTTCGTATTGAACTCCAATACCAGCCGCCCAGTATAATCCATCATCAACTTTTGTACCATAACTAAAGTCTGGTCCATCTACAGCTTTTGAGTCGAAGTTGAACGAGTAACCAAGGTTAGCTTTAATATATGGAGTTACAGCCCAATCCCAGTAATTGATATCGTATCTACCAGTTAAATAAATTGGAACTGAAGAGAACTCTGCTCCAGAAACATTGTTGCTAGTTTTTCTCTTCATATGATATTGATAGGCAACACCAAGACCTAAATCGAAAGAATCCCAAGATTTATAAGCTTCAATTGCTAACTCTCCACCGAAATCTTTAGTTTTCTTAGAAAGGTCAGTTGCATAAGTTTCATGTCTTTTGAAGTTTCCATATTCACCCCAGAAGTCCCATCCAGCTCTCAAGTTAATGAATCCCCAAGGGTTTTCAACAACAGGTGGCGCAATAACCTCCTCAATGATAACAGGCTCAGCTATAACTTCCTTAGAAACTGTAACAGGAGTAGCCACTTCCTTTGCTTGAGCAACAGCGGCAAAAGCGAATAGAGAACATGCTAAAAGTGTTAATTTTTTCATAAAAATAAACCTCCTCGTCTTAAATAATTAAGTAATCATCTAAAATAAAAAATGGAATAAAAAATTTTACCATTCTGTAACATATATACTCAAAAAAAACAGATTTCTTTTTTTTAAGTAATAATTTTGTAATAGAAAATAACTTGTGATATAATTCTGTCTAGAAAGTACAGAGTTTAATTGGGAAGTGAAAAATGCAAAAATATAAAGAAATAATAGAGATAAAAGTTGAGAAAAAAGATAAAGGAAAAAGATTGGATAGTTTTTTGAATGAGTTTTTTGAAGATGTCACAAGAAACTATATACAAAAATTAATTGATAGTGGGAATGTCTTAGTTGGTGATAAATCAAAAGCTAAAAGTGGAAATAAATTGAAAGGAAAAGAAGTTATAATAGTAAAAATTCCAGAGGATGAAACAATTGAAGTTTTACCTGAAGATATCCAAATAGATTTAGTGTATGAAGATAAAGATATGGTTATAATAAATAAAAATCCCGGAGTAATTGTCCATCCAGCTCAGGGATATTATACGGGTACTTTGGTAAATGCCGTTCTTTATCACATAAAAGACCTATCAACAATCAATGGGATTATTAGGCCTGGAATTGTTCATAGATTAGATAAAGATACAAGTGGACTTATAGTTATTGCTAAAAATGATACAGCTCATGTGAAATTAACAGATATGTTCAAGGATAAAACTATTGAAAAAAGATATGTCTGTATATGCAAGGGGAATTTTAAAAATTCAAGTGGTCGAATTGAAACTTTAATTGGTCGAGATCCTAGAGATAGAAAAAAAATGGCTGTCGTAACAGAAAATGGGAAAATAGCTATAACTAATTATGAAGTACTCGACAGTGTACAGGGATTTTCTTTAGTGGATGTGAAGATAGAAACGGGTAGAACTCACCAAATAAGAGTGCATATGAAGAGTTTAAATCACCCTATTTTGGGGGATGAAATCTATGGAAGTGGTTCGGAGCTAGCAAAACGTCAAATGCTTCACTCCTATTATTTAAAGTTCAATCATCCTATTACAGGAAAAGAGATAGTGATTTTAGGGGAACTAAAAGAGGATTTTAAAGATGTGGCAAGAAGATTGAAACTAGATATAGATAAGATTGTAAGATTATGCAAATAATAAAAGGAAAAATATAGATATATAGGTAAACCTATAAATGATGGAGATGAAATGGATATAAAAAATGCAATGTATCTCTTTGATTTAGAAAATGGAGATATTATAGGGGTGGATGAAGCTGGAAGGGGACCTTTGGCTGGTCCAGTAGTTGCAGCGGTAGTGAAATTGAAAAAGTATGACGAGAAGCTAGAAAAAATAAATGACTCCAAAAAATTAAGTGAAAAGATTAGAGAGGAGCTCTTTGATATTATCATGGAAAATTTTTATATAGGAGTAGGTATAGCAGATGTGAATGAGATAGATGAAATAAATATCTTAAATGCTACTTTTTTAGCAATGAGAAGAGCGATAAAACAGATAGAAAAAGAGGTCAGTTTCGAAAAAGTTTTGGTGGATGGAAACCATAAAATAAGGGAGTATGATGGAGAACAGTTGCCAATAGTTAAGGGGGATTCAAAAAGTTTAGCAATAGCAGCAGCTTCGATTATAGCAAAGGTTACTAGAGATAGAATGATGCTAGAAATAGCAAAAATCTATCCAGAGTATGTTTTTGAAAAACATAAGGGGTATGGAACAAAAGCTCATCGTGAAATTATCTTGGAAAAAGGACCTATTGAGAAAATTCATAGAAAAAGTTTTTTAAAAAAGATTTTAGGAGAGTAAAGATATGAATAAAAGAAATAAGGGGAAAATTTATGAAGAGAAAGCTAAGATATACCTAGAGAACATTGGAGTGAGAGTGTTAGTCATGAACTTTCAAGGTTCTTTTGGAGAGATAGACATAATCGGATATGATGATACAACCCTTGTTTTTTTTGAAGTTAAATATAGAAAAAATTTATCTTTTGGAACACCACAAGAAGCAATAGACAAAAGAAAAATGAATAAAATATATATAACTGCTAAAGAGTTCATAAAAAAGAATAGATTAGAAAATGAAAAAATACGATTTGATGCAATAGTTTTTCTAGGTGAAGAGGTAGAATGGATTAAGAATATTTTTTGGGGTGATGAAGTTGGATTATAAATGTGTAAAATGTGGAAGTGATAGATATATAGTCAAAACTGCAGTGATACCAGAAAAAAGCCCTGGATTGAAGATAGAGATAGGAACATATTATGTAAAAACTTGTGTAGAATGTGGATATACCGAGTTTTATTCAGCGAAAATAGTAGATAAGGAGTTTGCAAAAAATAAAAAAGGTAAAAGATATGCTAAAGCAACTCCTTAGAAAATTATTGTTTGATAATACCTGTTCTTTATGTGGTTGCCATCTCGAAAACAAAGGGTATTTATGCTCTAGATGTATTGTGAAACTGGAAAAAATGAGCAAATTGAAAAGGAGAGACAACTTATACTATTTATATTACTATGCAGATGTAAAAAAAATGATTTTTGATTTAAAATTTAAGAACAGAAAAGGCGTTACAGACAGTTTGAGTAGATATGTAAAAGAAGCGATAGAGAATATTCAAGTAGAGAATAAAATCGATATAGTAATACCTGTTCCTGTAAGCAAAAAAAGATTTCTAGAAAGAGGGTATAACCAAGTTGAGGAGATATTGAAATCAGCAGATATAGATTTTGAAAATATTGAGAGAATAAAAAATACAAGATATATGTATGAGATAAAAGATTGTGGAAAAAGAAAAGAGAATGTAAAAAAGGCATTTAAAATAGGAAAAAATTATTTTCAAAAAAGTGTATTAATAGTTGATGATATTGTGACAACAGGTGCGACCCTAAAAGAGATTGAAAAAGAGTTTTTAGAAAATCGGAAAGCGAAAACTGTAATTTTTTTTACAATAGCTGTAGTGAAAGATTACTTTAAATGACTAAATTGAGGATGGGTGGAAATGGAGATTTTTATAAACGGAGAAAAAGTAAATATAGGAATAAAAAATACAAAATTATTGAATGTATTGGAAAGGATAGAAGCTAATGTGATGAGGGATGGAGAGGTTATTGTTGAGCTGAAGTTAGATGGTGAGATGGTAGATGGAAAATCATTGCCTTTGAACAAAAAAGTTAAAGTTTTAGAATTGACAACACGGTCGCATAGAGAGATATTAATAGAATCACTCTATCTTTTAGAGCCGTATTCAGATAGATTTTTTGAAAATTTATCTGAAATCGAAGAGGAGATGGAGGATGTAGGAAAATTAATAGAGATGGTAAGTTTCGTTGAGTGGGTATATGGGATAGTGTTATCTTTAAAAGAAGCGACAGCTATAGATTTAATGTATTCAGATTATAATGAATATGTGGAAGAATTTAAAAAATATGCTGAAGAAGTATTTGAAGCCTTTAGAAAAGAGGATTTTGTGGGAGTGATAGAACTTTTGGAGGGGGCTATAGTACCGTTATTTGAAGATTTACTGGCTAATTCAAAAGATTATTTGAAAGAAGTTTTGAAAGAGGAGAGTAGAAAAAAGTTATTGAATTAGAGAAAAAAATACTCAAAATAGGATGAAAATATAGACAATGTCACGCGTGTTAAAAAAATAGAAATTATGTTATTATAAAATTAAAATTAATAAAAAATTGTTGAAGGGAGAAGGTAATGAGAAAAACAATAGTTGCAGGAAACTGGAAAATGAATAAAACAGTGGCAGAGACAAAAGATATGCTATCAGAACTAAAAGAATTAGCAAAAGATGTAAAAGGAGTTGAGGTTGTGATAGGAGCTCCATTTACAGCTTTGGAATCAGCAGTAAAAACTGTTGAGGGATCAAACATTGCGATAGCTGCACAAAATATGTATCCAAAGGATTCGGGAGCGTATACAGGTGAGATATCGCCAGTTATGTTAAAAGATTTTGGAGTGAAGTATGTTATATTGGGGCATTCAGAGAGAAGAGAGTACTTTCATGAAACAAATCTTTTCATCAATGAAAAAGTGAAATCAGCTTTAGCTCATGGTTTAACTCCAATACTATGTATAGGAGAAAGATTGGAAGAAAGAGAAGCTGGAAGAACAGCAGAAGTAAACGAAAAGCAAATTAGAGAAGGGTTAGCAGGATTAACACCAGAAGAGGCCGTGAAAGTTGTGATAGCATATGAGCCGGTATGGGCTATAGGAACTGGGAAAACAGCTACACCAGAAATGGCAGAAGAGACTCACAAAGAGATTAGGGATGTATTGACGGCTATGTTTGGAGCGAAGGTAGCATCAGAGATAACAATCCAATATGGAGGATCAATGAATGCTAAAAACGCAGCGGAGCTGTTAGCTATGGAAAATATAGATGGTGGACTTGTTGGAGGAGCTTCGTTAGATGCACCTACGTTCATTCAAGTAATAAAAGCGGGAGCAAGATAATAAAAATTAGGAGGCTTAAAAATGGCTAAAAAACCTTTAATGTTAATGGTTCTTGATGGTTGGGGATACAATCCAAACGCATCAGAAAAAAATGCTATTGCGGAAGCAAAACCAGAAAATTTTGAAAGATTATTTAATACATATCCTCACACTTTAATAAAAGCATCTGGAGAGGCGGTGGGACTGCCAGAGGGACAGATGGGAAACTCTGAAGTGGGACATCTGAATTTAGGAGCTGGTAGAGTTGTTTATCAACCGCTTGTAGAGATTACAAAAGAGATTAGAGATGGAGAGTTTTTTGAAAAAGATAAAGTCGTAGAGGCTTTTAACTATGCTAAAAATAATGATAAAGCGATTCATTTTATGGGACTTTTATCAGATGGAGGAGTTCATTCTCACATAAACCACCTATTTGGACTACTGGAGATGGCAAAAAAAACAGGATTAACAAAAGTGTATATTCATGCTTTTATGGATGGAAGAGACACTGCGCCCACTTCAGGATTAGAGTTCATGAAAAAATTGGAAGAAAAAATAAAAGAGATAGGGGTAGGAGAGGTTGCTACTATTTCCGGAAGATATTATTCAATGGATAGAGATACAAATTGGGATAGAACAGAAAAAGCTTATGATGCTATAGTTGGAAAAGTTGAGGTGACAGAAAAAACAGCGGAGCAAGTTATACAGGATTCATACTCTGAGAAAATAACAGATGAATTTATAAAACCAGTTTTATTGACAAAATCTGGTGAGGTTCAAAAAGGAGATGTAGTAATCAATTTTAATTTCAGACCAGATAGAGCTAGACAGATAACAAGAGCTTTAACGGACAAGAATTTTAAAGGCTTCCAAAGAGAATATTTAGAACCTAAGTATTACTGTATGAGGCAATATGATTCCACTATAGATGCGGAGATTATTTACACTGATAAAGATATAACTAACACTTTAGGAGAGGTTATATCAAAGCACAATTTAACTCAGTTAAGAACAGCTGAAACAGAGAAATATGCACACGTTACATTTTTCTTCAACGGTGGAAAAGAAACTAAATTTAATGGAGAGGAAAGGGTTCTAGTGGCATCTCCAAAAGTAGCTACTTATGATTTACAACCAGAGATGTCTGCTCCAGAGTTGACAAAGAAAGTTTTAGAGGCATTGAATTCTAATAAATTTGATGTTATCATAATGAACTTTGCTAATCCAGATATGGTTGGACATACAGGTGTATTCAATGCAGCTGTGAAAGCTATAAAAGCGGTTGATAAAGGAATAGGGGAGATTGTCAATAAGGTTCTAGAGTTAGATGGAACAGTATTAATAACTGCTGATCATGGAAATGCGGAGAAAATGGTAGATCCAGTGACGAATGAACCGTTCACTGCACATACAACTAATGAGGTGCCATTCATCTATGTTTCCAATAATTTTAGGGGGGAACTAAACCACGGTAAGTTGGCTGATATAGCACCAACGATGTTAGAAATACTGCATATTGAGAAACCTGCTGAAATGAATGGAGTTTCTTTAATAAAAAAATAATTGACAGTAAAAAAAAATAGTGATACTATAATTTAAAGTTTCGAAAATTTAATATTTTAGGTAGAGGTTGCGGATGACAAGAGTAACTCAATGGAGCTCGACAAAGCATTGAAATTGAGAGAAAGGGAAATTCGCCGAAATGAAGATTGTGTCAAAAATCTTTGTTGGGCATATGAAAAAAATTCATATGACTGTCATCAGGTATATACTGATGTTGTGCTATCCAAAATTTGTGATATATTTTACAGATTGACTACCGTATCTATGTTGTACGGTAGTTTTTTTTACCTAAAATTTCATTGAAACTAGAATATAAATTAAACTTGGAGGTTTTAGGATGAACAGAGTGACAGAATTATTGAAATTAAGCCCAGTTGCAGTTTTAGCAATGTTGATGTTTATGGGGTATGACGCTTTGATAGCAGCACCGATAGCGACAATTTATGCGGCGTTAGTGGCTGGATTTGTTGAGAGAAAAAAGGTAAATGATATAATCGAAGCTGTCATAAATAATGCTAAAGAGATGCAGGTTGCATTTTTTATTTTGATGGTTGCCTATGCTATGGCAGAGGTATTTATGTCAACAGGAGTTGGAGCTTCAATTATAAACTTGGCTTTGAATGTAGGATTGACTGGAAGAACTGTTGCAGTTGTGGGAATAGTTGTAACATCGATTTTGTCAATAGCCACAGGAACAAGTTGGGGAACATTTGCAGCTTGCGCACCGATATTTTTATGGCTTAATCATATTGTGGGTGGAAATGTGGCTTTAACAGTGGGAGCGATTGCTGGTGGAGCGTGTTTTGGGGATAACATAGGACTTATATCAGATACAACAATTGTGAGTTCTGGAATCCAAAAAGTTGAGGTAATAAAAAGAATAAGGCATCAAGGATATTGGTCTGGGTTAGTATTAATTTTAGGAATTGTGTCTTTTTATCTGGCGGGAGTCATAATGGGGCTACCTACAACAACGGGGGATGCAGCAACTGCTATCGGACAAATTCCAGAAGAGGTTTGGACAGTGTTAGCTGAGAAAAGAGAGTCAGCAGTGACATTGTTGAATCAAGTAAAAACAGGTGTACCAAGTTATATGATAATACCATTGGTTCTTGTTTTAATTGCAGCTTTTAAGGGCTTAACAACGCTACTATGTTTGTTCATAGGTATATTTGCAGCATATGTATTGGGTATGGTTGCGGGTACGGTTGAGAATACAGGAGCATTTTTGAATCTTTTATATTCTGGATTTGAGGGTGCAGGTTCTTGGGTTATTGTAATGATGATGTGGGTTGCAGCATTTGGTGGAATTATGAAGTTGATGGACGCTTTTAGGCCTCTGTCAAATGTAGTGGTTACAGTATCTAAAAATGTAAGACAGTTGATGTTCTGTAATGGACTACTATCAATACTGGGAAATGCAGGTCTAGCGGATGAGATGGCTCAGATAGTTACTATGGGACCTATCATAAGGGAGATTGTAGAGAAAAATGTTGAGGGATCACCTGAGGATATAGAGGTATTGAGACTTAGAAATGCAACATTTAGTGACGCACTTGGGGTATTTGGATCACAGTTAATTCCATGGCACGTATATATAGGATTCTATTTAGGGATAGCTCAGGCGGTTTATCCGCTATATAAATTCGGTGCAATAGATATAATAAAATTTAATTTCTTAGCACTGATAGCGGTATCATCAATTTTGATAGCAACATTGACAGGTTTGGATAGATTTATTCCAAGATTTGGATTGCCAAGTGAGCCAAGTGTGAGGTTAAAAAAAGCACCTACAGAGAATTATGCAGGTGAAAAAGCTTAAGATATAGGAGCCCTTACTGAAGAAAGTGAGGGTTTTTTTATTTACAAAAGATTTTATATATGGTAGAATCTAAAGTAAAATAAAATTTCAGGAGGAATCTCTAAAATGATAGGTATAGGAATAGTAGGACTTCCAAATGTGGGAAAGTCAACTCTTTTTAATGCAATAACAAAAGCTGGAGCAGCGGAAGCAGCAAACTATCCGTTTTGTACAATAGAACCAAATGTAGGAATGGTAACAGTCCCAGATCAAAGATTGGAGGAGTTATCAAAAATAATAAATCCTCAAAGAGTTCAGCATGCAACGGTTGAATTTGTGGATATTGCAGGTTTAGTTGAAGGAGCAGCAAAGGGTGAGGGGCTAGGAAATAAATTCCTATCAAACATCAGAACTACTGCTGCAATTTGTCAAGTTGTTAGATGTTTTGAGGATGAGAATATCATTCACGTGAGTGGAAGTGTTAATCCAATAAGAGATATTGAAATTATAAATGGAGAGTTAATCTTAGCTGATATGGAAACTATTGAAAAAGCTATAGAGAAACAATCTAAACTATTTAAAGCAAAAAATAAAGAAGCTTTAGTATTGATGCCAGTTTTAGAAAAATGTAAAGCACATTTGGATGAATATAAGATGCTAAAAACTTTAGCACTGACTCCTGAAGAACAGGAGTTGATAAGAACATATCAACTTTTAACACAAAAGCCAATGATGTTTGCAGCGAATGTATCGGAAGATGAGTTAGCTACTGGAAATGAATATGTAGAGAAAGTAAAAGAGTACGCAGCGAGTTTAGGTGCAGAAGTTGTAGTAGTTTCTGCAAAAGTGGAATCGGAACTTCAAGAGATGGAAGATGAAGATAAAAAAGAGTTCTTAGAGGCTCTAGGGGTGGAAGAGCCTGGGTTAAATAGATTGATAAGAGCAGGGTTTAAACTATTAGGATTGCAAACTTATTTCACAGCGGGAGTAAAAGAGGTAAGAGCTTGGACTATAAAAATAGGAGATACGGCTCCAAAGGCTGCTGGTGAAATTCATACAGATTTTGAAAGAGGATTTATCAGAGCAAAAGTGGTTGGATATGAGGATTTTATAAAGTATTCTGGTTGGAAAGGAGCACAAGAGGCTGGAGTTCTAAGATTAGAAGGAAAAGAATATATTGTAAAAGATGGGGACTTGATGGAGTTTTTATTCAATGTATAAAATATAAAGGGTTGTTAAGAAAAATTACTTGACAACGTTTAAAAAAACTAGTAAAATATTAAGGTATTGTAATTATAAGGAGGATAACATTGATAATCAAGCTTAGTGAAATTATTAATGAATCAGAGGTAGCCTTTGATTATACGGAGAAGACTATGGATTCTATGGACATTCCAGAAGGTGTGACCATAAGAGGAAAAGCCTATAAAGATGGAAATAGTTATGTAGTTGAGGGATCTTATAGAGCAGTACTAAGATTAGAGTGTGTTAGATGTTTGGCGGAAATTGAACCTTTAATTCAAGGCGATTTTAAAGGGGAGTACCTGGACCCAAAGGAATATTCTAAGTATATATCTAGTCTGAAGCCAGAAGAGGAGTTTGGAGATAAACATTTTGAGGAAGCTATAAATAGCACGATAGATATTTCTAATCTGGTTAGAGAATATATAATACTTGATTTGTCACAATATGAGGCGTGTCTTCCAGAGTGCTCAGATACTTCTGAAGTGGAGAAATACTCTAAAGAGGATATTGACCCAAGGTGGCAACAATTATTAGACATAAAATTTTAAAGTTTTAAATATGAATGTATTAGGAGGGAAACTAAGATGGCAGTACCTAAGAAGAAAACTTCGAAAGCTAAGAAAAATATGAGAAGATCTCACCACGCATTAACAGGTTCTACTTTAGCAACTTGTGACAAATGTGGGGCACCAAGAAGACCGCACAGAGTTTGTCTTGCATGTGGAGATTACAACGGAAAACAAGTATTAGCTACTGAAGTAGAGTAATATCTTATAAAAAAAAGCGGGATAGTTAAATCTTGCTTTTTTTTATTTCATAAAATATGGTATAATAGATAATAATGATATATCGATTGAGGAGAAAATATGAGAATTGCTTTGGATGCCATGGGTGGAGATTTTGCACCTTTAGAGACAGTGAAGGGTACTGTTCAAGCTTTAGATGAACTAGAGGGTTTAACTGTGGTTTTAGTTGGGAAAAAAGAGGAGATAGAAGAGGAGTTAATAAAATATACTTACGATAAAAATAGAATAGAGATTTATGATGCTAGAGAAGTGATTGAGATGACAGATGAGCCTATGTCGGCTATAAGAGCAAAAAAAGATTCTTCTATGAATAGGATGTTGGAGTTAGTGAAATCTGGTAAAGTTGAGGCCTCAGTTTCAGCCGGAAATACAGGAGCACTAATAAGCGCTAGTCAGCTTAAATTAAGAAGGATAAAAGGAGTTTTAAGACCAGCTATAACAACTATATTTCCTAGTAAAAAAAGGGATATTGTTTTGATGGATGTTGGGGCAAATGCCGATTGTAGGCCGGAATTTATAAATCAGTTTGCAACAATGGGGGCATTATATTATGAGGAGATGTTCGGAGTTTCAAATGCCAAAGTGGGACTTCTTAACATAGGAACCGAAGAGGGAAAGGGTAATGAGATTACAAGAGAAGCCTTCCATCTTTTAAAAAGCAATGATAAAATAAATTTCATAGGAAGTATTGAAAGTAGAGAGATGATGGATGGAGAGGTGGACGTAATCGTCACAGATGGCTTTACTGGAAATATGGTTTTAAAAACAGCTGAAGGAACTGCTAAGTTTATATTTTCTATTTTAAAGGAAGAGATAAACAGAAGTGTTTTAGGAAAGATGGGAGCACTACTATTGAAACCTATCTTAAAAAAATTAAAAGTAAAGTTGGATTCATCTGAATACGGAGGAGCACTTTTTCTGGGAGTTAATGGAATATCTGTAAAGGCTCATGGAAATTCAACGGCTAGAGGAATCAAGAATGCTTTAAAGGTGGCTAATAAATTTGCAGAGGATAAATTTATAGATAGGTTAGCTGAGGTAATGAAACAGAATCAAGGAGGAAGCGACGATGTTTAAAAATGTAGGGATAATAGGGTTAGGGACATACGTTCCAGAGAACGTAATGACAAATTTTGATTTTGAGAAAATTATAGATACATCTGATGAGTGGATTAGAACAAGAACGGGTATAGAGGAGAGAAGATTTGCAAGTGCGGATCAAGCCACATCTGATTTAGGGGCAGAGGCTGCAAAGATAGCTTTAGAGAAAGCAGGGCTTTCTGCAGAGGATATAGATATGATAATTTTGGCGACAACAACACCAGATTATCCAATTCAAAGTACAGCGTGTGTTGTACAGGAACTGATAGGAGCAGTAAATGCAGGAGCGGTAGATGTCAATGCTGCATGTAGCGGTTTTGTATATGCTCTGACAATGGCAAAAGCCTTAATCGCTTCTGGAATGAATAAAAAAGTGCTGGTAATTGGAGCAGAAGTTTTGTCTAAATGTGTAGATATGCAAGACAGAAATACTTGTGTTTTATTTGGGGATGGAGCAGCGGCAGCGGTAGTGGCAGAAGTAGAGGAAGGATATGGAATACTATCGCAATTTTTAGGAGCGGAACCTGATGTGAAGGGAGCTCTTAGAACACCGGCTGGAGGAACTAGAAAGCCATTGAGTCAAGAGGTTTTAGATGAGAGATCGAATTTTTTACAGATGAAGGGACAAGATGTGTTTAAGTTTGCTGTGAAAGCTCTTCCAAAAGCTACTTTAGAGGCTTTAAATGGTGCTGGTTTAAAAGCGGAAAATATAGATATGGTATTTCCACATCAGGCAAATGTTAGAATAATAGAAGCAGCTTCAAAGAGGTTAGAGATTCCAATGGAGAAATTTTATCTAAATTTAAATAAGTTTGGTAATACATCATCAGCTTCGATTGGGTTGGCACTGGGGGAAGCCTTAGAGAAAGGTCTTGTAAAAAAAGGCGATACAGTTGTATTGACGGGATTTGGAGCGGGATTAACGTATGCTTCAATGATAATTAGATGGTCTTACTAAATTTAGAATTGACAGAGTAAAAATAATGTGATATATTAAAAAACACATGTTATTTAAAAAAGGAGTTAGTATGAGTAAAATAGCTTTTGTTTTTCCAGGTCAAGGGACGCAGTACATTGGTATGGGAAAAGATCTTTATGAGAATAGTGAACTAGCTAAAAAGGAGTTTGATAAAATCTTCTCTAATTTAGATTTTGATTTGAAGTCAGTTATGTTTGAGGGGAGCGAGGAGGAGTTAAAAGATACCAAAAATACTCAACCTGCTATAGTGGCTATGAGTTTAGTTTTAGAGAAGTTACTAAGAGATAAAGGTGTTAAACCAGATTATGTAGCGGGGCACTCTGTAGGAGAGTATGCAGCGGTAGGATCAGCAGGATTTTTATCTATGGAAGATGCTGTAAAGTTAGCGGCATTGAGAGGAAAAACTATGAGTGAAGTGTCAGGGAAAGTTGTTGGAACAATGGCGGCAATAATCGGACTTGATGCGGATAAAATAGTTGAAACTTTAAAGTCGGTAGAGGGAGTTGTTGAAGCGGTAAACTTTAATGAGCCTAAGCAAACTGTGATAGCTGGAGAAAAAGAAGCGATAGGAAAAGCTTGTGTGGCTCTAAAAGAGGCAGGAGCAAGAAGAGCTATAGAACTAGCTGTCTCTGGACCTTTTCATTCAAGCTTGATGCAACCAGCCGGTGAAATATTGAAAGAGGCTCTAGAGAGTTTTAATTTTGAAGAATCTTCAATAGTTTTGATTGCAAATACAACAGCAAAAGGTATCACAAAAGCAGATGATTTAAAAGAGGAACTATATAGACAAAGTTTTGGACCAGTTAAATGGGTAGATACAATTTTGGCTCTAAAAGAGGCAGGAGTGACAACTGTATACGAAATTGGACCGGGAAAAGTATTGAATGGTTTAATAAAAAAGATTGATAAAGAGATAGAAGTTATCAATATTGAAAAGTTCTCAGACTTAGTATAGGATACTAAAGATTATAAAACTTGAAAAAATATATTAAATTTGCTAATATATTAATATAAATAATTAAAAAAATCAGGAGGAAAACATATGTTAGATAAAATAAGAGAAATAGTTGTAGAGCAATTGGGAGTGGATGCTGACCAAGTAACTTTAGAGGCAAACTTTGTAGAGGACTTAGGAGCGGACTCGTTGGATACAGTTGAGTTAATAATGGCTTTTGAAGAGGAGTTTGATATAGAGATTCCTGATACAGAAGCAGAAAAAATCAAAACTGTTCAAGATGTTGTAAACTACATTGAGGCAAATAAGTAGGAAAAATTAAAGGGGTATGAAAGTACCCCTTTAGTTATATTTTTTGGAAAAATAATGAAGAGGTGGATAAAATAATGAGAAGAGTAGTTGTAACAGGGGTTGGTTTAATAACTTCACTAGGTACTGGGACGGAAAAATCTTGGGAAGCTATTAAAGCTGGAAAGTGTGGAATAAAAGAGATTAAATCTTTTGATACAACAGAAAGTGCTGTTAAAATAGCTGGTGAGGTTACTGACTTTGATCCAACTGAATTTGGAATAGAAAAAAAAGAGGTAAAAAAATTAGCTAGAAATACACAGTTTGCAATAGCCGCTGCAAAAATGGCATTAGAGGACTCAGGACTTATTATAGATGAAAAAAATGCAACTAAAGTTGGAACAATAGTGTCATCTGGAATTGGTGGAATTGAAGTTTTTGAAGAACAGTATGAAACAATGTTAGAAAAAGGTACTAGAAGAATATCTCCATTTACGATACCAGCAATGATAAATAATATGGCATCCGGAAATGTTGGAATTTATTTTGGTGCAAAGGGTCCGAACAAGGCTGTTGTAACGGCGTGTGCGGCAGGAACTCATTCAATAGGAGATTCTTATGAGATGATAAAATCAGGAAAAACAGATGCTATGATAACAGGTGGAACAGAGGCTTGTATCACAAAATTTGCAATAAATGGATTTGCAAATATGAAAGCATTATCTACGAGAAATGATGAACCTGAAAAAGCATCTAGACCATTTACAGCAGATAGAGATGGATTTGTAATGGGAGAGGGAGCTGGAATCTTGATATTAGAGGAGTTAGAATCAGCAAAAGCTAGAGGAGCGAAGATATACGCTGAGATTGTAGGGTATGGAGAGACTTGTGATGCCTATCATATAACATCACCAGCAGAAGGTGGAGAAGGAGCTACAAGAGCTTTTGTTATGGCAATGGAAGAGGGAAATATAAAACCGGAAGAAGTTGGATACATCAATGCTCATGGAACATCAACACCTGCTAATGATAGAAATGAGACAGCAGCTATAAAGGATGCTTTTGGAAAATCGGCGTATACTATGAATATCTCTTCGACAAAAGGAGCCACAGGACATGGACTTGGAGCGGCTGGAGGAATTGAAGGAGTAATTTTAGCACTGGCAATAGCGGAAGGGGTAGTACCTCCGACAATAAATCTAGATAATCCTGATTTAGAGTTAGATTTAAACTACACTCCAAATAAAATGGTAAAAAGAGATATAGAAGTAGGAATGTCAAGTTCATTGGGATTTGGCGGACACAATGCTGTAATTGCAATGAGAAAATATAAATAGAAGAGGGAGAGAGATAAGTGAAAAAATCGTACTTAGAATTAGAGGATAAAATAGGTTATACCTTTAAAAATAAGGAGTTGTTAAAAAATGCACTTATCCATAGATCTTTTGGAAATGAACATGCTAAGTATAGGAAGTTGAATAATGAGAGACTGGAACTGCTAGGGGATGCAGTTCTAGATCTTATTGTGACGGAATATCTATATAAAAGTTACCCAAATGCTTTAGAAGGGGACTTAGCAAAGCTAAAAGCTATGGTAGTAAGTGAGCCTGTTTTGGCGAGAATATCAAAAAGTTTGGGTTTTGGACAGTATTTGATGTTGAGTAAAGGTGAAGAGTTAACTGGTGGAAGAGAGAGGAATTCAATATTAGGGGACGTTTTTGAGGCAATATTGGGAGCAGTATATTTGGACTCGGATTTTATAGTGGCGAAAAATATAGCTATGAATTTCTTAAAATATCCAATTGAACATATAAATGAAAATGAAGATATTTTGGATTTTAAAACGATATTGCAAGAGTATAGTCAAAAAGAATATAAAATAATTCCAACTTATCAGGTAGTTAATGAGGATGGACCAGATCATCTAAAGGTTTTTGAAGTTGTGGCAGTTATAAAAGATGATTTAAAGGGATATGGAAAAGGAAAAAATAAAAAAAGTGCAGAGCAGTCAGCAGCGAAAGATATTTGTAAAAAGTTAGGAGTAAAGCTTTATGAAACATTATAATATTCCAATTTTTATAAGTCATTTTGGATGTCCAAATGATTGTGTTTTTTGTAATCAAAAAAAGATAAACGGTAGGGAGACAGATGTAACCACAGAGGATATAAAAGATATAATCGAAACATATTTAAAAACTCTTCCAAAAAAATCCAAGAAAGAAGTGGCTTTTTTTGGTGGAACTTTTACAGGAATTTCTATAAAATTACAAGAGGAATATTTATCTGTAGTTTATGAGTATATAAAAAATGGTTTGATTGATGGAATAAGATTATCGACAAGACCTGATTATATTGATAAAAAAATAGTAGATATGCTGAAAAAATACGGAGTTACAACTGTAGAGTTAGGGGTTCAATCTTTAGATGAGAAAGTGTTGTTGAAAACACACAGATTTTATCCGATTGAGAAAGTATATGAAGCTTCAAAGTTAATAAAAGAAGCTGGAATTGAGTTGGGAATACAATTGATGTTGGGACTACCGGGATCAACTGATGAAAGTGATTTTGTAAGTGCTCTAAAAACAGTGGATTTAAAACCAAACATTGCACGAATTTATCCAACTTTAGTTATAAAAGAGACTGAAATGGCGGATATGTTTAAGCGTGGAAGCTATGTTCCACTGAGTTTAGAGGAAGCAGTTAAGAGGTGCAAAAAAATATATTCTCTTTTAGCTTATAATGATATAAATATTGTTAGAGTTGGATTGCAACCAACAGAGGAGTTAAATGATAAGGAGAATGTTTTAGGAGGTCCTTTCCATCCAGCATTTAGGGAGTTAGTTGTCGGAGAGATATACTATGATTTTCTTAAAGAGGTGTATGATAGAGAGAAAAGGTTAGAAGTAGAAATAAACGAAAAGAATGTTTCCAAAATTATAGGTATAAATAAAATCAATAGAGAGAAATTAGGAAAAAATTTAATAGTAAAGATGGATAATACGTTAGAGATAGATAGAATCAAAATAAATGAAAACATATACTCATGGAAACAGGTTCTTAGGAGAGAGATAAATGAACCAGATAATAATAAATACCAACAAATTTAAAACAAGAGCAGCGGTTTTAGCAAAAGGCAAAGTCATGGAGATTCATATTGAAAGAGAGGGAGAGGGAACACTGAATGGCAATATCTATAAAGGGAGAGTTGCCAATGTTCTTCCCGGTATGGAATCAGCTTTTGTCAATATAGGGCTTGAGAAAAATGGTTTTTTATATGTTAAGGATTTGAGGGATTTTGAAGAGAAATATTTAACTGGAATTACAAATAGTGGGAAACCGATAGAAGAGTTGTTGAATGTGGGAGATGATGTAGTAGTACAAGTTTTAAGCGATCCTAGAGGTAGTAAAGGTGCAAGAGTAACGACTCACTATACTATACCTGGGAAATTTTTAGTTTTGATGCCAAATAACGACCATATTGCTATATCAAAAAAGATAAAAGATGAAGCGGAAAGGGGACGGTTGGAGAAGCTTTTCTCAAAAATAGTTCCTGAAAATATGGGAGTTATAATAAGAACTGCAGCGGAAGGAAAAAGTGCTCACCACTTTGAAAAAGAGTTACAATACTTAAAAAAGAGATGGGAAGAGATAGAAATCAAGATAAAAAAGGCAAAAATAGGTGAACTTTTATATAAAGATAATGATATTGTGAGCAAAGTGTTAAGAGACATAGTTGACAATGATATCGACGAAGTAGTTGTGGATAATGAGGGAGTTTATTTGGAAATAATTGAGTATGTGAAGGCTTTTAGTGAAGGAATACCAAAAACAAAAATAAAGCTTTATACAGAAAAAGAGGAGATTTTTCATAGATATGGTATCCAAAAGGAGATAGAGAAATCTTTAGAGGTGACAACTTCGTTGGAGTGTGGAGGCTCTATTGTAATTGAAAAAACAGAGGCATTGGTCAGTATAGACGTAAATACTGGGAAAAATATAGGGAGCATGAACTTAGAGGAAACTGTGGTAAAAACTAATATGGAAGCTGCAGCTGAAATAGCAAGACAACTGAGAATAAGGAATTTGAGTGGAATTATTATTATTGATTTTATAGATATGAAAGTTGAAGAGGATAAACAGAAAGTACTAAAGGTATTAGAAGAAAATTTAGCTAAAGACAGAGTTAAGACAAATATAATACATTTTACTGATTTAGGATTAGTGGAGATGACTAGGAAAAGGTTGGGAAAACCATTGAGTTATTATTTTCAAGATGAATGTCCTATGTGTAAAGGAACTGGAAAAGTCCGAGGAAGTAGAGCTATTGTTGAGAATATATTAAAGGATTTAAAAGATATAGTTGAAGAAAAAGATATAAAAAATGTAAAAATAATAACGAAATCTTCGGTTAAAGAAAAAATAGAGGAGATATATTTTGATTTTATTAAATCTCTTTTACAAGCTTCTGGTAAGACAATAGAGATAACTGCAAAAAATAGGGATTTAGTAAAAGATTACGAAATATTATTAGAAAGTTAGGTGGAAAATGAGATTAGCTTTGTATTCAGGAACATTTGATCCAATAACAAAAGGTCACAAAGAGATAATAAAACGAGCAAGTAAAATGTGTGATAGATTGATTGTTGCAGTTTTAAATAATGGTAGTAAAAAAACCTTGTTTTCTTTAGAGGAACGTAAAGAGATGGTAGAAGAGGTTTTGAAAGATATAGAAAATATAGAAGTGGTGGAGCATAGTGGGCTACTGGCTAATTATATGAAAGAGAGAGGATGTAAATATATAATTAGAGGATTAAGAGCAGTTATTGACTACGAATATGAACTATCATTAGCATATGGGAATTATGATATTTCTGATGGAGAGATTGAAACAGTTTTCATTCCAGCGTCGAAAGAGTATCTCTATGTAAGTTCTTCAGTTGTGAGAGAGCTAGCACTATATAAAGGAAAATTGGACAACTACTTAGATGAGTTTGTAATAGAGAAGATAAAAGAAAGATTTGAGGAGTAAGTATGGCAAAGGCAAAGAGTTTTTATGTATGTAGTGAGTGTGGATTTAAAACCATAAAATGGATGGGAAAGTGTGATGGTTGTGGAGAATGGGGAACTTTTGAAGAGGAGATTGAGATCTCTCCAGTCGCAGGAAAGAGTATAAAATCATCTACAAATTCACTTGTGAATATACAGGAAAAGGTAGTATCTTTTGCCAATGTTCAAATAGAAAAAAACTTTAGATATAAAACTAAGATTTCCGAATTTGATAGAATTTTAGGAGGAGGGTTAGTAAAAGGTGAGGTTGTACTTATAACTGGAAATCCAGGGATTGGAAAATCGACACTTCTTTTACAAACAGCCAAAGAATATACAGAGTATGGAGATGTTTTGTATGTGTCAGGAGAGGAGTCACCAGCCCAGATAAAGTCCAGAGGAGAGAGGTTGGGAATATATTCTGAAAACTTATATTTGATGTCAGAAACAGATATCAAAATTATATATGAGTATGTTATTACAAAAAAACCTAAAATAGTTATTGTTGATTCTATTCAAACGCTGTATAATTCAGAGGTGGACTCCATTCCGGGAACACCCACTCAAATACGAGAGTGTACGTTAAAAATAATAGAACTTGCTAAAAAAAATGATGTTTCATTTTTTATAGTTGGGCATATAACGAAAGATGGAAAAGTGGCAGGACCAAAACTTCTTGAACACATGGTGGACGCTGTATTTCATTTTGAAGGAGAGGAAGGACTTTTTTATAGAATATTGAGAAGTTTAAAAAATAGATTTGGATCCACAAATGAGTTAGCGGTATTTAGTATGGAAGATACTGGGATTCATGAAGTAAAAAATTCATCAGAATTTTTTTTGAGCGAAAGGGATGAAAAAAATATAGGAAGTATGGTAGTACCAGTATTGGAGGGAACAAAAGTTTTTCTTTTAGAGATACAGACATTACTGACTGACTGTACTATTGGAATACCTAAAAGAATAGTTCAAGGCTTTGACAGAAATAGGATGCAGATATTGACGGCGATTGCGGAAAAACGAATGGGGTTGCACTTAGGGATGAAAGACCTTTTTATAAATATACCAGGTGGACTTTCTATAAATGATCCAGCAGCAGATTTAGGAGCTCTTATTTCGATAGTTTCACTCTATAAAAATGTAGCTATAAGCCAGAAAATAGCGGCTATTGGAGAACTAGGATTGAGGGGAGAGATTCGAAAAGCTTTTTTTATAGATAAAAGATTGAGAGAGCTTGAAAAACTTGGTTTTAAAGGTGTATACGTGCCTGAAGCTAATAGAAAAGAGATCGAAAAAAATAGTTATAAATTAAAAATAATATATTTAAAAAATTTAGAAGAATTTTTAGAGAGGATGAGTAAAGATGAATAACCCAGAATTCTTAGAGATTCTTTCTCTTTTGGCTCCAGGGACAAAGTTAAGAGAGGGGATATATAACGTTTTAGATGGTGAAATGGGAGCTTTAATAGTTGTAGGTTTAGATTCTGAAGTTCAGAAAATAATGGATGGTGGATTTGAAATAAACTGTGAGTACACACCAGAAAAGTTATTTGAACTTTGTAAGATGGATGGAGCTATAATATTGGACTCCGATATAACAAGAATACATTCTGCGAATGTGCATTTACAGCCGAGCATGAGATTTTCTACAAATGAGAGCGGAACAAGACATAGAACAGCTCAAAGGGTTGCCAAACAGACCGACAAATTGGTGATTGCTGTATCGGAAAGAAAAAAAGTTGTAACAATATATAAAGGTGAAATGAAGCATAGGCTTAGAAGTACTTCAGATTTAATGGGAGAGGCTTCTCAAGGTTTAAATACTTTAGAACGTTATCGATTTGTTTTAGATAAGGCTTTAGCAAACTTGACAATTCTTGAATTAGATGATTTAGTGACATTGTACGAGGTAACAGTTGTACTTCAAAGATTTGAAAAAGTGACAAGAATATTTCAGGAGATGAATACATATATGACTGAACTTGGGGTGGATGGAAGACTTGTTAGATTGCATCTAAACGATTTAATTCAGGATATTGAAAGTGAAAAAGAGGATTTCTTGAGAGATTATTGGAATTACTCCAATGCACCGTTCAACCTATATGAAATAACAGATAGACTTTCAAGATTAACAGATGATGAGCTAAAAGAGTTAGAAAAGTTATCAGCAGTTCTTGACTATGGAAAGACATATTCAGCTTTAGGAAATAGGGTAACACCAAAAGGATATAGAATTTTAGATAAAATAACTAAATTGACAAAGAGAGATATAGATAAAATAGTGAATAACCATGGAAATCTGTCTAAAATTCAGGAAGCTTCCACAGAGGAACTTTTGGAGATTAAAGGTATTAGTAAGTTTAAAATAAAAGCTATTCAAACCGGATTGAAAAGGTTGAAAGTAACTGTTGAATTAGAGAAGTAAAAGTCCACTTAAAAAAGTGGATTTTTTATTATAAATATGCTATTATCTATACTATAGGGGTGTATCCTATGATGAAGAAAACGTGATTTAAAATAGGAGGGCTTATGGAAGATAATTGTTCAAATAAAATTTGTGGTGATAAAAAGAAATTAATTGCTAGAGCCAATAGAGTAGAAGGGCAAATTAGAGGAATAAAAAGAATGATCGAAGAGGATGCATATTGTGATGATGTTCTGAATCAAATCTCGTCAGCAAAGGCAGCATTGGACGGAATAGCTAAAGTAATTTTAGAGACTCATCTGAGAAAATGTGTCGTATCAGGAATAAAAAATAATGAAGAGAACAAAGTAATCGATGAACTGATATATACATTGGGAAAAATGATGAAATAATAGTAAATTTTTCTTTGATTTAGATGAATAGTATGCTAAAATTCAACTAGTATAAAGTTATTTAGGAGGGGATTAATGAGAAGAATAGTTACTTTTATCATGTCAATGATGTTAGCAGTTGGATTATTTGCAGCGAAGCCAACTAGAGTAGGAATAGTTCTTTCTACTGGTGGACTGGGAGATAAGTCGTTCAATGATGCTGCTTACAGAGGGTTAGAACAAGCACAAAAAGATTTAGGAATTGAGTTTAAATATGTTGAGCCAGCATCACCAGCTGAAGATGAGGAGTTTTTAAGAGAATATGCTGAAGCGGGATATGACTTAATAATTGCTACTGGATTTCAAATGACAGAATCAGCAAGAACAGTGGCAGCGGATTATCCAGATGTTAAATTTTTGATGATTGATGATGTTATAGATTTACCGAATGTAAAGTCTATGGTATTTAAAGAGGAAGAGGGATCTTTCCTAGTTGGAGTTATAGCTGGACTAATGACTAAAAATAACGCAGTTGGATTTGTTGGTGGAATGGAAAATCCTTTAATTAAAAAGTTTGAAGTAGGATTTAAACAAGGTGCAGAGTATGTTAATCCAAAAGTTAAATTCTTCTCGGTGTATACAACTGGACCAAATCCATTTAATGACCCAGTGAGAGGTAAAGAGAATGCAATATCTGAGATCAATCAGGGTGCAGATGTAATATACCATGCGGCTGGAGGAACAGGTATGGGAGTTATTGCAGCAGCAAAAGAGAAAGGTGTATTTGCTATTGGAGTTGATTCAAATCAAGACGCAGTTGAGCCTGGAACAGTTTTAACATCTATGCTTAAGAATGTTGACGTTGGAGTTTTTGATACAATCAAAGCTTTGACTAAAGGTGAATTTGTATCGGGATTAGCTGTTTATGGTGCAAAAGAAGATGGGGTAGGAGTTACTAATTTTGAATTTACAAAAGAGATTATTGGAGCTGAAAAACTTGCAAAATTTGAAGAGATTAAGGCTAAATTAATGGCTGGAGAAATCAAAGTAAGCGATAAATAATAAACGCGGGGCTGGTCATTTTGATCAGCCTTTTGTTACCTTATAGAAAAGGAGAGAGATAGTTATGAAAAAAGTAGAAAGAGTCACTTTAATAGTATTGGATAGTGCTGGAGTAGGAGCTTTACCAGATGCAAAAGAGTTTGGAGATGAAAAAACGAATACGTTGGGAAATACGGCTCTTGCAACTGGGGGATTGAATTTAAAAAATCTGGAAGAGTTGGGACTTGGAAATATTACAGAGATTTTGGGCGTAGAAAGAGTTGAAAACGCAAAAGGAGCATATGGAAAAGCCATGGAACTTTCTAAAGGAAAGGATACGACGACAGGGCACTGGGAGATTGCTGGAATTGTTCAAGAGAAAGCTTTTCCAACTTATAGCAATGGTTTTCCAAAGGAAACAATAGAGGCTTTTGAAAAAGCTACTGGAAGAAAAGTAATTTGTAATTTACCCTATTCAGGGACAGATGTTTTAGAGGTATATGGAGAGGAACAACTGGCTACTGGGGCTTGGATTGTTTATACATCTGCTGATCCAGTGTTTCAAATAGCTGCTAACGAAGAGATGATATCCTTAGATGAACTCTATTCAGCTTGTAAAAAAGCTTTAGAAATTTGTGGAGAGTTATCTCCTGTGGCGAGAGTAATTGCAAGACCTTATATAGGGAAGAGAGCTGGAGAGTTTATAAGAACGTCAAATAGGCACGATTATTCTGTTGAGCCACCAATTGAAAGTATGTTGGATAGAGTTAAAAATGCTGGACTGGATGTAATAGGTATAGGTAAAACTAGTGATATATTTGCAGGTGTTGGAATAACGCAGAGCAGAGGAACAAATAAAGATAATTTAGATGGAATTTTAAAAACTATCGAAGAGTTAAAAAAAGATACAAAAGGAATTATATTTACAAATTTGGTTGACTTTGATATGAAGTACGGTCATAGAAGAGATCCAAAAGGGTACAAGTTAGCTTTAGAAGAGTTTGATAACTACCTTCCTGAAATTATAGATAATTTGAAAGAAAATGAACTGCTTATATTAACAGCAGATCACGGATGTGATCCTACATATAAAGGAAGCGACCATACGAGAGAGTATATTCCAATAGTTGTGTATGGAAAAATGATAGAAGAAAATATAGATTTGGGAGTTCAGAAGGGGTTTTCGACAATAGCAGCTACAGTAGAGGAGTTGTTATTAGGAAAAACCGATTTAAAAGGAAGTTTTGCTAGTCAAATTATAAAATAAGAAGAAATTAGGAGGAAAAAATGAGTGTACATATAGGTGCAAAAAAGGGAGATATAGCTGAAACGGTATTACTACCGGGGGATCCATTGAGAGCTAAATGGATTGCGGAAACTTTTTTAGAAGATGTAGTTTGCTACAATGAAGTTAGAGGGATGTACGGATATACTGGAACTTATAAAGGAAGAAGAGTTTCAGTTCAAGGAACTGGAATGGGAGTTCCCTCGATATCAATTTATGTAAATGAATTGATAAGAGATTATGGGGTTAAAAATTTAATCAGGGTTGGAACTGCGGGGTCTTATAGAGAGGATATAAAAATAAGAGATGTAATCTTAGCTATGTCGTCATCAACGACCTCAGGGATTAATAGACTTAGGTTTGATGGAGCGGATTATGCACCGACAGCAGATTTTGAATTGTTTATGAGGGCAGCTGAAGCTGCAAAAGTAAAAGATATAAAGATTAAAGGTGGAAATGTTTTAACTGTTGATGAGTTTTATGGAGATAATTTTGAAGCTTATAAAAAATGGGCAAATTTTGGAGTGCTTTGTGTTGAGATGGAAACGGCAGCGTTGTATACAATAGCAGCAAAATACAATGCAAAAGCATTGACAATATTAACAATTTCAGACTCTTTAGTAACTGGAGAAGAAACAACATCTTTAGAGAGACAAACAACCTTAAAAGATATGGTTGAAATAGCATTAGAAAGTGTAGTGGAGTAATGATATGAAAAGAGAGCTAGATGAAAAAATAATTTTAGAATATGTGGATAAAGCTATTGCTGCTAGAGAAAATGCTTATGCTCCCTATTCAGGATTTAAAGTTGGAGCAGTATTGGTAGATGAAAATGGGGATGAAACATCAGGAGCTAATATTGAAAATGGATCATATGGACTTTCAAACTGTGCAGAAAGAAGTGCAATTTTTGCGGCGGCAAGTAAAGGCATGAGAAAAATAAAATTAATAGCTGTAGTTGCTGATACAACTGGACCAGTGAGTCCATGCGGAGCGTGTAGGCAGGTTATAAAAGAGTTTGCAGATGATGATACAATAATCATATTAGGAAACCTAAAAAGAGATTATAAATTGATGACAATGGAAGAGTTGTTACCTTATGGATTTGAACTTTAATCAGAAAAGAGGTGTATATCACCTCTTTTTTTATAGAATATTAAGTTTGACAAAGTAGCTAGTATATTTTATTATAGAGATATATTATTTTAAAAATAAATGTGAAAAAAGAAACAAGGAGGAAAGAATGTCAAGAGAAAACAGTAATTCTGCTTATGCGTATAAAGTACTAAAAAGAAATATATTTGAGTTGAATTTAAAACCTGGGAGTGAACTGAGTGAAAAAGTCATAGGGGAAAGACTTGGAATGAGTAGAACTCCAATCAGAGAAGCATTGATATTACTAAAGCATGATCAACTGATAGAGAGTATTCCTCAAAAAGGAACGTTTGTAACAAAAATTAGTGCTCAGAAAGTTTTAGAGGCTAAAGTTTTAAGGGTGGCGCTAGAAACTGCCGCTTTTGAAAGAGTGATAGAAACGTTAGACAAGGAGTTTATAGAGGATTTAAGGACGAATATAAAAATGCAAAGAGTCTATTGTGAAGGAAACCGTAATTATTTAGAGTTTCATAAAATGGACAATGATTTCCATAAAATGATTTTTGAAAAGGCGGGTATTCCAGGGCTATGGGAGTTAGCATTAAATGGAACAGGGCATTACCAAAGAGTGAGAGTTTTGAATGCAAAAAATAAAACTAGTGATATATCTGTTGTAAAAGAGCACGAAGAAATTTTAGAGGCTTTGGAGAAAAAAGATATAGAAAGATTGAGGGTGATGCTAGAACATCACTTGGGAAGAACTCTTTTAAAATTGAAAAAATTGGAAGCTGAAAATCCAGAATATTTTGAGGTAAAAGAGGAAGTCATGAAGGATGATGCTTTTATTCTACTGAAGTAAAAAAACTACAAAAACACTTGACTTTTATAGAAAAAACAGTATACTTTAAAACATGAAAGCACAAATGAACGAATAAAGAACGAAATGTATATTTTCAAAAAAGTTGAAAATGAAAATTAAGTTTTATAGTTTTAACATTTTATGTTTTGGGGAAAATAAAGGGAAGGTGAAAAATTTGAAAGAGTTCAGATTAGAGAGCGATTCAATAGGAACATTGGAAGTTCCAGTGGATGCTTATTATGGAGTTCAGTCATTGAGAGGGAAAAATAATTTTTATATTACGGGGTATAAACTAGGAAATGATTTTATTAAGGCGTTGGCATATGTAAAAAAAGCTTCAGCTATAGCTAATCTAGAGGCAGGAATGCTAGATAAGGATATTGTGGATGCAATAGTTAAAGCATCTGAAGAGATTATAGCTGGAAAATTTATGGATCAATTCATAACTGATGTTATTCAGGGGGGGGCTGGAACATCAATGAATATGAATATGAATGAGGTGATAGCTAATAGAGCTGGAGAATTATTGGGGGGAGAGCTTGGCAAATATGATAGAGTTCATCCTAATGATCATGTGAATTATGGACAATCGACAAATGATGTGATTCCAACTGCTGGAAAATTAGCTTTACAGATAATGTCAGAGGAGCTATTGAGAACTCTAGAGAGGTTAAAATTAACTCTATTAGATAAAAGTATAGAATTTGATAATGTTATTAAAATGGGAAGAACACACCTGCAAGATGCAGTGCCTATTAGATTAGGACAGGAATTTAAAGCTTATGCTCAGCCAGTGGCTAGAGATATAAGAAGAATAAAAATAGCTTTAGAAGATTTAAAAACAGTTAATATGGGAGCAACAGCTGTGGGAACAGGAATTAACGCGGATACTAAATATGTAGAAGATGTTGTTAGAATTTTATCTGAAGTTACGGATGTTGATTTTGTTCAAGCTGACGACTTAGTTGATGGAACAAGAAATTTAGATAGTTTTGTGTGGTTGTCTTCGGCATTAAAAGTAACAGCTGTAAATTTATCAAAAATGGCGAATGATTTAAGATTGATGGCATCAGGACCAAAAACAGGATTGGCAGAGATCAATTTACCTCAACAACAGCCAGGATCTTCAATAATGCCTGGAAAAGTAAATCCAGTAATTCCTGAAGTGATGAACCAAGTTTGTTTCCAAATATTTGGAAATGACCAGACAGTAACAAAAGCAGCAGAAGCAGGTCAATTAGAGTTAAATGTATTTGAACCGGTATTATTTTTTAATTTATTCCAATCGATAGAAATTTTAAAGAATGGAGTTAATACTTTAATAGATAATTGTTTAATTGGAATTACTGCAAATAAAGAGAGATGTCAGCAACTAGTTGATATGAGTGTTGGAACAATAACAGCTTTAAATCCGCACATAGGATATAAAAATGCAGCAGATATAGCAAAAACATCCATAAAAACAGGAGTTTCAGTGGTAGATTTAATTTTAGAAAGAAAATTACTAACAAAAGAGGAGTTAGACATAATTTTAAATCCTTTTGAAATGACAAAACCAGGAATTCCAGGAAAAAGTTTATTAAAAAATAGATAATATAAAAAGAGGTCAAATTTTTGACCTCTTTTATTTTTCTAAAAATGAAATAAGAGTTTGTTCAGGAATTATAGTATCT
>Trix_p1__coassemble_932_pt1 | contig 46703 bp, 49 predicted proteins | sample Trix_p1__metabat2_low_PE_021 | metagenome-assembled genome bin Trix_p1 | reverse complement strand
AAAGTACTTGGGGGGCAGCCCCCTGGGAGGATAGGAAGTTGCCAATCTTTTTTTTATTTTTTGCAAATTTACCCAGAAAGTAAAAAAGAGAGATTCTTAGAGCTCTCTTTCATTTATTTCTTCAAGGCGAGTTTTTAATTTTTTTAATAGATTATTGAAAAAAAGAGACTCTTCATCTGTAAAAAGGTCTGAAAATTTTTTTTGTAGATCAGGAATAAAATCGTTAAGAAACTCAATCGCCTTTTTACCATCTTCAATTAAATACAATCCTTTTTTTCTTTTATCCAGTAATTTTTTTTCTATCAATCCCTTGTCTTCCAAGTTAGTGATATACTTTGTAACTAAAGATTTTTCAATTTTTCTCAATTTTGCTATTTCATACTGTGTTACTCCGGGATTGTCATGGATTAACCTTAAGTACATACTTTCTGTTTTAGTTATTTCTAATTCAGAAAGAAAGTTATCAAAGAGAAAGTTTATCTCTTTATTGATTGCAGATATAAGGAAAATAGAACCTTCGTCATTTTTCATAAAATCACCTCAATTTAATTATGTAAAACATATCTTATAATACCTTTTAATATGAAAAAAGTAAATGAAAAGGGTGAAATATTCACATATGAATACATTATCTATTTTTTTGCTCTGAAATTAATTAAAATAAATACATAAAGAAAAAGAAATACGTTTTAAGAGGAGGAAAGAAAATGAAAAAATTTAGTTTAATGATGTTAGTAGGAACTTTATTAATAGGAAGTATAGCTTTTGCTGAAAGCGAAAAAGATTTTGATTACGAGAAAAATTTACAGAAAAGAGAAGCCATAGATCAAAAAAATATTGAAGCCTATTCAAAAAGAAATAAGGTTTCAATTCAAGAGGCTAGTAGAAAATATTATGAAAAAGTACAACAGGAGTTTAAAGATAATGATGAGATAAGAAATGAAATGGTAAAAGATAATTCAAAAAATTAAATTTAGCTTGTACCATGGTTTGATAACCAAACTTTTCAGAAAAAAATGTATTTTTTTCAATCAAATTATCTTGACTTTTTCCATTTAATTGGGTATAGTAGATACAGGAAACATAAAAAATCAGGAGGTATTTAGAATGTACGTAATAGATAAAGACACTTGTATTGGATGTGGAGCTTGTGAAGGAACTTGCCCAGTATCAGCAATATCAGCTGATTCTAATGGGAAATATGAAATTGGAGAGGCTTGTGTAGACTGTGGAGCTTGCGCAGGAGTTTGTCCAGTATCAGCAATAACAGCATAATTATTAACTTAAAGTTTAAAGCTTAGGTGTAAAACCTAAGCTTTATTTTTTTTTGTTTTTTTTGTATACTAAAATAAAAAGGACGGTTATTATGAAATTAAATTTAAGTCAAAAGGAAGCTGTAGAAAATATTGATGGACCTCTACTTATAATAGCTGGTCCGGGTTCTGGAAAAACAAGAACATTGGTTGAACGAATGATTTATATGATAAAGGAAAAAAATATAAAACCAGAGGAGATTTTAGTTTCTACTTTTACGGAAAGAGCAGCAAGAGAATTAACAACAAGAATAGGAAATAGATTGAAGAATGAAAAAATATATCTACAAGGGTTGTATATAGGAACACTTCACTCTATCTGTTTAAAAATTATAGATGAGAATATAGAGTATTCAAATTTAAAAAAAGGATACAGGGTTCTTGACAATGTAGATCAAAAATTTTTTATTTTTTCTAAACTAAGATTTTTCAAAGAGATTGATGGCTTTAAAGAATTTTTTCGAAATAAGAACTATTTAACAAATTGGAAAATAGGGGAAACGCTAGTAAAATGGTTCAATAAATTTAGTGAAGAGGGATTGGAATTAGCTGATGACAGCTTTCTGACGAAAAGTTATTCAACATATAAAGAGATTATCTTTCAGGAGAATGTTATTGATTTTTCTATGATTCAATGTGAGGCTTATAGAATTTTAAAAGAAAATGGAGATATTTTAAAAAAATTTCAAGATAGAATAAAATACACAATGATTGACGAATATCAAGATACCAATACCATACAGGAAAAGTTAATTTTTTTAATCGGTGGAGAAAATCAAAATATATGTGTAGTTGGGGATGATGATCAAGGGATATATAGATTTAGAGGAGCTACGATTAGAAACATACTTCAATTTGAGGGACGAGTTGGTAAAATATGTAAAATTGTTAAATTGGAAGTCAATTATAGGTCCGAAAAAGATATTGTCAATTTTTGTAAAGAGTGGATCGATAGCTTATATTGGGATGAATTTAGACTTTCAAAAGAGCTAGTGGTGCCAGAAGAGAAGAATATAGATAGAACACGAGTTGTAAAATTATCAGTAGAAAACTCTGAAAACAGATGGCAAGAAAGAATTGCCAATTTTTTAATTTTTATGAAAAATTCAAAAAAGATAATTGATTATAATCAAGTGGCTTTTCTATTTAGATCGGTAAGGAATAAAAAAATAATCTCTTTGGCACACTATTTAGAGTATAGAGGGATTGGAGTGTATTCTCCCAGATCCAATCTTTTTTTCAATAGAGAGGAAATCATATTAATTATAGGTATCTTTCTCTATATTTTATTGAGAGAGAATAGTAAAATTTATAACAATGAGTATAAATTGGAAATATTGGATTACTATAAAAAATGTTTAAATGTTCTAGAAAAAAAGATAAAAATCGATATAGATTTAAAACAGGAAGTGGAAGCTATAAAAAGTGAATATGAAAATATTGTTAAAGATGAAGGAAATCTTTTGACTCTATATTACAAAGTTATAGCGTTGAAATGTTTTAGGAAGATTTTTGAGAATCAAGAAAATAGTGTTCTAGAAAATAGAGCTTTATATAATTTGGGGATATTTTCTAAAATTATAGAAAAAGCAGATAAAATTTCTAAGATTCAAAAGTTAAATAATGAAAATATAGTGAAAGTTGGAGATTATCTTTTTACAATGCATCTGAAATTTTTAAAGCAGAATGGTGTGGATGAATATGAGGATATAAAGGAGTATGCACCTAAAGGTGCAGTTTCGTTTCTAACGATTCATCAATCCAAGGGTTTGGAGTTTCCTATTGTTATAGTGGGTTCTTTGGAGAGTGTTCCAGAAGGAGACAGAGATGAAGAGGAGGAGCTTTTGAAAAGATATATTCCTTATAATGACTTTGAACCTGAATATAGAATCAAGGATTTTGATTTTTGGAGACTATACTATACAGCTTTTTCGAGAGCTAAAAATTTATTGATATTGAGTTGTGTTGAAAGTAATAAAGGAAAAAGACAGATACCATCACTGCCGTTTAAACGAGTATATGAAACAATTCCAGATATTTTATCTGGCGAGTTAGATTTTTCAGAGCTCAATATAGAAAATACAAGCGTTATAGATATAAAAGATAGTTACTCCTACACAGGAGACCTATTGAAATATAAGGAGTGTCCATATAGATATAAATTAAATAAAATTTATGACTTTCAGAGAAAAAAAACTGTTGAAAATTTTTATGGAACTTTAATTCATGAGAGTTTTGAATATATAAATTTTTCAATAGTGAACAATAGAGATTTAACGGTTGAAGATATAGAGAGCAGATATTATTCAGATTATGAAGCGATGAAAAAGAAAGAAAATCTATTTTTAGACAAAGAGATTTTAAAAAGAGGACTGGAACAAGTTTTGAAATATTATAATAGTGACTTGATGGGAATGAAGATTGTAGATGTGGAGAAAAGCCTCTTTATATTTAGACAGAGATATACGATTGAAGGAAAATTAGATTTAGTTGTAGAGGATGGAGAGAGCCTAAAGGTCATAGATTTTAAGACAGGATCAGATAGTTTAGATGAGGAGAGTTTGAAAAACTATATATCTCAAATAAAACTATATTGTTATCTATTATCAATGAATAGTGAAAAGAGAGTTTCAGGAGGATATATATATTTTGTAAAAAATGAAAATAGAATTGAAATACCTTATATTTTAGGAGACGAAGAACAAATTTTAAAAGATTTCGATTTTATAGCAGAACGGATATCTAACGGTATATTTTCAGAAAAAAGATTATCCGAAGAAAAATGTTTAAAATGTGAATTTAAAAAGCACTGTTTTGGTATAAATATGATATAATAATAATAAAAAATTAGGTGATAGAAATGTATGTAGTGTTAAATAAAAGTGCTACATCTGAAGAAATCTTAGAGTTGAAGAGATTTATACAAAAAACAGGTCACGGAGCTTTAGAGATTTTAGATGGTAGTGTAAGAAAAATAGGTATAATGGGAAAAAAAGAGGGTTTAGGAAAAGAGGAGTTAAAAAAATTTTCAATAGTTAAAGATGTTGTTAAAATAGGAAAACCTTTTAAATTTGTGAGCAGAGAGTTTAAAAAAGAGGATACGGTTATAGATATAAAAGGTAGAAAAATAGGTGGAACAGATTTAGTTTTGATGGCAGGACCATGTTCGGTTGAAAGCAAAGAGATGATAATGGAGACTGCTAGAGTTGTAAAAGCCAATGGAGGAGAGTTTTTAAGAGGTGGAGCGTTTAAACCAAGGACATCACCATACGATTTTCAAGGACTGGGTGAAGAGGGTTTAAAGTATATGAGAGAAGCGTGTGATAAATATAATCTTTTGATGGTAACAGAGGTGATGGACACTAGGGATATAGAGTTAATAAATAAGTATACAGATATATTTCAAGTTGGAGCCAGAAATATGCAAAACTTTAGCCTCTTGAAAGAGCTGGGGAAAACAGATAAGCCGATTCTTTTAAAAAGAGGATTAAGTGCAACAATAAAAGAGTTTTTAATGGCAGCAGAGTATATAGTTGCTTTTGGAAATGAGAGAGTTATTCTTTGCGAAAGAGGAATCAGAACTTTTGAAGTTGCGACTAGAAACACAGTTGATGTAAATGGAATTGCTCTTTTAAAGGAAAAGTCCCATCTTCCAATTATAATAGATGCGAGTCATGGAACAGGAAAAAGGTCTTTGGTTGAGCCAGTTACACTGGGTTGTATATTAGCAGGAGCGGACGGTGCAATGGTAGAGATTCATCAAAATCCAATTTGTGCACTATCGGATGGGGAGCAAAGTTTAAATTTTGAAGAGTTTGAAGTTCTATGTGGAAAATTAAAGAAGACAATTGAGTTTAAAGAGAGTCTAAGATGTTTATAGATAGAGAGTTTTACTATGAACTTGAAGAATTTTCAAAGTTAGGAATAAAAGCTATATATACAACTAAAAACCTTGGAGATATAAAAAAAGAAGAGGATAGAAAAAAAATAATATCTCTATTGGGGATAGCGGATAAAAATATATATTCAGGATTACAAACACACTCGTCAAACATTGTAGTCATAGATGAAAAGACAATGAATTATTCAGAGAATACAGATGGATTTATAACACAAAGGCAGGATGTAGTTATATTTACAAAATACGCGGATTGTTTGCCAATATACATATATGATGAGGTAAATAAAGCTTTTGGATGTGTACATTCAGGTTGGGTCGGAAGTTTTGAAAATATCGGTTTAAAGGCTATTAACTTGATGGTAGAAAGATTTGATAGCAGAGTTGAAAATATTATAGTGGCATTTGGAATAGGGATATCCTCTGAAAACTATGAAGTTTCTAGGGAGTTCTATTCAAAATTTAAAGAAAAATTTAAAGAGAGACTTTTGGAGAAAGTTTTTTTAAAAAAAGAGGAAAAATATTATTTCGATAACCAACAATTTAATTATAATCTTATGAAAGAGATAGGAATACAAGAAAAAAATATTATAACGAATGATTTATGTACATATAGAGATAATTTTCATTCTCATAGAAGAGAGAAGGAAAAGGCAGGAAGAAATGGAGCTTATATATTTATTGACAAAAATAGAAAAAAGTGATACAATAATTTGCTAATAAAATGCACATTGATTATTTCTAGACAGGGTGCCCTTAGGGGATGTTTAGTTTTGAGATCAGTGGAAGAAATAACCAAAATTAGGAGGAGTTAAAAATGGCAGTAATTACTATGAAACAATTACTTGAAGCTGGAGTTCACTTTGGACACCAAGCTAAGAGATGGAACCCAAAGATGTCTAAGTACATCTTCACAGAGAGAAACGGAATCCACGTAATCGATTTACACAAATCTTTAAAGAAAATTGAGGAAGCTTATGCTGTAATGAGAGAAATTTCAGCTAACGGTGGAAAAGTTTTATTCGTAGGAACTAAAAAACAAGCTCAAGAAGCTGTAAAAGATCAAGCTGAAAGATCAGGAATGTACTATGTAAACAACAGATGGTTAGGTGGAATGTTAACAAACTACAAGACTATCCAGACTAGAGTAGAAAGATTAAAAGAGTTAGAGAGAATGGAAGCTGATGGAACGCTAGATACAGCTTACACTAAGAAAGAGGCTGCTAACTTCAGAAAAGAGTTAGTAAAACTTTCTAAAAACTTATCAGGAATTAAAGATATGAAAGAAGTTCCAGCTGCTATATTTGTAGTAGACGTTAAGAAAGAGACTCTAGCAGTAGTTGAAGCTGCTAAATTAGGAATCCCTGTATTCGCTATGATTGATACAAATGTGGATCCAGATTTAGTAACTTATCCAATCCCTGCAAATGATGACGCTATCAGATCAGTAAAGTTAATCGCTTCTGTAATGGCTAACGCTATCATTGAAGGAAACCAAGGAAAAGAGAATGCTGAAGTTGCAACTGATGAGATTGTAGTTGAAGAGGGATCAGCTGAGTAATAAATACTTGAATTTAATGGAATTGAGTGCCTAGCCCTCAATTCCTTGTACTATATAGATATGTAGAGATTCTAAAAATTAGGAGGAAAAAATGGCAGAGATTACAGCAAAATTAGTAAAAGAACTAAGAGATAGAACTGGTGCTGGAATGATGGATTGTAAAAAAGCATTGGGAGAAACAGACGGAGATATCGAAAAAGCGATAGACTTACTAAGAGAGAAAGGAATCGCTAAAGCTGCTAAAAAATCAGGAAGAACAGCTGCAGAGGGATTAATATTCGAGGGTGTTTCTGCTGATAATAAAACAGCGGTAGTATTAGAGTTCAACTCTGAAACAGATTTCGTTGCTAAAAATGATGAATTTAAGGCTTTAGGAGCAAAAATGGTAGAGATCGCTTTAAGACCAGAGATCAAAACTGTTGAAGATTTAAAAGCTGCTGAAATTGATGGAGTTACAGTTGAAACAACAATAACTAACTTAATTGCAAAAATCGGAGAGAATATGTCTCTAAGAAGATTTGAAAAAGTAACTACTGAAGGGTTTGTAACTACTTACAACCACTTAGGAGGAAAATTAGGAGTTATCGTTGAGATGACTGGGGAAGCGACAGAGGCTAATATAACTAAAGCTAAGGATATCGCAATGCACGTAGCAGCTATGGATCCTAAATATGTTGATAGATCGGTTGTAACAACAGACGATTTAGAGAGAGAGAAGGAGATTTCTAGAAAGCAATTAGAAGCTGAAGGAAAACCAGCTCAAATTATTGAGAAAATCTTAGTTGGAAAAATGAACAAATTCTATGAGGACAACTGTTTAGTTGACCAAATTTTCGTAAAAGCTGAAAACAAAGAGACAGTTGCAGAGTACGCAGGAGATATTAAGGTAGTTTCTTTCGCTAGATATAAAGTTGGAGAGGGAATTGAAAAAGAAGAAGTAGATTTCGCAGCAGAGGTTGCAGCTCAACTTAACGCGTAATACAACAAAGTATAGGGGTGCGACTTAGCACCCCCTTTTTTTAAGCTAAATATGAGAATAGAGGAGAGTTTTGAGATGAAGCCAATTTATAATAGAATTCTATTAAAATTAAGTGGTGAAGCTTTAATGGGAGACCAAGAATTTGGAATCTCTTCAGAGACAATCACTTCATATGCTAGACAAATAAAGGAAATAGCAGATTTAGGAGTAGAGGTAGGAATAGTTATCGGTGGTGGTAATATATTTAGAGGATTGTCTGGAACTGAACAAGGAATAGATAGAGTAACTGGAGATCATATGGGTATGTTAGCAACAGTTATAAACTCATTGGCTCTTCAAAACGCAATTGAACTATTAGGTGTACCTACAAGAGTACAAACAGCAATTGAAATTCCAAAAGTGGCAGAACCTTTTATAAAAAGAAGAGCTCAAAGACACTTGGAAAAAGGTAGAGTTGTAATATTTGGAGGTGGAACGGGGAACCCTTATTTCACAACAGATACAGCAGCAGCTCTTAGAGCAATAGAAATCAATGCGGATGTTGTAATAAAAGCGACTAAAGTTGATGGAATCTATGATAAGGATCCTGTAAAATTTGCTGATGCCAAAAAATATACAGAAGTAACTTATACAGAGGTATTAAATAAAGATTTAAAAGTTATGGATGCAACTGCAATCTCACTATGTAGAGAGAATAAGTTACCAATAGTTGTATTTGATTCGTTGACAGAGGGAAATATAAAAAGGGTAATTCTTGGTGAAGAGATAGGAACAACTGTAATAAATGGATAATAATTTTAGGAGGGTAAAATGAACGCACAAGTAATAATGAATGATTGTAAAGATAAAATGAACAAAGCTATCGAGTCTACAAAGCATAAGTTTGCATCAATAAGAGCAGGTAGAGCTAATGTTTCAATGTTGGATGGAATCAAAATAGAGCAGTATGGATCATTGATGCCACTGAATCAAGTTGGAACAGTATCAGCTCCAGAAGCTAGGTTATTAGTAATCGATCCTTGGGATAAATCGGTTATACCTACAATAGAAAAGGCTATAATGACTTCAAACTTAGGATTAACTCCAAACAATGATGGAAAAGTTATTAGATTAATGATTCCAGAGCTAACTGCAGATAGAAGAAAAGAGTATGTAAAATTTGCAAAGTCTGAAGCTGAAAATGGAAAAGTTGCAGTTAGAAATATCAGAAAAGATATGAACAACCATTTGAGAAAATTAGAGAAAGATGGAGAGATAACTGAGGACGATTTAAAAAGATATGAAGATGAAGTTCAAAAGTTAACAGATACAACAATTAAAACAATCGATCAACTTCTAGCTCTAAAAGAGAAAGAGATTACAACTGTATAGTGATAGGAAATATGATATAAAAAAGAGAGCTTAGCTCTCTTTTTTTGTAAGTAAAATGTATAGTATCAAAAATAAGCCACTAAAAAGTAGTAAAAGCACCAAGACTTTATTGGCAGAAGAGTAGTTTCCCGATTCGATAGCCGAATACAGTGCCAAAGGTAAAGTTTGAGTTCTACCGGGGATGTTTCCAGCGATTAAAATAGTTGCCCCGAACTCTCCGAAAGCTCGTCCAATCCCTAATATAACGCCTGAAAAAACTTTTCTAAAACTTAGGGGTAGATAGACATATCTAAGCATATTCAATCCAGAAATCCCCAAGCATTGTGCAGTTTCTATATAAGTTTTGTCAATAGTATCAAAACCAACTTTAACTCCTTGGTAGATTATAGGCAAAGAGACAACAATTGCCGCAATAGCAGCTCCCTCAAACGAAAATATAAATCTAAAATCAAAAAGATTGTAAAAAATTTTTCCGATAGTGCTGTTTTTTCCTAAGAAAATAATCAACATATAACCAATAACAGAGGGGGGAAGAAAAATGGGTAGAGTAACTATGAATTCTGTAATTTTTTTTAAAGTTTTTTTATTATCAAAGGAAAAATAAAGAGCTATACTGAAAGAAAGATTGAAAAATAGAGAGAGAAAAACTATCGCTAGGGACAGTTTTAAAGGTGAAATCATTCCCAGTCTTTTCCTCTTAAAAATTCTAAGAATTTCTCAGAATCCTCTTTATTTTTACTCGTTTTTGAAATTCCAATTGAGTATTCAATCGGTCTATGAAGTTCTTTTGGAAAAATTTCAACAATTTTTGAATTTTTTAGAAGTTTTGCATCAGTTAAATAAACAATCCCAAAATCAGCCTCTCCCAGTTCAACATATGAAAGAACACTTCTAACATCCTTTCCATACACTAGAGTGTAGTTTTTCAATGGAAGATTGCCTAAAACCTCAGTTGCATATCTTCCAGCGGGAACGGATTGAGGATCACCAATAGCTAAAATTCCGCTGTCAGAAGGTGAGTTGTTATTTTTTATTAAAACTAAAGAGTTTTCTAAAAGGACCTCTTCATCAACTAAATAGTTTTTATTTTTCAAATCAACCATGTAATCTCTATCAGCTAAAAAGATGATGTCAACATCTCCTCCCTGCTCAAACTGCCTTTTTAAAGTTCCAGAACCACCCAAATTCAAAGAGATATTTAAGTCTGGGTCCACAAGTTTATACTCCTGGATATTTTTTTCCAAAAATTCCTTTAAAGATGCTGCACCACTTATTAAAAGCTCCTTGGCAAAAATGGATTGAACCAAAATAATAAAAATAAAAATACCTTTTTTCATAAAGCCCCCTTGAAATTTTTTAGTTGTTTATTTACTTAATGGCTTATTCATTTGGTAAAGTGTATAAAGACCTCTGATACTCAGTTCAGGACAATATTCATCAATCTCTTGAATCTCTGCAAAAAGAATTTTTCCAAGACCACCTGTGGCGATTACATATGGATTAGGAACAAGTTTTTTAATTTCATGTATAATATTTTTTAGTTGTCCAGCATATCCATAAAAAATTCCAGCTTGAATTTGTTCAGCTGTATTTTTTCCAAGTACACTTTCTGGAGTACTAAATTTAACTTTAGGAAGTTTAGCAGTATTCCCAAATAAAGCATTGATAGACATCTCTATTCCTGGTAAAATTCCTCCCCCAATATAGACTCCATCTTTTAAAACTTCATATGTAGTAGCAGTTCCAAGGTCGAAAATCACAAGATTTCTATTTGGATAATCAATTACAGCTTGGGCGATATCAATTATTCTATCAGCTCCAAAGCCATTGACTTGAAGATCCTCAGCAAATGAAAATGGAAGATTCAAATTCAAATCTATAATCATAGGCTCAATCTTAAAATATTTTCTTCCTAAAAATTGAAATATACCTATCAAATTAGGGACAACTGAAGAGATAACAATTCCATTTAATTTTTTGATTTCGATAGCATTAAAATCACATATATTTTTTAAGTATGAAAAGTACTCATCCTCAGTTAATTTTTCATTTGAAGATACTCTAAAGCTGAGTAATACCTCTCCTTTTGGGTCAAGTAAACCAGTAACAATATGGGTATTTCCAATATCTACAGCTAAAAGCATGTAATCACCGCCTAATAAAAATTTAGATAATTCATATTATAAACTATATTTAAAAAAATGCAAATTTTTCTCGGATAAATTATTTAAATGAATTATAATAGAATAAATACAGTGTGAGGTGTTTATATGAAAAAATCAGTAGGAATAGTTGTAGAGTATAATCCCTTCCATAATGGGCATAAATACCACTGTTTAAGAGCTAAAGAGTATGGCGATATAGTTATTGCAGTTATGAGTGGAGATTATGTCCAAAGAGGGGAACCAGCATTTATAGATAGATGGAGCAGAGCAGAATTAGCTTTAAAAAACGGTATTGATATAGTGGTGGAGCTACCAGTGTTTTATTCGACCCAAAGTGCCGAGATATTTGCTAGAGGAGCGGTGGGAATACTAAATCTGCTGAATGTAGAGAGGATAGTTTTTGGGTCTGAAACTGGAGATAGTGAAAAACTTATTAAAAGAGGAGAGTTAGAGGAGCAAGAGGAGTTTAAAACAGAGCTAAAAAAACAGTTGAAAGAGGGACACTCCTATCCAACTGCCTATTCAAATACTTTAACCACACTGAATATCAAAGATGAATTGGAGTCCAATGATATCTTAGGAGTTGAATACATTAAAGCTTTAAAGTTTTGGAAGAGTAAAATAGAAGCGGTAGCTGTAAAAAGAGAAAAAAGTGGGTATTATTCAGAGGACATAAGAGATGGAATCGCTAGTGCTACTGGGATTAGAAAAAAAATTCAATCTGGGGAGGAGATAAAGGATGTTGTTCCAAGGGATACGTATGAAGTGTTGAAAGAGAGTTTGGAGAGGAATAGATTTGCAAAACTCCAGAGTTTTTATCCCCTTATAAGACATAGAATACTTTTAGAAAAGAAAAATTTACATAAAATTCAGGATATAGAGCAAGGGTATGAGAATAGATTATATGAAGCTGCTGTCTCTTGTAAAGATTTTGAAGGTTTTTTTGAGAAGATAAAAAGCAAGAGATACACTCAGGGAAGAGTTCAGAGAGTTTTAATTCATATTTTGTTAGGAATAGAAAAGAAGCAGACAGAAAGAGTGAAAGAAAAAATTCCCTATATAAGAGTTCTAGGATTTACAAAAGATGGACAAAATTATTTAAAAAAATTAAAAAATGAAGAGATAAAAATTTTGACTTCATTAAAAAATATACAAAAATCTTTAGATAAAGAGGCATTGGACTTATTAGAGCAAAATGAGATAGCCAGTAAAATATATGCAATGATAAATCCGTATGAAGATAGAAAAATACCCATAATTATAAAGTAGAGGTACTATGGAAAGAGTAAGATTGACAGAGGATATAAAAAATATTTTAGATATTTTAAATACTTATGGTAAGGGGTATGTTGTAGGAGGCTATATAAGAGACTACCTTCTTGGATTAAAACCGAAAGATTGTGATTTTTGTACAGATATTGAGTACTCAAAATTAAAAGATATCTTTAAGGATTATTCACCGAAAGAGATTGGAAAAGCTTTTGGGATAATTCAAATAGTTTATCGAGGAAAAAGTTATGAAATAGCTAGATTAAGAAAGGATGTATCCTTTACAACTTTTAGGAATATAACCGAAATAGAGTTCATACGGGATATTTATGAGGATTTGAAAAGAAGGGATTTCACAGTTAATGCGATAGCTTACGACGGAAGCAATTTAATCTATCCATCAGTAAGAGAAAAAGAGGATATAAAAAATAGGGTACTTAGATTTGTAGGGGATGGTAGAAGAAGAGTGAAGGAGGACCCTCTAAGGATACTAAGAGGAGTAAGAATCGCAGGGGAAAAAAATTTATATATATTGGAGTCAACAAAAATTGCAATAAAAGAGTGTAAAAGTGAGATAAAAAGAGTATCGCTTGAAAGAGTTCAAGATGAATTCTTTAAGATACTAAGAGGAGAGAATTCAAGTGAATCTTTTAGACTTTTATATGAATTGGGTATTTTTGAGGAGTTGTTTCCAAAGACAAATAAAAGTATCAGTCTAAAAAATATGCTGGAGGATATGAATAAAATAGATGAGATTTTTTTGTCAGAGGAACGCCTAATACCAAAGCTAATAGTTATATTTTATGAAAATGAAGTGGAGTTAAATTTGCTAAAATTAGACAATAAAAGTAAAAAATCAATTTTAAACATAATTAAGAGTTTAAAAAAAAGAAAAGATATTTGTAGTAAATACGAGATGAAAAAAATGATTGGAATTATGGGAATAAAGGATTTTGAAAGTGCATTGAAAATAGAGGGACTAAGAGTAGATATATCTTCAAAAAAAGAGTGGTTCAATGAAATTACATCCAATAGTGAGCCTATTTTTTTAAAAGACCTCTCTATTTCAGGTAAAGATATATTGGAGTTAGGAATAAAAGATGGAAAGAAAATAAAAGAACTTTTAAATAGATCTTTGGATATAGTTTTGAAAAATCCTAAATTGAATAGAAAAGAATATTTACTAGAATTGGTAGAGGAGGAAAAGATTTGAAACAGAGAATACCTTTAGAAACACAGATATTTTATGGAGTGGGAGTGAGCTATGCCATTGTGGATCAAATATTTGCACAGTGGATACTATACTTTTATCTTCCACCAGAAAATTCGGGACTTAAACCTTTTTTGAGCCCAGTTTTAATTTCATTAGCATTAGCTATTTCTAGAGTTGTAGATATGATTTCAGACCCAGTGGTTGGATATATGTCGGATAAATTTAATAGCAGATGGGGAAGGCGAATTCCATTTATCGCCGTAGGAGCTATTCCACTGGGCATAACAACGGTGGCATTTTTTTATCCTCCAATGGTGAGTGAAGAGGGAACATTTATTTATTTGGCACTGGTGGGATCGTTATTTTTTACTTTTTATACAGTTGTAGGAGCACCATACAACGCTTTAATACCAGAGATAGGTGAAAATTCTGAAGAGAGATTGAATCTCTCCACATGGCAATCGGTTTTTAGATTGTTGTACAGTGCAATTGCAATGATTTTACCCGGAGTTTTAATCAAATATTTTGGACATGGGAATACTTTAGTAGGAATCAGAGGAATGGTTATATCTTTGAGTGTTCTATGTGTTTTAGGGCTATATGTAACTGTATTTTTAGTTCCAGAAAAAAAATACTCAAGACCTATCGAGCACGTTGGAAATATAAAAGATATTTTAAAAGAGGTAATAAAAGATAGAGATTTTAAGAATTATCTGCTGGGACTATTATTTTTCTTTGTAGGATTTAACTCTTTAAGAGCTATGATGAACTACTACGTTGAAGATATAATGGGATATGGGAAAGAAACAATAACTATTGCATCAGCTCTATTATTCGGGGCATCAGCTTTATTTTTTTATCCTGTAAATAAACTATCTCGAAAATTTGGATACAGAAAAATCATGCTGGCTTCTTTAGTTGGTTTGATATTATTAACAGTAGCTTTAGCACTGCTGGGAAGAGTTATACCTGTAAAGTATGGATTTTTAATATTCGCACTTTTAGGAATACCGATATCAGGGGCAGCATTTATATTTCCACCAGCAATGATGAGTGATATAAGTGAAAAAATAAGCAAAAGAATAAATAATAGAATTGAAGGTGTTTGTTTTGGGATTCAAGGATTTTTCTTAAAAATGGCATTTTTAGTATCAATAGTGGTATTACCGTTGATGCTAGTTTTAAGAGGAAGTGGAGAGGTGACAAAGTTTGGAATATATTCGTCGGCAATATTTTCAGCGACATCCTTTGTAATCTCATATATATTTTATTTTAAATATAATGAATAGGAGGGGGCATTGAAAAAAACAGAAATTGGGGCATTAATTTTAATTTTTGCCTCAATTTTCTTTTTTAGGCTGTATTTGACAACCTTTAAAGAGAGAGTTGAGATAGGGGATATCGTTGAAGTCAGTGGGAGAGTGGATGCAGGAAGGGGAAAAATTGAAAATATAAATGGTAAATATCCGAGAGAAAATATGTATTTTACAGTGAATAGAGTGGAGGATGGGGAGAAAATTATTTTAGGTGAAGTACAAAAGATAGAACGTTCTAAATGGGGAGTCCAGTATAGAATAGAAACGGAAGAGATAGAAGAAAAAAGAAAGATATTGAAAGATTTTTTTATAAAAAAAATTAAGGTATTAAGTGAGAATTACTCTCTTGATTTGGAACATTTTTTGAGAGCGACAATTTTAGGAGAGGGATATTTACTCGGAGAAGAGATAAAAGAGAGCTTTAGATACACAGGAACAGCTCATCTTCTAGTAATATCTGGGTTACACATAGGTATAATTATAGCTGGAATATCATTTTTACTATTAAAATTAAATATTTCCAAAAGAAAACGATATATATTAGTTATGATTGTTTTGACATTATATGTCCTTTCTGTGGGTAAATCGCCATCAGTATTTCGAGCATATATAATGGGTGCAATCTATTTATTGGGAAATATTTTATATGAGAAGATAGATAGTAAAAAAAGTTTTATGATAGCTTTTTGTGGCTCGCTTTTAATTTTTCCTACTTGGATTTACTCCATATCTTTTTGGATGTCATACATAGCAGCATTTTCTATAATTTTTGTCTATGAAAAAATTCCTAAGATAAGGAGATATAAAAATGAATATTTGAATAAAGTCTTAAATACGTTATTGATGACTTTGACAATTCAAATTTGTATGACCCCAATTTTTTTCGTATATTTTAATACTATTCCTTTGTTTTCAATTTTTAGTAACATGATTATAATTCCAATAGCATCAGTTTTTATTATGACCAGTTTTATGACAATATTTTTATCAAACTTTTATTTAGATTTCTTAACAATAGAATTAGTAAATTACACATATATAATTTTAATAAAAAGTGTCCAACTACTGAGTGAAATTCCGTATTTGACTTTAGAATTATAGTTGTGTTAAGCTATTTACATGAGGTGATGGAAATGATTGTTTTAAAAGTTATAATTTTACTATTTTGCTTGGTGATACATGAATTAGCTCATGGATATATGGCATTATTCTGTGGAGATAAAACTGCCCAATATTCTGGGAGATTGTCTTTAAACCCGTTGAAACACTTAGACCCTATAGGGACATTGATACCAATTTTTATGCTGTTAAGTGGTTCTAATTTCATAATTGGTTGGGCTAAACCAGTGCCTGTAAATTATTTTGCTTTTAGGAATGGAAGAGTTGGGGAGTTTCTAGTTTCAATTGCGGGAGTTTTAACAAATTATCTCTTGATGATAGTAGGGGCGATTTTAATAAAATATGGATTAATCCCATTTAACAGTATATCAATCTATTTCATAATAATAAATATGGCTTTGGGAACATTCAATCTTTTACCGATTCCACCATTAGATGGGTCTAGAGTTCTGGCTTCGTTTTTAACTGGTGAAGATAGAGTGAGAATATTTAGCTTGGATACGTATGGTATTTTATTTATAGTAGTGTTGAGCTACTTTGGAGTTTTGGATAAAATGATGTCTCCCATATACAATATTTTAGTGAGATTTATAGATATAATAATTAGGAGTTAGATTGATGAAAAGTATAAAAAAGGCAGTAAGAATAGAGTTTGAAGAGAAAAAATCAAAATTTATAGGATATGCTAAGCCAATTTCTACGAAAGAGGAGGCTGAAGATTTTATAGATATGATTAGGGAGATGCACCCAGATGCTACTCATAATTGTACTGTTTATAGAGTTATTGACAATGGGCAAGAGTACTTTAAGGCTGATGACGACGGTGAACCGAGTGGAACAGCTGGAAAACCTATGGGTGAGATATTGACTTATATGGAAGTTAATAATGTAGTGGTAGTGGCAACAAGATATTTTGGAGGGATAAAACTAGGAGCTGGAGGATTGGTAAGAAATTACGCTAAAACTGCAAAATTAGCAATTCTAGAGGGCGAAGTTGTGGAGTTTATAGAAAGAGTTGAATGTCTATTGGATTTTTCTTATGAGAGAATAAATGAAGTGGAGACCCTGTTGATAAATGGAAATGAAGAGTTATTAAACAAAGATTTTAATGAGCGTGTGACATATAGAGTGAAAGTTTCTAATGGAACATTGGAGAAGTTAAAAGAGGTCAAAGATATATTGGTAATAATGTAAAAACAGGTAGAATTTCTCTACCTGTTTACTTTTATTTTATAGTCTTTTTTTTTGAATAGAAATAGCAAAAGTAAAGTTAAGGTGATATAGGCAAACTCGACTACGATTATATAGTAGGGCCACTCTCCAAAATAGTTGAGAGGTGAGGAGAACGTGGGTTTTCTATTGATGTAGAGATAGTTTGTTCCAAGAACTGTATTTATAAAATAAACCCCAGCTGCAATAATATTTAAACCAATGAAAGAACCTGTCCAAGACTCCAAAGAGGGTCTCAATTTAAAAACTTTATACTCCACTATGGCAATAAAAATTATGTAGAAATGTGTTGAGAAAAAGCTTATATTGAAGAAATGAGGGAACGTTTCTCTCACTTCAGGTGTCAGTAGAGCAAAAACAGCTCCGAGAGACCAGAAAAAGGTTGCATATAAAAAGGGTGTGAACCTAAATATAGACCCAAATATTGCAAATATAAGCGTTATGTTACAAAGGTGTAATGGAAGCAATTGGTACCATGCTTCACCAATCAGTTTGTATTTAATAAAAATTTCACCGCATTTGATTAATAGGACGGCAAAGGAGATAATTCTCACAATTTTTTTTGGTTGTGGGTTATGTGCAACCCCAAAATAAAGAAATAGAAAAAGTAGTGAATAACCCAAAAGATAAAAAAGATGTAATTTACTAAATAGTTCAAACTCCATATATTATTCCTCCCAATTTATTTGTGAAAACCTAAATCTGCAGGGTTAATATCCCCAGAAACGTGTTGAATAGTTCCGCCTAAACTTTCAAATTTCACTCTTTTTTCAGTGGTTTTCTTAATAAGGTCTACAGTTTTTTCATTTAGTGACGTTTTATTATAATGCCCTTTGGACCAATAATCAATAATTAATTTACTATCACCAAAAATTTTAAAACTCCGCTTTCTTAAAGCTATATCGATAGCTAAAAAGATACCTATCAATTCTCCATAATTATTGGTACTACCTTGTGGAGCGAGATAATTGCCAAATTCATTTATCATTTTTTCGGGCATAATATCGTCCAGTAGAGAAACTCCAAAACGGTTGGTAACTCTGACTTCGACCCCTATCCCTCTTCCAGTTCCAGCGTCAAAATAGATACCATCCTCTAAGTTATTTTTAGCTTCTTGAATTTTTAATTTCCTATCCTCATATAATCCACCATTTTTTAACCATTCTTTAGCTTCAGCTTCGGTCTTAAAAGACTTATAACGAGCATTTTTTCCCAAGGTAGCACTTTGGCACTCAGACCAAGAAGTGACAATTTTTGAGTAGTTTTCTTTATCTATAATAAAAGCGTAGTATTTTGTAGCCATAACTCTCCCTCTAAAGTTTTATACTATTCTATCATAAATTTAAAAAAAATAAAAAGGAAAGAGAGTAAAATAGTAAAAAACTTTGAATCACCAGTAAAAAAATGTTGCAAAAGTTGAAAAATTGTGATAAAATCTTTACGATAAATAGAAAGATTTTAGGAAGGTGAAATTAATGAGAAAAGGAATTCATCCAAATTACAAAGTAATAACTGTTGATTGTACATGTGGAAACAAATTCGAAACAAGATCAACTTTAGCAAAGGGAGACGAGCTTAAAATAGCTGTTTGTTCAAACTGTCACCCATTCTACACAGGAAAAGCTAAGTTCGTAGACGCAGCTGGAAGAGTAGAGCAATTCAATAAGAAGTTTGGATTAAAGAAATAAGAAAACGGGACTATGTCCTGTTTTTTTTTAAAAAAATATAAAATAGGGAGGTTAAAATGGCTGTAATAGAAATAAATCATCCACTAATACAACATAAATTAACATTGTTAAGAAATAAAAATACGGATACAAAATCATTTAGAGAAAACTTAAATGAGATATCAAAATTGATGACTTATGAGGTGACAAAAAATTTAGTTTTAGATGAGATTGAAGTTGAAACTCCTCTGATGAAAACGACTGGATATACACTTGGAACGAATATTGCGGTTGTGCCTATATTGAGAGCTGGATTAGGGATGGTAGATGGAATAGTGTCGTTAATTCCAACAGCAAAAATAGGGCATATAGGGGTTTATAGAGATGAAGAAACTCTACAACCTGTTTATTACTACTGTAAACTTCCTGTAGATGTTCAAAACAAGCAAGTGATATTAGTTGATCCAATGTTGGCAACTGGAGGATCGGCAATATATGCAATAGACTATTTGAAAAATGCTGGAGTAAAAAACATAGTGTTTATGTGCTTAGTAGCTGCACCAGAAGGTATAGCAAAAGTTTTACAAACGCATCCAGATGTGGCAATCTATACAGCAAAAATAGATCAAGGATTGGATGCAAATGGGTATATCTATCCTGGATTGGGAGATTGTGGAGATAGAATATTTGGAACAAAGTAGTAAGAAAAGCTGAACTCGATTCAGCTTTTTTTGTTTACTAAGGTGTAAAATTATTTGAATTATTAGATATATCATTATATAATTTAAAACAAAGTTAAGAGTAAAAGGAGAGCTAGATGTTAAGTGTTATAATTCCAGCTTATAATGTTGAAAAATATATTGAAAGATGTCTAAATTCTCTTTTAGATCAAAACTTAAAAGAGATTGAGATAATAGTTATAGATGATGGATCAACAGATAAAACATCTGAGATTTGTCTGGAAATATCCAAAAATAATAAAAATATAGTATATAGAAAAGTGAAAAATGGTGGATGTAGTTTTGCTAGAAATCTCGGAATATCAATGGCTAAGGGAAAGTACATAGCTTTTTTAGATTCGGATGATTGGGTAGACAAAGAGATGTATATGGATATGGTAGAAAAAGCCGAAGAGAAACGAGCAGATGTTGTTATATGTGGATTTAAAAAGTTAAATGAAAATATGGAGATTCTCTCGGAAGTTAGAATTTTTGAAAAAAAAAGTAAAGATGAGTATACAGATTGTACGACGGAGTGGTTTGCATCCCCGTGTAATAAAATATATAGAAGAGAGATTTTAGAAAATAATAACATCAGATTTTTACTAGATATCTATACTGGTGAGGATATGTTCTTTAATTTTGTCACTTTTTTTTACAGCGAGAATATAGTTTCAATAGATAAACCCTATTATAACTATTTTATGAACCAAAATTCAGTTTCAAATAATTATAAAAATAGGACAGATATCTACAGTGTTATAAGAGCGTTAATCTCTTTTTATAAGCGAAATGGAGTGTATGAGGAGAATATAAATAAAGTTAGGGAATGTTTTAAATATCATGGTATAATGTATCCCTTTGATGTGCTTCAAAGATTGAGTGAAAACAAAGTGAAAAATTGGAAAAATTTTTATTTAAAGATAAAAGAGGAGATAGATAGTTTAAAAGAGATAGAGACCGTAGATATAAAAGTATATTATTACTACAGAGTTTTTAGACTAAAAATGATGTGGCTTAAACGAGTAAAAAAACTGTTAACAATAAAATAGGGTGAGGGATAGTGAAAAAAATATTAATAAAAGCATATGCACAGTTAAATTTAGGAGATGATCTTTTTATAAAGATGCTTTGTGAAAGATATAAGGATACAGAGTTTTATCTTTTTGCCACTCCTGAGTATGAAAACTTAAAAGGGATTGAGACAAATAACTTGAAAATTTTATATAATGACACTTTTGCAAAAAAGATATTGTTTCGTTTAGGGAGAAAATTTGGAGTTTCAAATATATTGGAGGATTTAAAAGCAAAAGAGTTAGATGGGGTTGTCAATATAGGGGGATCAATTTTTATAGAAAATGACTTCTCAGAAGAAGATTTTAAAATTAGAAAAAGAAATCTGGAGTTTGGAAAAAATTATTTTATTTTAGGAGCAAATTTTGGTCCCTATAGGAGTGAAAATTTCAAAAATATGTATCATGAATTTTTTAAAGAGTGTAAAGATGTATGTTTTAGAGAAAAATATTCATATGAACTTTTTAAAGATTTAGAAAATATAAGATTTGGAAAAGATATAGTTTTTAGCTTAAAGCAAGATGTAGAGGTAAAAGGGGACTATGTTTTATTTTCTATAATATTGCCATCAGCTAGACAGGGATTTTCAGGAATAGAATCAGAGTACTTTAATAGACTAAAAACACTGACTTTAGATATTATAAAAAGTGGAAAAAAAGTTAAATTTATGTCTTTTTGTCAAGGAGAAAAAGATGAGGAGGCAATAAAGAGATTACTGAATATGATACCGAATGAACAGCATAAGTATATCTCTAAATACTTTTATAGAGGAGATATGAATGAAGCATTGGAAATATTAAATAGAGCAGATAGTGTTGTAGCAACAAGATTCCATGCAATGATATTGGGATTTGTTCTTAAAAAACCTGTTTTTCCAATAGCGTATAGTAAAAAAATGACGAATGTTTTAGAAGATTTAGAATTTAAACAAAACTATGCTTCTTTAGAGAACTTGCAGGGATTGAGTTTTGAAAAATTTAAAGAAAATAAGGCGTTGCCCACAGATATTCTTATAAAAGCAGCCCAAGATGGAGAGCAACATTTTTTGAAATTAGACGATTTTTTAAATGAGCAGGGGTGAACATGGCTAGAAATGAACTGAAAATAGGAACAGCTCTTTCAATGATGACAATAGTTGTAAGCTCAATCATTCAAATTTTGTATACGCCTCTATACATGAGATATTTAGGGCAAGAGGACTATGGAATAAATTCATTGGTTCAATCGATAATGGGATATATAGCTATTTTGAATTTGGGATTGGGGAATACAATGCTTAGATATACAACGAGATATCGAGCTGAGGGAAAAATAGAAGAGGAAAAATCCTTGAATGGAATGTTTTTAGTGATTTTTTCTATTTTAATGTTGATAGCTTTTATTATAGGTGTTTATATCTATGTAAATATAGGAGAGTTTTTTGGGGAAAGATTTACAGTACAGGAGCTTGAAAAAACAAAAGCAGTATTTGTAATTTTAGCTTTAAATGTGATTATATCTTTTCCAATGGGTGTGTTTTCTACCAATATAACATCTAAGGAAAAATTTTTATATCAAAGAGGTATAAAGCTTTTGACGATAATATTAAATCCAATTGTAGGAGCAATTCTAATGATGAACGGATTTGGGCTGATAGCAGTGACTATTGCCACGGTATGTTTTGCTATTCTCTCCTATCTGTTTGATATAATATATGCCTTTAAATTGGGAATGAAAATAAAATTTTCCAAATTTAATAATGATATTTTAAAAGAGATATTAATATATTCATTTTTTATTTTTCTAAATGTTTTAATAGATCAAGTTTATTGGGGGACAGATAGGGTTATAATAGGAAAATATGTTGGGGTTCAAGGAATTGCAATATATTCTGTAGGTGCGATTTTTAATACTCTCTATATGGGATTTGCCTCAGCTGTTTCAGGAGTTTTATTTCCAAGGATAAATAGATTGATAGTGGAAGAAAAGCATGAAGAAATAGATGAAATGTTTCTGAAAATAGGAAGATTACAATATATTCTTTTGGGGCTGATATCTTCTGGATTTATATTATTTGGAAAAGATTTCATAATTTTATGGGTTGGAAAACAGTATATTGAGGCGTATAGTATAGCGTTGTGGATAATGATTCCTCTGACAGTTCCTTTAATTCAGAGTACTGGTGTGAGTATAATGCAAGCCAAAAATATGCACCAGTTCAGGTCTGTGGTTTATTTTGTAATAGCTATTTTAAATGTAATTTTTAGTATTATTTTTGTAAAAAAAGTGGGAGCGATAGGGTGTGCGATAGCCACAGGTCTTTCCTTCATTTTAGGACAAATAATAGTTATGAATATCTATTATAAAGTTTCAGTAAAATTGGATATAGTTAAGTTTTGGAAAAACATTTTTAAGATGTCGATACCGATAATGATTGTAATGATATTTGGGTATATTTTAAATATATATATAGAGGAGGTCAGCTATTTAAACTTTTTAGTAAAAGTAGCACTTTACAGTATAGCTTATGGAATATTACTTTGGTTTATGGGCTTGAATAACTATGAAAAATCTCAGATTTATATATGGAAAAAGTGATGTATTAAACATCACTTTTTTTGTTGTTGATATACTCCTCTGTTAAAAAATGGATTCCTAAAAATAGGATATACCATCCAAAAACAACATAGACAGCTTTATCAGCTAATAAAGGTAGTATTATGATTAAAGAGCCAAATAAAAAGTGTAAAAGACCTTTTATAATAACTAAAACCTTCACTTTAGCGTTAGTACTTTCCCAAGACGTAAGTTTGTTATCCCTACCTAAGATTAAAACCAAACCTTTTAAGCAAAGAAGTCCTCCGATATAACTTGTAAAAAATAGTTGACTAGTAAAAGTATTTAAAAGAATAACTGCTACGGATAGAAGCTCCACCACTCCTTCACCCAGAACAAGACCCCAATGGAAGTATGGAGTTTTTCGGTTAGTCATAGAATAGAAAATATGATATATACCATTTAAAAATAGGATAATACTTATAATATATTCTATATTTTTATTAAAAAATCCAATGTTGCTAATTCCAAGAGCACCTATTAAAACATAAAAAATCCCCAGTGTTAAGAAAATTGATTTTAGTTTTATTGCCATGATAAATCTCTCCTTATTAAAGAATAGTTAATAATTGAATTATATCAGAGTTTAAGGAACACTTCAATTAAAAAAACTTCACATTGAGCTAAGAGATTGATATAATATAAAAAAGGTTTTTGTAGGAGGGACAGATGTTTTCAAAAAATATACAAAATTTAAAAACATCTCCAGTGAGAGAGTTAATACCATATTCAAAAAAAGCTAGAGAAGCTGGTATAGATATAATACACTTAAATATCGGTCAGCCAGATTTAGAAACTCCAAAGGAGTTTTTTCAAGCAATAGAAAATTTTGGAGAGAAAACAATAGCGTATTCAGATTCATCCGGGAGAAAAGAGTTGATAGATTCAGTACAAAAGTACTATAAAGGTTTAGGGATGAGTTATGAAACTGATGAAATATTGATAACCGCTGGAGGAAGCGAAGCATTACTTTTTACATTGATGACACTTTTTAATGCGGGCGAAGAAGTTTTAATTCCTGAACCATACTATGCAAATTACAATAGTTTTTTTGCTATGTTAGGAATAAAAGTTATAGGAATACCCACAAAATTTGAAGGAAATTTTAAGCTCCCAGAAAAGCATATAATTGAAAACTTAATTACAGAAAGAACAAAGGCTATAATGTTTTCAAATCCTGGAAATCCTACAGGTGCAGTTTATTCGAAAGAGGAGTTGTTGATGTTAAATGAGATTTCAAAAGATAGAAATCTATTTTTAATAAGTGATGAAGTTTATAGAGAATTTATCTATGACGGTAAAGATACGGTTAGTTGTGGAACTTTTGTGGACAATTTAGAAAGAGTAATACTTATAGATTCAATTTCAAAAAGGTTTTCAACTTGTGGGGCAAGAGTAGGAACTATATTGAATAAAAATAAAGAGTTTATGGGATACATTTTGAAGTTGTGCCAATCAAGATTATCTATATCAACGCTTGATATGGTTGGAGCAGAGGCACTATATAGATGTATGGATGAAAACTACTATAAAGCTGTTAATCAAAAATATATGGAGAGAAGGAATTTTTTATATGAGGGATTGAGTAAAATAGAGGGAGTGACATTGAACAGACCAGAGGGAGCGTTCTATTGTATTGTGGAATTACCTGTAAAAGATGCAACAGATTTTTCTAAATGGTTGCTGGGAGAGTTCTCGTATGATAATTCAACAGTTATGTTAGCACCAGCAAAAGGTTTTTACCAGAATGAAGAATTAGGAATGAATAAAGTTAGAATATCATATGCTTTAGAATTAGATAGATTGGAAAAAGCTATTAAGATAATAGAGATTGGCTTGAAAGAGTATAATAGTAGATAAAAAAACTGACTAAAAAACCTAAAAATAAGGTTTTTTGGTCAGTTTTATTTTTTGATTTCATCTTTAATTATTTTTCCATCCATAATTTCAATTACTCTATCACACATATCAGAAATACGCGGATCATGAGTCACAATTATAAAAGTTGTTTTAAATTTAAGGTTAATTTCTCTTAGGAGTTTATAGATTTGTTTACTGCTCTCTGAGTCTAAATTTCCAGTGGGTTCATCCGCTAAAATAATGTCAGAATTATTCATAAGAGCACGGGCGATAGCTACTCTTTGTTGCTGTCCACCAGAAAGATTGGAGGAGTTTCAATCTATAAAATCTTTTAATCCAACATACTCAAGAAGCTCAAGAGCTCTTTCTTTCTCTTTTTTAGTATTAGAACCATACTTTATCCAAGTTGGCATTAAGACATTTTCTAAAACATCAAATTCAGAAAGTAAAAAGTGAAATTGAAAAATAAAACCGATAGATTTGTTTCTAAAATTTGCCATCTCATTATTGGTAAAGTGAGAAATATTCTCCCCTTTAAACAGTATATCTCCTGAAGTAGGTTTGTCAAGTGAACCGATTATATTGAGTAGAGTACTTTTTCCACTACCGCTTTGACCAATTATAGCGACAAATTCTCCTTCATAAAATGTTAAATTTATATTATTAAGGACTTTTGTAATAACTTTTTTACCGTATGATTTATCGATATTTATAAGTTGTAAAACCTCTTTACTCACCTTTAATCACCTCTATTAAATAAGTAATGAGCGATATGTTTCAAAAGCAACATAGTATTGTAAAACTACAACATTATATGAAACACTGGCTTGAATAAATTGTGAAAAAGAAAGAAGATAATCTATGGTAGAGATAAGACCTCTTTCATAACGAGCAGTATCGATATTCAAATTTTCCTTAGTTGCTTGATAATTCTTCAAATTAGAGTCTATTAATTTTTCAAATTTAACAATTTGTAGATATGCGTCAGTAACATTGATTTTTAGATTATCTTGAGTTATTTTGCTATTAGTCTCTTGAATTTTTTTATTATTTTTAGCCACTTCGTAGTTATCTAAGTCTTTTCCAAAATTAAAGACATTCCATGTGAAGGTAAGACCAGCACTCCAAGAATCACTCATAGTCTCACTATACTTTTTTTCTGAACTCCGCCTAATTGAGCGAAAGCATTTATTTGGGGAAGTAAATTTGCTCTGGCAATAAGTGCTTCAGCCTCGGATAACTCCAAATTATTTTCGGCTATTTTAGCCAAAAGACTACCGGTTAAAGCGTGAGACAGGTTTGAGGAAAAATCTATTGTCTCAGAAAAATTGGAAGGTATTATAAATTTTTTTAAATTGATATTTTCTTGTTCTGAAATACCAGTGAGTATTTTTAAATTTAATTTTTGAATTGTAATTTGATTTTGAACATCAATAATTTGAGATTCAAGTTCCAGTATAGAAGATTCAGTTTTTAGAAGGTCAGCCAGTGTGACAAGATTCATTTTTAATTGCTCTTGTTGACTATTATAAGTTTCTTTTAGTTGATTCTTGGATGAAGTATAGATATGTAAATTGTTTTGTAAAATTAAAATATTGCAGTAGATATTGATTGTATTTAGACGTGTATCTCTTAAAGTGGAAAGGTAGTTTAAGTTTGCGATATTTTTGAAGGCTTTTGCACCTTCGATTCCACTTAAAATAGCTCCTCCTTGAAAAATTGGTTGATAGATCGTGAGCGCCTGTTGATATGTGGTTTTGGTATTACTGTTGTTTGCAATTGTCCTTGTGTATTCTGAATTTTCAAAGGTTCCATTTAGAACAATATTAGGAAGAGCAGTTTTTAGGGCAATGCTCAAATCCAACTGAGCATTTTCAAGTGAAACCTCAGAATTTTTTATTGTTTTTTCATTTTTTAAAGTTAAATTTATAGCGTGTTCTAAAGTTAGTTCTTGAGAAAACGCGGGAACTATAAAAAGAAAGAAATATATATACAGATTTTTCATAAAGCCTCCCGTAAACTTTAGTTATTATTGATAATACTGAAGTTGGATAATATTTCATTCTTTTTTTTATAAAATAACTATTTTTTTAAAAGAAGCTCCCTAAACTCTTTTGCAGTCATTCTATTACTTTTAATCTCTTTTTCTACTTTTATAGGTGCTACTACTTTAGGAGTATACAGAGAATTAGTGAGGGAGTTAATATGCGTAATAGCTACAGCTATGGCATCAGCGGCATCATCTGGCTTAGGAATTTCATCTAATTTTAAAATCTTTTGGACCATCAGTTGTACCTGTTTTTTATCAGCTTTACCATACCCAGTAATTCCCATTTTAACTTGAAGTGGTGTATAGCTCTCTATCTGCAAATTATTTTTTTTACCAGCTAGGATAATAACCCCTCTAGCTTGTCCAACGCTGATAATAGTTTTATTGTTTTTAAAAAAGAAAAGTTCTTCAATAGCCATAAACTGTGGGGCATACAAATCTATAATCTCTTCAAGTTCATTAAAAATCTGTAGAAGTCTATCCTCCATGGGAAGGTTTTTATCAGTAAAAACACAACCATATTTTATTAAATTAATTTTATTTTCCTTATAATCCACAATAGAGTATCCAACAATTGCAGTACCCGGATCAATACCTAAAATTCTCAAAAAAATCACCTCCAAAATAGTGTAGCATGAGATAAGAAAAAAAACTAGGAGGTGTATATAAGTTTAAAAATTATGATATAATAGAAGGCATAAAAAAGACAGTGTAATAGGAGAGTATATATGATTTTAAAAAGAGCTATGGCAGCCCAAATAATAGAGGAGTTAAAAAGACAAAATAAAAAAGTAGTTTTTACAAATGGATGTTTTGATATTTTGCACGTGGGACATCTAAGTTATCTAAATGATGCCAAAAAGCAGGGAGATATCCTTATAGTGGGAGTAAACTCAGATATGTCTGTAAAAAGATTAAAAGGTGAAAGCAGACCAATCAACAGTGAGGTGGATAGAGCTGAAATGCTGTGTGGATTAAAGGCGGTAGATTACACAGTTATATTTGAAGAGGATACTCCATGTGAGTTATTGGATGAATTAAAACCTTCGATTCATGTGAAAGGTGGAGATTATACAAAGGATGAGCTTCCTGAAACAAAAATTGTAGAAAGAAATGGTGGAGAGGTTAGAATTTTAGGATTTGTAGAGGGAAAATCTACAACAAATATTGTTAATAAGATACAAGGATAGGTGGAGTATGAAAAAAATATTGACATTTGCTGAGTTGAATATTTTGGCTGAAAGATTGGCAGATTATGTTGTGCCAAATACAGTGATAGCATTGATTGGTGATTTGGGTACTGGGAAAACAACTTTTACAAAAACTTTCGCAAAAGCTTTAGGAATAGATGAAAATTTAAAAAGTCCTACATTTAACTACGTTTTAGAGTATTTGAGTGGAAGATTACCTCTTTACCACTTTGACGTATACAGACTGGGAAGTCCTGAAGAGATTTATGAGATAGGTTTTGAGGACTACATAAATAATGATGGAGTAGCACTGATTGAATGGGCAAATATAATAGAGAGCGAATTACCTAAAAAATATATAAAAATAGAGTTCGAATATGCTTTAGATAAAGAGGACGAAGAGGTTAGAAATATTAGTTTAGAGTATGTAGGGAACAAAGAGAAAGAGGAGGAGATGTTAAAATATGTTAATTTTGGCAATTGATACATCCACAAATATTGGAACAGTAGCTATATACGATAGTAAAAAAGGAGTTGTTGGGGAAATCACTTTGAACGTCAAGCAGAACCATTCAGCAATAACAATGACAACCATAGACACGTTATTCAATTTGACAGGAATAGATAAAAAAGAAATCGATAAGATTGCGGTGAGTATTGGACCGGGTTCATTTACAGGAATAAGAATTGGAGTTGGATTAGCTAAAGGTTTAGCTTATGCACTGAAAAAACCAATTGCTGGAATAAATGAACTTGATTTGCTTGCTAATATATACAGTGGAGATAAAAAAGTTATAGCAATGTTAGATGCAAGAAAGGAAAGAGTATTCTCTGGAGTATATAAGAAAAAGGATGATGAGTTTGTCTTAGATGGAGAATATGTGGCTGAAGAGTTAGAAAATGTATTAAAGAGCGTGGATGAACAAACTGTGTTTGTTGGAGATGGAGCTTTTGCATATGAAGAGATAATAAGAGAAAAACTGGGAGATAGATGTTTTTTTATTAGGAAATCTTTAAATATACCTAGAGCTTCTTTGTTGGCTGAATTAGCTGAAAGCAAAGAGGATAATCTATTCACTCTCGAGCCATACTATGTGACAAAATCTCAAGCTGAAAGAGAAAAAGAAAGCAAATAAATATCGAGGTGGGTTTATGAACTCTTTTAAATTGAAAGATGGAATCTATTGGGTTGGAGCGTTGAATCCAGACCTAAAAGTGTTTGATGTGATTATGGAAACTCAATTTGGAACTACGTACAACTCTTATTTAGTTAAGGGAAGTGAAAAAATAGCGGTATTTGAAACTGTAAAAGAAAATAAATTCCAAGAGTTTTTAGAGAGGTTGAAAACGTGTTTGAATGATGTTAGTAAAATTGATTATATTGTGTTGAATCATACAGAACCAGATCATTCAGGGTCTGTTGGAAAATTACTGGATTTAGCACCAAATGCCAAAGTTATAGGCTCAAAAAATACGATAGAGTTTTTAAGAGGTATATTGAATAAAAATTTTCCTCATATAGTCGTGGAACACAATGACACTATATCTTTAGGTAATAAAACTTTAAAATTTATATCAGCTCCATTTTTACATTGGCCAGATTCAATCTATACCTATATAGAAGAGGATAGATATTTAGTGACCTGTGATTCTTTTGGTTCACATTTTAGTTTTGATGGTATCTTGTTATCGAAAGTTCCAACTGAAAGACAAAGAGACTATATGATTGCTTTAAGGTATTACTATATGTGTATATTTTCTCCTTTTAGAAAGTATGTGCTAGAGGGAATTGAAAAAATTAAAGACTTAAAAATAGATATGATACTTCCGGGACATGGCCCTGTTTTAGATATAGATATTGAAAAAGTTATACAGACATATAAAAATTGGTCCACAGTAAAAAATCCGAATGAATTTAAAACTATTATAATTCCGTATGCGACAGCTTATGGTTATACAAGAGAGTTAGCCCAAGAGATTGAAAAAGGAATAAAAGATTACAACTCCACTATAGAGGTAAAAAGTTATGACTTAAATATAGATAATTTTGGGAAACTAGAAGGAGAGATTTTAAGAGAATTTCAGTGGGCTGATGGGATATTATTTGGAAGTTGTACTATAAATGGGGATACGCTACCGGTTATTTGGAATCTATTAACTTCACTCAATCCGATTGTTCATGGTGGAAAATATGTTTCGGCGTTTGGAAGCTACGGCTGGAGTGGTGAAGCGGTTCCAAATATAGTATCGAGATTAAAAGAGTTAAGAATGTTTGTCATAGATGGCATGAAAGTCAACTTTAGAGCTTCAAGAAGAGATTTGGATACAGCATTTGAGTTTGGAAAGAAGTTTGCTGAGCATATGTGCTTGAAAACTCTTCCAGAAAAGGCGGTGGATTCAGTTATGGAGAACTTAAATCCGGACAGAAAATTAATGAGATGGACGTGTAGTGTCTGTGGGGAGGCGTATATTCAAATTGATCCACCAGAGGTTTGTCCAGCGTGTGGAGTTGGAAGGGAATATTTTGTACCGTCATCACTGGAAAAGAAAATTGAAAGAAATGATATTGAAGAAAGAATAGTTATAGTGGGAGGAGGAATTGCTGCTCTATCTGCTGCTCAAATAATTAGAGAAAGAAATGACAAAGCAAAAATACAGGTTTTGTCTGGAGAGAGGGAGTATCCATACTATAGGACATTGTTGTCAGAGATGATTGGAGAAAACGTTTCTAGAGAAAAGTTTCTAGTAAAACCAGCGGAATGGTACAAAGATAATAGAATTGACATCTCTTTAGGAACGACTGTTGAAAATATTGACTCTAAGAAGAAAATCATCAGTACGGCTGATGGAAAAGAGTTGGCATATGATAAACTTATTGTGGCTACAGGAGCAAGAGCAATGATTCCAAGTATTGGGAATTCACATCTAGAAGGAATATTTACCGTTAGAAATAAAGAGGATGTAGATACAATTAAAGATTATTGTGTAGGAAAGAAAAAAGCTGTTGTAATAGGTGGAGGAGTTTTAGGATTGGAGTCTGCGTGTGGGCTTCAAAAGTTAGGTTTGGAAGTTTCTGTTATTGAGATGATGCAAAGAATGTTACCAAGACAACTGGATGAAGAGGGATCAAAAATATTTGAAACGTGTATTGATAAAAGTAATATAAAACTTTATAAAAATTCTAAAGCGGAAAAATTTGATGGAGACAAAAAAGTGACAGGAATTCATTTGGATAGTGGAGAAGTAATTGAAACGGATATTGTTATAATTAGCTCTGGAATAATTCCTAATAAAGAGTTGGCCGAAAAAGCTGGGATATCTATAAATAGAGGAATCATTGTCAACGAAAGGATGGAAACTTCTATAAAAGATATCTATGCGTGTGGGGATGTAGCTGAGTATAAAGGAAATATAATAGGTCTATGGCAGATATCCCTAGAGCAAGGAAAAGTAGCTGGTCTTAATGCTATTGGAATCGATAAAAAATATGAGGATAGGATACAACCGGTTACTTTTGAGGGAATGGGTACAAAAATATTCTCAGCAGGAGGTGTTTTAGAAACTCAAGACTCCATTTGTGAAAGAGATTATGATGATTTAATATACAAAAAATTGAATTTTAAAGGTAATGAACTTTCTTCAGGAATATTGATAGGAGATATAGAGAAAGGGATAGTTATAATTAAAGGATTAAAAGATAAAGAAAAAAAAGGAAATCTATTAAAAAAGTTCTATAATTAGGTAGTAAATTAAAATTGACAAAAATAATTGTCTATGTTAAAGTACAAATATATTTTGAAGGAATATTTTCCGTATTAAGGAGGAAAAAATGGGAAACGTTTTAAGTTTAAATAATTCAAATTTCAAAAGTGAAGTTATTGAATCAAAAGGGTTAGTACTAGTTGATTTCTGGGCCGATTGGTGTGGACCATGTAAAATGTTGGCGCCAATTTTAGAAGAGCTTTCGGGAGAAACTGAAGCAAAAATTTGTAAAGTGAATGTAGATGAAAGTGGAGATTTAGCAGGAGATTATGGAATCAGAAGTATTCCGACAATGATTATATTTAAAGATGGAGTTAAAGTTGATCAGATTGTTGGATTAAGACAAAAATCAGAGTTGCTAGAAAAATTGAATTCTTATTAAAATAATAAATAAAAAGGTTGCTACTGGCAACCTTTTTTGTTTTATGATATAATTAAAATCAACATAAAATGGGAAAATGGGAGGGCCAATGAAAAGTAAAATCTACTTAATTTTAGCTTTGATGGTTATTGCAATAACCAGTTTAAAAGCACAAACAGAGAAGATTGATGATTTACAAAATGAAGTTGAGATAGACTTAAATTCGGATACAATGACTTCGACAGAGGGAGTAAATGTAAGATATGGATCTTTAAAGTTAAAAGCTTTTGAAGTTAAAGTTGACAGAGATAGAAATAGAGCTTATATTCCGGGGGAGTTTTATTTAGAAGCAGATGAGCCTACAGGAAAATTAAGAATGGATTCGTTAGATGGAGAGTTTGATACGGAGGGTAAAACTGGAAGTTTTGGTAAGAGCTTTGGATATCTTGAGGTCGGTCAAGTAACAGGTGCAGAAAAACCAAATGACAGAATCTATTTTGGTGGAAATAAAACAGAATACTTAAATGGAAAAACTTATTTAAGAGATGCGTGGTTTACAACCGATCCTAAAATTCTTGAGAATAGAAATCCAGAAGAAGTAGGGTATCACTTGCAATCCGATACAATAGTAGTTGAGCCAGATAAACAGGTGACTTTTAGAAATACAAATCTTTTTGTAGGAGACACAGATGTAATCCCATTTTCATTGCCTTGGTATAGATTTAATATAAGACAGGGGTCAGAAGTTCCTTTATTCCCAAGTTGGGGAAATGATGATGACTATGGATGGTATATTACATCAGGAGTTTTATGGGGAGATAAGGATAGTAAGTTCAAAGGTGGTATAGCACCAAAGTTTGGAGATCAAATTGGTTTTTTAATAGGTAGAATGGAAAATTGGTATGATTTTGGAACTTATGGAAAAGGACAGTTAAATATCAATGATTGGTTGGTGGATAAAAAAGCAGATGGAAATGATGTAAAAAGAAATTTCAATAGATGGGATTTTAATTACAATCATAACTATTCTGGGGAGTATGGGTTCTTTAATTTAGATTATAAAAATGCTACATACAATATGATTCCAACTTTAGAAGATGCGATAGATAAATATTTTTATGGGACAAGAAATCAAAAAAGAGAGGGTAACACTTGGAAATATGTTGATGGTATTCCAGATCGTGGAGGAAGTCTAGGGTTTTATACATTGAATACAGAGCTGAAGAATCTAGGAGAGGATAAGGATATCAGCCTTAAAGCTGATGTGAATCTTGTTTCCAATAAAAAAGTGTATGGGGTAATAGTTGCAGACCAGTTAGATGATATGGATTATGGAGCATCTGCTGACTATGATTTGACCAGTGATGTATCCATTAAAAAAGAAAACGATAAGTATTCAATGGGAGCATACTATAACTATCTTTACGATATGGACCCAGGATCAACGAAGCAGGATTTACAATCAAGAGCTGAGAATTTTGGATTTAATTTTAATGATAAGGTAAATAAAATTGATATCTCTTATGATGATAAAACGGGAAATAAATTTAGAGAGTTGAATTCATGGGAAAGAGACCCTAACTTTAGTAAGTTAGACAATCAAGGATTTTATGGAATAAAATTCGATTATACTCCGTGGACTGTAGAGCAATATAGTATATATGATAGCAAAAACTTAAAAACTTCTTTGGGAGAGTATCACCTATATAAAGATGTATTTTATAAAGTTGGTTATGATTATACTGAATTTGAGCATAAATTAAATCTTCAAAATGATCCATTTAGAAAGACTGCTCTATTTGATGGACCTACAAAGACCAATAATTATAGAGATTTACAATATAATAGATATGAAAATATTATTTATAATAAAACATCTGAAAACAGGGCTTATGTTGATTTTATGTATGATACCTTGAAGTTGACAATAGCTGGAGGTAATACTAAAGAGGAGATATGGGATAGAGAAGGAATTTATCACTATGCTGATATAAAAAATCCATGGTCTAGAAACGCATATAGAATCTATATAAATGACTCAAATTTCTATGAAGTTGGTTTATCTGATGAGAAATTATCATTTTCAAAATTTGGAAATCTAGAAGTATACGGAAATGTAAGATTTGATCAATATGATAAAGGGTATGATGACTTACTTGATAAAAAGGTATCAACTGATGATAGTTCAACTAGGTATAGAGCTGGGTTAACTCATGATATAACACTATTTGATAATAGTGATAACAAAGAGAGAAAGATAGATTTATCATTAATTAACAAGTTAACTTATATGTTTCAAGATTACTCTTATAATTCAGATTCTAAGATTACTAAAGATGTGAGAATGGGACACAAAGATAATATTCAGCAGGTTACAGATACAGTGACTTTTGATTTAGGAAATACTCAAACTATCTACAAAATTGATTACAAAGAGATAAAAAGAGCTAGTAATGACAATAAAAAAGGTGAAATTTTAAAACAAAATCTAGACTTTTTAATAGATGATAAAAACAGTTTTGGTTTAGAATATGGGTTAGATAAAAGATTTACGGATTATAATGAGAAAAAGGAAAATCATAACGATTTAACTTTTGAAAATTATGGTGCAAATTATAGATATGCCAATAACTATTTTTACTATAAAAATCGTAGAATTGATTCAAGTATCTGGGAGATAGAAAATGTAAATGATGCTGAAGAAAAAATTAGAGAAGATATTTATGGTTACACTTACAAATTTGGAAAGAATAAGTTGAATTTAGAATATATTCAAGGTAAAGATGAAAGAGATGAGTTGGGTGCAAAGGTAATCAACACTGAGAACAAAACTTATTCGATTTCTTATTTAGTAGGTGGAGATGTGGAGCACTTATATAGAGCTAGTTATGAGGATTATAAAAACGCAGGAGAATGGAATCCTACATTGAATAGATATAATTCAGATATAATCTATCTGGCTTATACTTATAAAGATAAAAGATTTACAGATGCTGAGTTAGTATCATATGCATCAGCGGAATATAATAAAACTCTAGATCAACTGTCACAAGTGGAAATAGATAGAATTAGACAGGTTCTTGAGGATAGAGAAAATTCTCGAGTTAGAACGTTTAACTTAAATAGAATAATAGACGATAGAACATATTTCGGAGATTATAAAAGAGGTTTCCATGCGTCGTTAATGATGCAAAGAAATGACAAGAGATATGAGGAAACGGGAGATTATTTGAAATCTTTAGAGGAGTTAGAAGGAAGATTATTTTATTCATATAATAGGATAGGAATAGGTTATATATATAATCAAAAATCTAACTATACAAATTATGGTGCTGTGGATATAAAAAATGCAGGATGGAAAGATTCTAAAAGAGAACATGAGTTTAGTTTAAATGCTAAGATTGGAAGACCAAGCGAAGGTTGGAGAACAAAAGCTTATGTTAAATTCTATGATCAGCTTGGTGGAAGAGGAGAGAGTGGAAGAAGCACATTTGATGGTTTTGGTGTTGAGCTAGGAAAAGAGTTTGGATATTATGAATGGGCAGTTGCTTATAAAAGAGATTATTCATATAGAACAAAAGCTTATGAGTGGAGTATGGCTGTTCAATTCAAACTATTGACATTCCCAACAAGCAATATATTTGGGTTAGGTGCAACAACTGATAAAAATAAAAAGACAACTCCAGATACATATCTATTCAATGGAATTAAAATAGATAATCTAGAGAAGTAATAATGGAAGAAAAGGAGAAAAGAACATGAAAGTAATATTACCAAATGGAGATATAAAAGAGTTTGAAAACAGTGTGAATATGTTTGAAATTGCAAAATCAATAAGTAACTCTTTAGCTAAAAAAGCTCTTGGAGCAAAAGTGGATGGGAAGGAAGTTGATATGAGTTATGTGCTAGATAGAGATGCTCATGTTGAAATAATAACTCCAGAAACAGAGGAGGGAGAGGAGATAATAAAGCACTCCACTGCCCATTTATTAGCTCAAGCAGTAATTAGACTATTCCCGGGAACTAAGGTAGCGATAGGTCCAGCAATAGAAAATGGATTTTACTACGACTTTGATCCTGAAACTCAGTTTACAGATGAAGATTTAGAAAAAATTGAAGCTGAAATGAGAAAAATTACGAAAGAAAATATAAAAGTTGAAAGAATAGAAATGACTAGAGATGAAGCAATAGAGCATTTTAAAAATCTTGGAGAAACTTATAAAGTGGAAATTATAGAAAGTATTCCAGCTAATGAGATATTAACGTTTTATAAACAAGGAGATTTTATAGACCTATGTAGAGGACCACACGTACCTTCAACATCATATTTGAAGGCTTTCAAATTAAAGTCAGTAGCGGGAGCTTACTGGAGAGGGGACTCTAACAATAAAATGTTACAAAGAATCTATGGATTTGCATTTGCAACAGAGCCTCAATTGAAAGCACATCTAAAATTTTTAGAAGAAGCTGAGAAGAGAGATCATAGAAAACTAGGAAGAGAGTTAGAGTTGTTCTTTACAAGTGACTTTGGACCAGGATTCCCATTTTTCTTACCAAATGGAATGAAAATGAGAAATGTTTTGACAGATTTGTGGAGAAGAGAACATGAGAGAGCTGGGTATGAAATGATTCAAACTCCAATAATGCTAAATAAAGAGTTATGGGAAACTTCAGGGCACTGGATGAACTATAGAGAAAATATGTATACATCAGAAATTGATGAAACAGAGTTTGCTATTAAACCAATGAACTGTCCAGGTGGAGTTTTAGTATATAAACATGGGATGCATTCATATAAAGATTTACCGATAAGAGCGGGGGAATTGGGAATTGTTCATAGACATGAATTTTCAGGGGCTCTTCATGGACTGATGAGAGTAAGAAATTTTACTCAAGATGATGCCCATATTTTCATGACTCCTGAGCAAATTGAGGATGAAATTATAGGAGTAGTAAATTTAATAGACAAGTTTTATAGAGGATTATTTGGATTTGAATATGCTATAGAGCTGTCGACAAGACCTGAAAAAGCAATTGGTTCACAAGAGATTTGGGATAAAGCGGAGTCAGCATTGGAGGGAGCTTTAAAAAGATTAGGAAGGGATTATAAATTAAATCCAGGAGATGGAGCTTTCTATGGACCAAAATTAGATTTTAAGATTAAAGACGCTATTGGGAGAACTTGGCAGTGTGGAACTATTCAATTAGACTTCAACTTACCAGAAAGATTTGATATCTCCTATGTGGGGGAAGATGGAGAAAAGCATAGACCAGTAATGATTCATAGAGTTGTTTATGGTTCTTTAGAAAGATTTATGGGAATTTTAATAGAACACTATGTAGGGGCTTTTCCAACTTGGTTAGCGCCTTGTCAAGTTAAAGTGCTAACTATAAATGATGAAGTTGTTCCTTATGCTGAGGAAGTTGTAGATATGTTGAAAGTAGCTGGAATCAGAGTGGAAATAGATACAAGGGCTGAATCTATTGGATACAAAATCAGAGAGGCTAATGGAAGATATAAAATTCCGATTCAGCTGATAATTGGAAAAAATGAAGTGGAGAACAGAGAGGTAAATGTAAGAAGATTTGGTTCTCAAGCTCAAGAGTCTATGTCATTAGAAAGTTTTATAGATATGATGAAAGAGGAAGCAACTCCTAAATTTAATGATTAATATTTTAAGACTGCACCTATCTAAGGTGTAGTCTTTTTTTGTATCAATCTGAAAGGAGCTCTTGCTTTTATTTTAAAATTGTGATAGAATCAGGAGTAAAATAAATATAAACCCATAGTGTATATGGTAGATGTTCGGAAACCTCCATCTCAAAAAAACTAGGCTTAAAATATTAAAATATAAGGGGAAAGTTATACCCTTTTTTAAATTTGAGCAGGAGTTTCCTGCTCTTTTTTTATTCAAAAATAGAATTGGGAGAAGAAAATGGGTATTAGATACAGTAAGATAGAAAATAAAAATAAAAGAGAGATAGTTTTGTTAAAAAGTTTTCCGTGTAAGTATGGAAAGTGTAAATTTTGTAATTATATAGAGGATAATTCAACTGATGAGTTGGAGATAAATAAAATTAATTTGAAAATTATGGAAGAAATTACAGGTGAATTTGGAGCGTTGGAAGTAATAAATTCTGGATCAGTATTTGAATTACCAATGGAAACATTACAAAAAATAAGAGAAGTTGTTTATCAAAAGAGTATAAAAATCCTGTATTTTGAGATTTACTATGGGTATAAAAATAGAGTGGATGAAATCAGAGAATTTTTTAAAGGGGTGGAGATAAGGTTTAGAATGGGAATGGAAACTTTTGATAATGATTTTAGAATAAACTCCTATGGTAAAAATTTCAAAATAGACATTGCAGAAATAGAGGATTTAAGTAAAAAACTATATTCAATATGTTTACTGGTTTGCGTTAAAGGTCAGACAAAAGAGATGATAGAAAAAGATATTGAATTAGGATTGAAATATTTTAAAAGTGTAACTGTGAATATATTTGTAGATAATGGAACTGAAGTAAGAAGAGACGAAGAGCTTGTGAAGTGGTTTGTAGAAAAGTATAGACATTTACAGGATAATTCGAGAGTGGAGCTATTGATTGATAATAAAGATTTAGGAGTTTTTGAACAATAATTTTTTAAAGGAGACGGTTATGAGAAATGAAGTTTTATGGGTAACAATGCTTTTTGTCAATTTTTTTAGTATAATTTTTATATACAAAAAATTTGGGAAGTTAGGGCTTTTTATTTGGGTTCCAATAAGTAGTATATTAGCAAATATTCAGGTTGTACTTTTAGTAAATCTTTTTGGATTTGAAACGACTTTGGGGAATATAATGTATGCCGGTGGATTTTTAGTCACGGATATTCTATCTGAAAACTATGGTGAAGAAGAGGCAAAGAGTGCAGTAAAACTTGGGTTTGTAAGTATGATCGTAACTGCAGTAATAATGAAGTTAGCAGTATCTTTTGTTCCAAGCGCAGTTCAGGAGGGAGCAGAAAATTTTAAAAGTTTAAAAATGATATTCGATTTTATGCCAAGAATATTGTTTGCAGGTTTGATTGCCTATGGAGTTTCACAAAGACATGATGTTTGGGCCTATAAATTTTGGAAAAATAAATTTCCGAATAAAAAGCATATTTGGATAAGAAATAACTTTAGCACATTAGTAAGTCAGCTAATTGATAATTTGATTTTTACAACAATTGCTTTTGCAGGAGTTTACCCACTTGAAGTTTTAATAGAGATATTTTTTGTAACCTATGTTATGAAAGTTATAGTGGCTACAATGGATACACCTTTCGTATATTTAGCTAGTTATCTGAAGGAAAACAAGGGTGTAACAGAAAAAATACTTATCTAGTGTTGAGGATTCTCAACACTTTTTTTGATGTAAAATAGTATTGAAAAAAAAGGATATCTATACTAGAATAAGTAAAACAATTAAAACAGTCAAAATTGTTTAACAGGAGGACTTATGAAAGTAGTAGTGGCTATCGACTCATTTAAAGGAAGTTTGAGTTCATTTGAGCTTGGACAGGAAATAGAGAATGGAATAAAAAAAGTATATCCGGAAGCTAAGGTAATAAAAGTACCAATAGCTGATGGAGGAGAGGGAACAGTAGCTTCTCTAGTTGAAGGAACAAAAGGTAAATTTGTAACAGTAACAGTAAATAATCCTCTTATGGAGAAAATTGAAGCTAGATACGGGATAATGGGGGATGGAAAAACAGCTGTAATAGAGATGGCTGAGGCATCTGGATTACCTTTAATACCAGTGGAAAAAAGAAATCCTATGAAGACAACAACTTATGGAACAGGAGAGTTAATAAAAGATGCTATCTCAAAAGGATGTCGTGAATTTGTAGTTGGAATAGGTGGAAGTGCTACAAATGATGCAGGACTTGGGATGTTACAAGCTTTGGGATACAAATTTTTGGATGAAAATAAAAAGGAATTGGGATATGGAGGAGAGATTTTATCCAAGGTAAGGTATATAGATTCAACAAAAAGATTACCTGAATTAAAAGACTGTAAATTTTTAGTTGCTTGTGATGTAGATAACCCTTTTTATGGTCCAAAGGGAGCTGCTGAAATCTATTCAAGGCAGAAAGGTGCCACTGAAGAGATGGTAAAGGAGTTAGATAAAGGATTGAAGGACCTGTCGGAAGTGATAAAAAAAGAGTTGAATATAGATGTTTCTAATCTTTCAGGAGCTGGTGCAGCAGGAGGTTTAGGAGGAGGTCTAGTAGCTTTTCTAAATGGTAAATTATCTCCGGGAATAGATATGATATTGGAAAAGGTAGGTTTAGAAAAAGAATTAAAAGATGCTGATTTTGTTATAACAGGAGAAGGACGGCTAGATTATCAAACAGCTATGGGAAAAGCACCAGTAGGGGTTGCAAAAATAGCTAAAAAATTTGATATTCCTGTAATAGGATTGGCAGGGGGAGTAACTGATGAAGCTGGTCAAACTCATGAAAAAGGAATTGATAGTTTTTTCTCAATAATAAACTATCCGATAACTTTAGAGGAAGCTATGAAAAAAGAGACAGCAAAGAAGTTTGTAAAAGGAAATACAGAGGAGATATTTAGATTAATAAGAGTTTGTGAGAAAAAATACTCAAAGTAAAATGGGAGGAAAAAATGACAGCATTTGGAGCAGTATTGGGACTAATAATAGCTATAATATTGATAATGAGAAAGGCTAATCCAGCATATAGTTTAATTTTAGGTGCAATAATAGGTGGATTAGCAGGGGGAGTATCTCTTCCAGAAACAGTTAATTTAATGGTGAGTGGAGTAAAGGATGTGACACCAGCAATAGTTAGAATTATAACAGCGGGTATCTTGGCAGGAATATTGATAAAAACAGAGGCGGCTACAAAGATAGCTGAAACAATTATAGATAAACTAGGTGAAAAAAGGGCAATATTTGCGTTGGCTTTGTCAGCACTTATTTTAACAGCAATAGGTGTATTTATAGATGTAGCAGTAATAACAGTTGCTCCGATTGCACTAGCTATAGCTAGAAGATTAAAAATATCTAAAATGGCAATGCTGTGTGCAATGATAGGTGGCGGAAAATCGGGAAATATAATATCACCAAATCCAAATACAATAGCAGCCGCAGAAAACTTTGGAGCATCCCTTCCATCTGTTATGTGGGTAAATCTAATTCCAGCGGTAGTTGGGCTATTTGCGACAATTCTGATAGCTAAACTTTTGATTGAAAAGGGAGAAAAGGTTTTGGAAGAAGAGATTGAACAAGGCAGTGGAGAAAACTTACCGAGTTTTTTTGGAAGCATAATAGGTCCGATTGTAACAATAACTTTATTGGCTTTGAGACCGATAGCTGGAATTAATATAGATCCATTGATAGCACTTCCAGTTGGTGGATTAGTTGGAATTGTAGTAATGGGGAAAACATCAAAATTAAAAGAGTCTATGGAATATGGTTTGCAAAAGATGTCAGGAGTTGCTATTCTTTTAATAGGAACAGGAACAGTTGCAGGAATAATAAAAAATTCTACACTGAGGGATGTTACGTTATCACTTTTGGGAAAGGCTAATATCAGTGAGGAATTAATAGCGCCAATAGCTGGAGCTTTGATGTCGGGAGCAACAGCTTCAACAACAGCTGGTGCCACAATAGCTTCTGGAACGTTTTCTGGAGTAATATTAGCTGCAGGGGTAAGTGCTGTTTGGGGAGCCGCAATGGTAAATTCAGGAGCGACAGTTTTAGACCATCTACCTCATGGGTCATTTTTCCACAGTACTGGTGGAGCAAGTAACACGAAATTAGAAGAAAGACTAAAATTGATTCCTTATGAATCAGCAATAGGATTTGTATTAGCTCTTTCAACTTTTATAACTTATTTAGTAATTGGATAAAAAAGGATGCTGGAAATTTTTCAGCATCCTTTTTTACATAATAATATCTTCTCTTTGAATCTCTTTAACCTCGCCGGGAATCATTCCTTCGAGAGTTAAATTTCCAAATTTTATTCTTTTTAGATAGATGACTTTATTTTTTACAGCTTTTAACATTTTTTTTACCTGATGATATTTTCCTTCTGTAATAGTTAAATGAATACTTTTAGAACTTAGGTACTCTACTTTGCTGGGAAGTGCGGTATAGTTAGTATCTAAAGTAATACCGTTTTCTAAAGCCTCGATATCCTCAGAGGAAATTTCTCGATCCAATTCAACGTAGTATGTTTTTTCCATGTTTCTATTTGGATGAGCCATAGCATGGCTCAAATCGCCGTCACTTGTAAAAAGTAAGAGTCCTTCAGTATCTCGGTCTAGTCGACCCACAGGAAAAACAGAGTTTTTGTCGATAGATTCAGGTAGAAGTTCAGCGACAGTTTTTTTGTTTTTATCTTCCATTGCGGTTATATACCCAGCTATCTTATACATAACATAGTATTTCAGTTGCTTTTTTTCAGGAATAACTCCATCAAAAGTAATAATATCCTTTTCCCATTCCACATCAGTAGCGTCATTGATTTCGATATTACCATTAACAGTAACTCTTCCTTGAGCAATTGCAACTTTTATTTTTTTTCTACTTGCAACACCACACTGAACTAAATATTTTTCTAATCTCAAATTTTAACCTCACAAAATTTATTTTACATAAGATGTTAACATATTTTAAGTAAATTTGCAAAATAGACTATTTTTTTCAAATAAATTGTGTTAATTTATACTTGGGTTAAATAAATTTAAATAGATTTTGGGAGGGAAAATGAGTTTTTTAGTAGAAAAATTTTTAGAGTATGTTGAGATAGATACGACGCCTGATTCGAAAAGTCAGTCGTGTCCAAGTAGTGAACTTCAGTGGAATTTAGCTAAAATTATAGTTAAAGATTTAGAGGAAATTGGTTTAGTAAATATATCGTTGGATAAAAATGGATATATTATGGGAACTTTACCATCAAATACGGAAAAAAATATTCCAACAATTGGGTTTATAGCTCATATGGACACAGCACCGTCATTTAATGGGAAAGAGGTAAAACCAAGGATTATAGATAATTATGATGGAAATGATATTGTATTAAATAGTGACTTAAATATAGTGATGGCTGTAAAAGACTTTCCAGAGCTGAAAAAATATGTCAATCAAAGATTAATTGTGACAGATGGAACGACTCTTTTAGGAGCGGATGACAAGGCTGGTATAGTTGAGATAATGGCAGCATTGAAATATTTGAAAGAAAATCCTACTATTGAGCATGGTGAAATAAAAATAGGAATAACGCCTGACGAGGAGATTGGGAGAGGAGCAAATCTATTTGATGTAGAAAAATTTGGAGCGGAGTTTGCATATACAGTTGATGGTGGAGAGGTTGGAGAGTTGGAGTTTGAAAATTTCAATGCAGCTTCAGCAAATGTAGTCATTAAAGGAAGAGATATTCATCCGGGAGCTTCAAAAAATAAGATGATAAATTCAATGTTGTTGGGGATGGAGTTAAATGCTATGTTACCAGTTAATGAAAGACCGGAGTATACAGAGGGGTACGAAGGATTTTTCTTATTGACTAATTTTAAAGGGACAGTAGAATTGACTGAGATGGATTATATAGTGAGAGACCATTCAAAAGAAAAGTTTGCAGAAAAAAAGGAACTGATAACAAATGCTGTAAAATATCTTCAAGAAAAATATAGAGATGGAGAGATAGTTTTAACATTAAAAGATAGTTATTATAATATGAAAGAGATGATAGAGCCTGTTTACCATATCGTGGATTTAGCCAAAAATGCAATGATTGAGGTTGGAGTAAAACCAATAATAAAACCTATCAGAGGTGGAACTGATGGAGCAAGACTATCATTCAAAGGACTACCTTGTCCAAATATATTTACAGGTGGGCATAACTTCCATGGTAAATTTGAATTTATTCCAATAGAATCAATGGAAAAATCAGTAAAAGTAATATTAAAAATTGTTGAAATTTTATCGAGATAAGCTGTCTTTGAGGAGGAAAGATGAAGACATACCATTTTATAATTAAAGGCGAAGTTCAAGGAGTGGGGTATAGAATAACAGCATATTTGAATGCCACAAGACTTGGAGTTAATGGAACCGTAAAAAATTTATCAAATGACAATGTAGAAGTTTTTGCTCAAGGAGACGAGAATCTAATTGATAATTTTCGAAAATATTTGAAAATGGGGTCTTCAATGAGCCGTGTTGATGAGATAGAAGAAAATGTTTTGGACAGAGCGAAATTTGAGGATTTCAAAGTTATATATTGATTAGAAAGGAGAAAGAAAGAACTTTCTCCTTTTATTATATAAAATTATAGATATAAAGTTTTAGTTTTTTATTGAGAATATGACGTTATTCAAAAGCATTGCTAAATCGGCGGCATTACATTCAACAACATGAGCAACGATAGTCTCATTGTCCTCATTTTTTATATTTACAAAAACTCTATCATTTATTAAAAAAAGTTCTGTAACCACTCCTTCAGCAATCTTATACGAGCCAGTAGCTTTAGAAAGTGCAAAAATTTCAAATCCTTCTGCTGAGATATCTAGAGAATCTAACTGTTGTTGTTTTAAAAAATTTCTAGCTAGTTCTTCTGACTGTACATAAAAATTTTCTAAGATTTCTACGTATCTATTTTTTTTAGTTAATTTATCAATCAAGATAGCTAGAGAAAATGGATGATAAATATCCTCTACACTGTATGGGGATGGAACTTGCTCCTTGTTTTTAAGGAATATTTCAACTCCATTTTCACCATATTTTATAGTTTCAATAATAGGAGTTTTACTGTCATCTAAGTAGTCAATAACATCAATTTTTAAATCACCAACAGATAATTTTTTAGTTTTTTCTTTTTTCATCAATGTTTCAAATTCATCTTCGATTTTTTCGTAAAAGTTAACGACAAAATCGTTAAAAAAATTTTCTTTCATAAATATATCACCACCAATATTTTTTTAATATTATAACATAAAATTCGTGGTATAATGTAAAGAAGAGAAAAAATAGTGAGGTAGATAAAATGATAATTTGTCCAGTTTGTAGCAAAAAAATGACAAAAATAGAAAGAAAGTATATATGTGAGCGAGCTCATAACTTTGATATTTCAAAATATAATCATGTAAATCTATTGTTATCCAATCAAAAAAATAGTAAAATTCCTGGAGACAGTAAAGAGATGGTTTTAAGTAGAAAAAATTACTTAGAAAAGGGCTATTATAAAGGGATATCTGATGGTGTCAATCAGGTTGTTGAGAATTATTTAAGTGATAAAAAACAGTTGAATATATTGGATATAGGTTGTGGAGAGGGATACTATACAAACAGATTGAAAAAGAAATTAGATGAACTAAATATAAAGAGCAATATTGTGGGAATAGATATCTCAAAAGAGGCTATTATTTCAGCGGCAAAATCATATAAAGACATGGAGTGGATTGTAGCAAGTGCAAGTTCATTGCCAATAGAGAATGAAGCATTGGATTTTATAATATGTATGTTTGCTAAAATAATTCCAGAGGAGAATATGAGAGCTTTAAAAAAGGGTGGAAAGTTGATAGTTGTTTCAACTGGTGAAAATCACTTACTACAATTAAAAGAGGTAGTTTATGAGTCTGTAAGAAAAGATTTCTACTCCCCCATAGAGGATTTAAAAATGTTTAGACATTTAGAAACTGTAAATTTAAAATACAATATAGAAATTTTAGAGAGGGAGAGTATAGAGAATCTATTTAATATGACTCCGTACAGATGGAGAAGTCCTCAAAAAGGTATTGAAAAACTATTTGAACTTGATAAATTAACAACTACAGTTGAAGTAAATATAGATATTTTTGAAAAAAATTGAAAAAATAAAACTTTTATAAAAAAAATTACGTCAAAAAGATGTAGTTAAAAAGTTAGCAATAATTTTTTACTATGAGAAGAATTTATACTTACAAAAGTATTATTTAATCCCCCCCTGTAAACGACCTTCTATC
>Trix_p1__coassemble_925_pt1 | contig 48063 bp, 42 predicted proteins | sample Trix_p1__metabat2_low_PE_021 | metagenome-assembled genome bin Trix_p1 | reverse complement strand
GCTATAATCTTTTCCATTTTGACAGATATATCCCATTGTAACTAAAGTATAAATTAATCTATTTGTAGTAGCTTTGGGTATATTTAGGTCTTTGGATATTTCAGCTTGAGAAGCTTTTTCCTTTAAATAGAGATAGTTGAAAATTTTATCGATTTTTTCCATAGCTGGAACTAATTTTTTCATATTTTAGTTCACCATTGTTGTAGTCTTTTGTATTTTTCCAAATCCTTTTTGATAAGTAGTTCTCTCAGTAGTACCACTAGGATATTTTTTTTCTACAGTAACTTCCGGTCCGGACTCAGCATCTACAAATTCAACTATTTCATAGGTATTTTCACCAGATTTCCAAGTTTTTCCAACAATTAATGGTGCTTTTAGAATAACTTCTCCCTTATTTATGTCAAGATTTTCTATATTGATATGAGTATTTTCACCGACATATATTAAGGAGATAGAATTTTTATTGATCAGATATACCCGTTCAACTATTGTGGCGGTATCAATAGTTTCTTCAATAATAAAATTTAGACCATTTTTTTTGACTGCTTTACTAGTAGTTTTCGAACCAGCATTTTCAAATCCACCTTTATAAGTAAAATCTCCTGCCACAATAAAATCAGAGACAAGATATTCATTTGCATTACTACATCCCATCAAGAAAAGTAAAAAACTAAAAATAAGTAGATATTTTTTCATAAAATTTCCTCCTATAAAAAGAATATTTTTATTAGTCTAACTGATTATACCTCAAATATAAAAAATCTACTAGAAAAAAAGTTATATTTGTAACATATGTTACAGATAAAAAATAACTATACTGATATAATCCAGTTATAAAATTTAGAAATGAGGAGAGAGAAATGGAAAAAATACCAATGTTTTGTTTTCAATGTCAAGAAACAGCTGGAAATAAGGGCTGCTCAGTGGTAGGAGTTTGTGGAAAGAAACCAACAACATCAAATCTTCAGGATTTACTTGTTTATACAGCAAAGGGGATATCTATTTTTAGAGAGAATCTATCTTTGGAAAATAGATTAGAAAATAAAGAGTTAAACTCAGAGATTGATTACTATATCACCAACTCTTTATTTATAACAATAACAAATGCCAATTTTGATGATGAAATGATTGCAAAAGAGATTCTAAAAGGATTAAAAATCAGAGATAAAGTAAAGGCTCAATTAGAAAATTTAGGACTTGATATAAAAAGATTAAAAAATCATGACGCAACAAAGTTTACAGTAAAAACAGTAGAAGATATGAATAAAAAAGCTTTAAGCATTGGAGTTCTTTCAACAGAGAATGAGGATATAAGATCTTTGAGAGAGGTTATAACTTATGGATTAAAAGGGATGGCAGCATATTATGAACATTCTGTGAATCTAGGATATGAAAAATCAGAAATCGTTATGTTTATAGAGAAAGCTTTAGTTTCAACTTTGGATGACTCAATAGAGTTAGAAGATTTAGTAGGATTGACTTTAGAGACAGGAAAATTTGGAGTAGATGTAATGGCACTATTGGATTTTGCTAACACAGAAAAATTTGGAAATCCAGAGATAACGGAAGTAAATATTGGTGTTAGAAGTAATCCTGGTATTTTAATATCTGGGCACGATTTAAATGATATAGTTCAACTTTTAGAGCAAACAGAGGGAACAGGAGTGGATATATATACTCACTCGGAGATGTTGCCAGCTCACTACTATCCAGAGTTAAAAAAATATAAGCACTTAGTTGGAAATTATGGAAATGCGTGGTGGAAACAAAACGAGGAGTTTGAAACATTTAATGGTCCTATTATATTTACAACAAATTGTATAGTGCCACCAAAATCTGGGGCTTCATATGAAGGAAAAGTTTTTACAACGAATGCAACTGGTTTCCCTGGGTGGAAGCGAGTTGAAGAAAGGGACGGAAAAAAGGATTTCTCGGAAGTCATAACATTGGCTAAAACGTGTAAAGCACCAAAAGAGATTGAAACGGGTAAAATTATAGGTGGATTTGCTCATAATCAGGTATTTGCGTTAGCTGATAAAGTTGTAGATGCCGTAAAATCTGGAGCTATTAGAAGATTTTACGTAATGGCAGGTTGTGATGGAAGAATGAAATCTAGAGACTATTATACAGAGTTTGCAGCTAATTTACCAAAAGATACAGTTATTTTAACGGCAGGTTGTGCAAAGTATAAATATAATAAATTGAATTTAGGGGATATAGGTGGAATTCCAAGAGTTTTAGATGCAGGGCAATGTAATGATTCGTATTCTTTAGCATTGATAGCTTTAAAATTAAAAGAGATATTCCAATTAAATGATATAAATGAGTTACCAATTGCTTATAATATAGCGTGGTATGAACAAAAAGCCGTAATAGTTTTATTGGCATTATTACATTTAGGAGTTAAAAATATCCATTTAGGACCAACAATTCCAGCATTTTTATCAGAAAATGTTTTAAAAGTTTTAATAGATAGCTTTAATATTGGGACTATTTCAACGGTAGAAGAGGATTTAAAAAATTTTTAAAAAATGAAAAAATGGTAAGGAACTCACCCCTTACCATTTTTTACTATCTTGAAACAGTTGAAATACCATTATTGATGATATTATAAATTTCATCTTTTGAAACTAAGTTTGCGTCTCCCCTTACAGTGTGCTTATAAACAGAAGCTGCAGTTGCAAAATCTACAATATCTTTAGGTGAGTGATTGTTATAGATTCCAAAAAGAGCTCCAGCGGCAAAAGCATCTCCTCCACCGACTCTATCAACAATTTGGAAAGTGTATCTAGGTGAAGCTATAAGTTCTCCATCTTTAAAGATGAAGCCAGTTAAAGAGTTTTCATTAACTGAGTGAGTTTCACGTTTTGTAGAAAGTAGATATTTTATATTTGGATATTTTTTTGTAATCTCCTTGTAATACTCATCTAAATTGGAGTGTTCTCCCAATCTCATAATATTTTTAGCATCTAAAATACCAGCAAAACAGATATCTATATATGGAAGATAACTTGTTAAAACAGGAGATGCTTCATCTAAAGTCCAAAGTTTTCCTCTGTAATTAAAATCAAAACTGATTAAAACATTCATCTCTTTAGCTTTTTTCATAATTTTAATAGTAAGCTCTCTACAATTTTCAGAAAGAGCGGGTGTAATTCCGGAAAGATGTAGTATTTTGCAATCTTTTAGAATTTTTTCTATCTCTAGTTCATTGTAATCTAGTGTAGAGAATGATGAGTATTTCCTGTCATAAATAACTGATGATGCTCTAACGCTTGTTCCAACTTCTAGATAGTAAGTTCCAAGTCTTTCACCACCAAGAACTATATTTTTAGTTTCAACTCCATTAGCTTTTAAATATCTAAAAATAGAATCAGAAAGCGGGTTGTTTGGAAGTTTAGTGACATACTCAGACTCAATTCCAAAGTTGGCAAGAGAAACAGCTACGTTGGCTTCTCCGCCACCATAGTCGGCTCTAAAGGTATTACTTTGAATAAATCTATTGTTATTTTCAGTGGAAAGACGTAACATAATCTCTCCAAGAGTTACGATTTTACTCATAATTAAATCTCCTCTCTAACCTTTTTAACTTTAGCTATGAAAGCTTTTGCAGTAGCAGTAATCTCTTCACTAGGTCCAGTAGCTAACTTTCCACCAACACCAACAGCAACAACACCGTTTTTAATCCATTGATCAACATTTTCTAAAGAAACCCCACCTGTTGGCATAATGTTAGCTTGAGGTAAAGGTGCTTTAACAGCTTTAACAAAATCAGGTCCAAAAGCACTTCCAGGGAAAAGTTTAATAATATCACAACCTAATTCCATAGCCTTAATCATCTCAGTTATAGTCATACATCCAGGCATATATGGAATAGCGTATCTATTACAAAGTTTTGCAGTCTCTACATCAAATCCGGGAGAAACAATATATTTTGCTCCAGCTAAAATAGCAAGTCTAGCAGTTTCAGTGTCCAAAACAGTTCCAGCACCGATTATGAAGTCATCTCCAGGAAACTCTTTAGAGAGTTCCTTAATAACCTCGGTAGCACCAGGTACAGTATAAGTAACCTCGATTGCATTAACTCCACCAACGATACAAGCATTAGAAACACGCTTGGCTTCTTCTAAATTTTCAGCTCTAACAACAGCTACTACCCCAGTATTAATGATTCTATCTATAATTTCATGTTTTTTTAACATTTTGTAAACCCCCTTACAATTTATTTTATTTAGTTATATTAATTCTATAAAAAAAATGAGATATAAACAATATTAATTTTATAAAAAAATTTCATAGATGAAACTGAAGGAAGTGGAATCCTAAAAAAGTAGAAATATATTGTAAAATATTGTAGAATATGAGTAATACTCTATGTAGATTTTAAGGAGGAAAAATGCAAAATTATAATGAATTATTAGAAGCAAATTTAGAATGGATAGAAAAAAAGTTAGAGTTAAATAAAGACTATTTTAAAAATCTTTCTAAAGGACAAAATCCCCCGTTTTTATATATAGGGTGCTCAGATAGCAGAATGCCGATAGATACATTTACACAAAGTGAGCCAGGAAGTTTTTTTATTCATAGAAATATAGCTAATCAGATATTTTCTAACGATATGAATTTTTTAGCGACATTGGAGTATGCAGTGGAGCAGCTTGAAGTAGAGCACATAATACTTTCAGGTCACTATGAGTGCGGAGGAATAAAAACAGCTCATGATAAATGTAGACACTCTTCAATAATATCGAGTTGGTTAATGCCAATAAAAAAGATAGAGGTGGAGCATAGAGAAGAGCTAGAAAAATTAGCTACAGAACAGGAAAGACTTGATAGGTTGACAGAATTAAACGTATTGGAACAATTGAAACATCTATTTGAATTATCAATTATAAAAAATAGAATTGAAAATGGAAAATATCCAAAAATTCATGGCTGGGTTTTAGACATTAGAAGTGGAAAGATAGTTGAGATAGAGATTCCAGTAGAGGATTGGAAATCAAAGGGGATAATACCCAAAGAGTATCAAGTTTAAAAAAGAGGAAATGATAATTTGTTTCATCTGTAAAATTTATTTTAAAAGTTTATCAAGCGTAATGTAGGGAGAAGCGAATGGAAGAAAAATCACAAGGTTTTATAAAGGAAGTTTTAAACCATTTAATGGATAAAAATATTTTTGTGAATTTCACAGTGGAGTTCTTATTTTTTATAATAAAATTGTTTATTTGTATAGGAATATACTATTTTGCTTTGAAAATAATAAAAAAAATAGCTCCAATTTATAATAAAGCTAGGGAAGAGAGTGTAATAGATCCATCTCTTAGAAGTTTTATCAGATCAATTTTATATGTGGGTTTACACGCAACTTTGATAACTATTTGTCTTTTGATTATGGGAGTAAAGGAGAGCAGTCTACTTGCATTTTTTGGAACTTTTGGAATAGGTGTTGGTTTAGCACTAAAAGATAATCTGTCAAATTTTGCAGGTGGGATAATTGTTCTTATTTTTAAAACTTATAAAGTTGGAGATGAAGTGAATATATCGGGTGAGGTAGGATATGTTCATGATATTGATATTTTTTCCACCACAGTAAGGACTCATAACAATGATTTAGTGATAGTACCAAATGGGTCTATTGTTTCAAATAAAGTAATCAATTATACTAAAACTCCAATAAGGAGATTAAAATTTGTAATAGGAGTATCTTATGATGCAGATTTAGATGTGGCTAGAGAAGCATTAGAAAAACTTTTAAGGGATAATTCTCTAGTTTTAGCCGATCCGCCTGTATATAGTCATGTGGATGCGTATGCGGATAGTTCTATAAATATAGCATTAAAAGGTTGGACAACCAACGAACACTACTGGACAGTTTATAAGGAGACATTAAATGGAATTAAAGGTGCTTTAGATAGAGAAAATATAAGCATACCATTCCCACAGATGGATGTTCACTTAAATAATGTAGATAAGTAAAATAGTGGGAAAGGAAAAAAGCTGAGCAGGGGGGAGTGCTCAGCTTTTTTTTAGACACTTTTACTACTAAATAGAAGTGTCTTTAGTGGGGGGATTTTTATTGGGAAATTAGTAGATGAATCTATTGGAATGATTAGGGGGTCATTCCAACGATATATGTCAGTCGCTATATTATTACTAAATTGCCCAAGGAATTCCTTCAAATTAATTTTAAAAATTTTTGATTTGTTTGGATTTCTATTTGTAAGAACTCCTATAAAGTCTTTTTCATTGGGAAAGAATCTGATATAGGCAAAGATATCAGGGTGTGGTGAAAAAAATTTAATATCTCCTTTTTTTAATACTTCAGAACTAGATCTCAAAAAAGAGATTTTTTTGTACCAATTTAAAAGATCGTGATTTTCTTTTCCCCAAGGATATGTTCTTCTATTATCAGGGTCTTTGCCACCTTCTACTCCAACTTCATCCCCATAGTATATGACAGGAACTCCTGGAAGAGTAAATTGAATTAAACTTAGGGATTTCAAAACTCTAATTGTAGCAGGCTCTAAGTACTGAGAATCAAGATTATAATCTTTTACTATCTCTTTAACTGAAGTTTTTATTCTCTTTACATCATGACTACTTAAAAGATTAAAACACGCAAAATAGTTTTCTTTAGGATAATTTTCCTTTAATGAATTCATATACTTACAAAGAGTTTCACTGTCAATAGATCCATTGTAGAAGTTTAAAAGGTATGTTCTGAGAGGATAGTTCATAGCGGAATCGAGCTGCTTACCATTAAAATATTCTCTTCTTTGTCCATAACTTATTTTATTGCTGGCATCTTCCCAAACTTCACCAATAATTATTGATTCGGAATCGATACTTTTGCACCGATATTTTAAACTTTCTATAAAAAAGCTAGGAAGTTCATCAGCTACATCAAGTCTCCACCCTTTAATTCCAGTTTTCATCCAATGGTTAATGACACTATTCTCATCCTCTATAATATATTTAAAAAAGCTAGGTTCCAATTCATTTACACAAGGAAGGTCTTTTATTCCCCACCAACAATCATAATCATATGGATAATTTTGAAATCTGTACCATGGATAAAAAGGTGAGGATTTGGATATTGATGCATCTCTGAAATAAATACTATCTTTACCAGTATGATTAAAAACACCATCTAGAATTGTGTATATACCTCTTTTTTTACACTCTTTGATCATCTCTTTAAAATCTTTATGAGAGCCTAGAACGGGATCAATATCGTGGTAGTTGTTGGTATCATATCTATGATTACTAGTAGCTTCAAAAATTGGAGTGAGATATAAAGTTCCAACATTCAATCCCTTTAAATAGTTTATTTTTTCAGTGATTCCTTTTAGGTTGCCTCCAAAAAAATCCCAACGAATTATTTCATTTTTATTATTCTTTATGTACATAGGTATATCGGACCATTGTCCATATAAAAAACTATTGGTTTTAGGATTATTTATTTTTCCGTCCTTATTTCCATTTCTAAACCTATCTGGAAAAATTTGATAGGCGATACTCTCTTTAAACCAGTTCGGAGTAGGATTATCTTTGTAGTAAAGAGTGATTTGATAGTCAATTGGATAGTCTTCGTAGATTTCACCAATGCCACCAAGAGCTAAAGAGTTATTACCATAATAGAAAATAGTATTTTCATTTCCAATGGATATTTTAAAATGATAGAAAATCGTTCTAGCTAGAGCAGGAACTATAAAAGTGAGAGACCAGACAATATAGTCATAATTTCCTATTTTTTTTTCTATTCCAGGAAGCATTTTAAATTCCGATTCTCTGCCATTTTTTACAATTAAGCTGACATTCAAACAGTCGATATTTTTTTGAACAAATATATTGAATGTGATATTTTCTCCACAAGGAGTAGCTCCAAAAGGTGTCTTAAATCTTTCATCTTGAGAGTCAAATAAAATTGAATCTTTTGGTAATGAATAAGAAAGACTATTCACACCTTTTCACCTCCTTAATATGCCAAATATCTTCAGCATATTTTTTAATACTGTTATCAGAGGAGAATTTTCCAGAGTGTGCAATATTGACCAAACACATTTGTAGCCATCCTCTTCTATTTTCATAAAGAGTGTTAATTTTATTTTGAGCCTCAACATATGCTGAGAAATCCTTCAAAACAAAGTAAGGGTCTCCTTCTCCGTAGATATGATTTAAAATATCTTTAAACTCCTCTTTATTTTCAGAAAAAGTTCCGTCACTGAGTTGTCTAATAACTCTTTGTAAATCAGGATTGGAATTCAAGATATCTCTAAAGTTATAGGTTCTATTTTTTTCTAAACTCATAACTTCCTGTGAAGTGAGACCGAAAATGACAATATTATTGTCTCCAACTTCATCATAAATCTCTACATTTGCTCCGTCTAGAGTAGCAAGAGTAACGGCTCCATTCATCATAAATTTCATATTTCCAGTTCCAGAAGCCTCCTTGGAAGCTGTCGAAATTTGTTCACTCACATCTCCAGCAGGAATTATAAGTTCAGCTATAGAAACACCATAGTTTTCAAGAAATATGACTTTTATTTTATTTCTAATATCTGGATCGTTATTTACAACATTAGCTACGGAGTTGATAAGTTTTATGATATTTTTTGCTAAATAATAGGATGGTGCTGCCTTAGCTCCAAAGAAAAATGTACGAGGGACAATATCTAGTTCAGGATTTTCTTTTAATTGATTATATAGATAAATTATATTGAAAACATTAAGTAGCTGTCTTTTATACCCGTGAAGTCTTTTAATTTGAACATCAAAGATAGAAAAGGGATTTATATTGATGTCATATTTATTTTTGACAAAAGTTACTACTTTTTCCTTATTTTTAAATTTAATTTTATCGAGTGCTTGTAATACAGAATCATCATTTACATATTTTAAGAAGTTAATAAATTTATGTGTATCACTTAGACATTCGGGACCACTCTTTTCTATGACTAATTTATATAGTTCCGGATTTGCATTTTTTAGCCACCTTCTGTGAGTGATTCCATTGGTTTTATTATTAAATCTTTCTGGATAAAGAAGATAAAAATCATGAAGTTCTCGACTTTTTAGAATTTCAGTGTGAATTTTAGCAACTCCATTAATTGAGTGGGAACCTATTATAGCTAGATTTGCCATTCTAACTTCGCCATTATAAATTATTCTCATAGAATCGATTTTATTATAATCTTCTTCATATTTTTTACTCACTTCTTCACAGAATCTTCTGTCAATCTCTTCGATTATCATAAGAACTCTAGGTGCAGTTTTTTTAAACATATCGTAGGGCCACTTTTCCATAGCTTCAGCTAAAATAGTGTGATTAGTGTAAGCCAGTGTTTTAACTGTTATATCCCAAGCACTATCCCAATCGAGTTTTTCTTCATCTAAAAGAAGTCTCATAAGTTCACCAACAGCTATGGCAGGGTGAGTATCATTGATATGAACTCCCACAAAATCAGAGAATTTATGGATAGATTCCTTAAGTTTTTTATACCTTTTTAAAATGGTTTGAAGACCGGCACTGACAAAAAAATATTCCTGTTTTAAACGTAGAAGTTTTCCACGCATACTGGAATCATCTGGATATAAAATTTGTGAAATAGCTTCAACGGCGAATTTTTTATCGATAAATTTTTGATATTCTCCTTTTTGAAGACTATTCAAATCGATATCTTCCTCAGGAAGCTCAGCACTGAATAATCTAAGAGTATTAACAGTCTCCATGTTGGACCCTAAAATAGGGATGTCGTAAGGAACCGCGTCAATCTCTTCACAGCCAGAGTATATAGGTTCGATATTATCAGGAGTATTTATCAAAGTGACAACTCCACCAAATCTCACAGTTACAGTTTTTTCAGGCTTTTTAATTTCCCATAAAAAATCCTCTTTTAGCCAATTATTTAAAAGTTCTTTTTGATATCCATTTACAATTTTTTGATTAAAAAGTCCATGTTTAAATCTAATTCCACATCCATGACCGGGGAATCCAAGTGATGCAAGAGAGTCCATAAAGCATGCAGCAAGTCTACCTAATCCACCATTTCCAAGAGCAGGATCAGGTTCTAACTCCAAAAGAGTATCTAAATCTATTCCCAAATCTTTAAGACCATCTTTAACAACATCTCTAATATTCAAATTTAAAAGATATGAGTTTAAGAGTTTTCCAAGTAAAAATTCCATGGAAAAATAGTATACCTGCTTACATTTTTTCTTAGTATAATAGTTATTTGTTTCTGCCCAAGACTCAGATATATAATCTCTTATAAGTTTTCCAAGAGCTAAATATTTGTGCTCTAGAGAAGCTTCGCCAGTAGTCTGAGCAAAAGTTAGCGTAAGTCTTTTTATATAATCATCTTTAAATTGATTTTTAGTTAAATTCATAAAAGACCTCCGTATAAGGATTTATATTTTTTAGCCGATTCTTTCCAATCAGAATTATATTTCATACAAGACTTCATAAGAGCAGTCCAAGCCTTTTTGTTTTCATAAAAAATTTTAGCAGCATATTCAAGTTTGAAAAGCATATCGTGAGCATTGTAGTTTTGAAAAACAAATCCAGTTCCAGTAAGAGTGTCTGGATTGAAGTTGGAAACAGTATCTTTTAAACCACCAGTTTCTCTGACTAGAGGAACGCTACCATATCTCATAGCGATAAGCTGTCCGATACCACATGGTTCAAATAATGATGGCATAAGGAATATATCACAGGCAGCATAAATTTTTCTAGCTAATTCATCACTAAATGTTATATTAGCTGAAAGTTTTTTAGGATTGATATATGAGTAGTAGTTGAATAAATCTTGATATTGTAGTTCGCCAGTCCCAAGAACTACGAATTGCAGGTTGATATTTAAAATTTCATCCATAACCCATTTTATGAGATCAAGACCTTTTTGATTAACTAGGCGAGAAACTAATCCGACCATTAAGATATTTTCATCAACAGGTAATCCCAATCTTTTTTGTAGTTCAGTCTTATTTATAGATTTTTTCTTTAGGTTGGTTAAGCCAAAATTAGCGTATAACTTATCATCTTTTCTGGGATCGTACAAGGTGTAGTCAATACCGTTGACGATTCCGTGAACTTTATCACCAAGTGCGATAATTAATCCATTTAGTTTTTCACCATAAAAGGGATAGGTAATCTCTTTGGCATAAGTTTCACTGACGGTTGTAACTAAATCGGAGTATATAAGTCCACCTTTCATAAAGGATACACCATCATAAAATTTTAGTTTATCCTCTGAATAGTATGAAGAGTCGAGACATAAAAGTTCACCTAAAATATCTTTCGAGAATACGCCTTGGTATTTCAAATTATGTATAGTAAAAACTGTTTTTGTGTTTTTTAAAAGAGGGTCTTCTCTATAAAAAGCCTTTAAAAGTACAGGCACCATTCCGGTGTGCCAGTCATTACAGTGAATAATATCAGGAGTAAAATTTGGTATATGTTTAACAGCTTCTAAAATTCCTCTGCAAAAGAAGGAGAAAATCTCACCATCATCATAGTGACCGTAAGGAATATGTCTTTTAAAATAATATTCATTATCTAAAAAATAGAAATCTATGCCATCATATTCTAAATGAAAAAGACCAGCATATTGATTTCTCCAACCAACAGGAACTGAAAAAGCTCCTAGAAAATCCATTTGTTCAACAAATTCTTTAGGAATATTTCCATTTTTAGGAAGTATAACTTTAACATTAACTCCAACTTTTTTTAATGCTTTTGGCAGAGCGTGAGATATGTCTCCAAGCCCCCCAACTTTCAAAAATGGATCAGCTTCTGAAGTGGCAAAAAGCAGATTGATATTTTTCATTCTTTCGTCCTCCTTGGTAAAGTTAAAATTTATATTTTCTTTGAATAACAAGAGGATACGAAGGATTTCCTTCCAACTCTGTTTCTTCTAAAACTACATTCTTATCGACAATAATATTTTTTAAATGTGTACCAGCTTTTATAGTACAATTTTGGAGAATGATACAGTTTTCTATTTGAGCACCTTTTTCTACGTTCACATATCTTGAAAGTATGCTATTAATGACAGTTCCTTCGATAAAACATTCATTGGAAACAATAGAATTTTTTACAATCGCGTCACTTAAATAGTGAGTAGGAATTGAGTCTTTAACCTTACTAAAAATAGGTCTATTTTCATTGAAGAAAATCTCTTTTAAAGTTTTAGAGTTCAGTAAATCCATGTTAGTCCTGAAATAGTTTGCCAATGAATTTAAACAAGAAAGATATTCTTTGTGTTCAAATCCCATTATTTTTAAATTGTTTTTACTTCTGTAAATAATATCTTTTAGAGATAGTTCCTTATTTGGTCTAGACATAATCAAAGCCATTAAAAGAGACCTCTTTATTAAAAAAATCTCTAAGGATATATTTTGATTTTTTTTTGGTAAAAAGTTAGCGTAGGCTCTTGTAAGATAGTTTTTTTCATTAAATTCTAAAATATCACAACCAAGAAAATTTTCTGATGGATTTGGAATATTTTTGTATATAACAGTGATATCAGCTTCTGATAACTCATGAAATTCAATAGCTTTATCTAAATCTATATTAGCAATCATATAGGTAGGAGCAATGACAATCATCTCATCTTTTGCATCTAAGAGATCATCAAAGTTTTCAATTAAAAGTTCAGTGTCAGTTTCAGCATTTCCACTATGTATTGTAAGACCACCATTTTTTCTATTCAATCCCCAAGATTTAGCAACATCTAAATGTGTTCTAAGAGAATAGCAGTTTTTACTAGCAAGAACATGTATATTTCTAATTCCAGCATTTTTCATATATGATAGTGGAAAATCAATAGCTCGATACTTTCCCGCAATGGGAACAGTAGCAATTCCTCTATGTGCTGTTAAAGTTTTTAAAAGTTCCTTACTCTCAAATGATGTTATAACTCCTGTGTATTTCGCTAACATTATTCATCTCCCCCACTAATAAATAAAATTTCATCTTTTCTGCCAAAATGTTCATTTTTTTCAACGACAACATCTTCACCTAAAATTATTCTGTTAACAAAACTTCCTTCTTTTAAAACTGCTCCGGCTAAGATAACACTATTATGTACTTTGGCTCCTTCACCCACATAGACCTCGGCTGATATGACAGAGTTAATAACTTCACCTTTGATGATACACCCTTCTGAAATAATAGAATTTTTAACAACTGCACTCTCTTCAAGGAGATGACCGGGCTTATTTGTAGCTTGAGAATAGATTCTCCAATTTTTATCAAATAAATCAATAGAATTTGAGCTATCCAATAGATCCATATTTGCAGCCCAAAGACTTTCAATAGTTCCAACATCTTTCCAATATCCAGAGAAAGGATAGGCCATTAGCTTTTTTCCCTCTCTTAAAAATTTAGGAATAATATTCTTTCCAAAATCTTTGTCAGAATATTTATCTTGTTGATCCTCTTTTAATGCTTTTTTAAGAGTAGCCCAATCGAATATATATATCCCCATACTTGCTAAAGTACTTTTAGGTTCTTTGGGTTTCTCTTCAAACTCATAGATTTCTCCATTTTCAGTTGTATTCATAATTCCAAAACGAGAAGCCTCTTCAATGGGAACATCAATAACAGCAACAGTAGCTTGGGCACCGGTTTCAATGTGAAAATCTAGCATTTTATCGTAGTCCATTTTATATATATGGTCTCCAGATAAAATAAGGACGTATTCAGGATTATACATATTGATGTAGTTTTCATTTTGAAATATAGCATCAGCAGTTCCTTTATACCAACGATTTTCACTCTCCGTAGAGTAAGGAGGTAGAATACTAACTCCAGCACCTTCAATATCCAAATCCCATGAACTTCCAACTCCAATGTGTCTATTTAACAAAAATGGTTTATATTGAACTAAAACACCGACGATATCAATTCCAGAATTGACACAGTTGCTCAGTGGAAAATCAATAATTCTATATTTACCTCCAAAAGGAACAGCAGGTTTTGCAACATCTCTTGTGAGTCTTTTAAGCCTACTTCCTTGCCCCCCTGCTAAAATCATAGCAATCATTTTCTTTTTCATAATTAAATCCCCCCTTTTTTTGATATAGGTTTTAAAAATAGTGTGCAAAGTGGAGCTATATTTATAGAGATAGAGAACGGTTGATCATCTAACTCTTTATTTATTGGTTTGATAACCTCATTATTTACTTGGTTACTGCCTCCAAATATGTCTTTATCACTATTGAAAACCTCTATATATTCAAACATTCTTGGAACACCGATAGAATGATTTATATATTCATTTTTAGTAAAATTACAAACAACTAAAATAAAATCTTCCAGATTATCACTTTTTCTAATAAAAGTTATAAGTTTTTGGGTATAATTTTTATGGTTAATCCACTCAAACCCATCAAAACTTGAATCTTTACCCCAAAGAGCAGGTTCTGATTTATAAAACTCATTAAGTTTGCTTACATAAGTTTTTAAAGAATCGTGTTGTGGATACTTTAAAAGTTTCCATTCGAGTTCCTCATAGTATCTCCATTCAATAAATTGTCCAAATTCTCCTCCCATAAAAAGAAGTTTTTTTCCGGGATGACCAAACATAAATCCATAAAACATTCTAAGCGAGTCAAATTTTTGAATATAGTCTCCGCTCATTTTATCGAGAAGAGATTTTTTCCCATGTACAACTTCGTCATGTGAAAGAGCTAATATAAAGTTTTCACTAAAAGCATACATAATGGAAAATGTTAAAAGATTGTGGTTTTTATCTCGTTCACAGGGAGTATAGGACATATATTTCAACATATCATTCATCCATCCCATATTCCATTTGTAGTTGAATCCAAGACCGCCTTTATACGTAGGAGCGGTAACCAAAGGCCAAGATGTAGCCTCTTCGGCAATCATAAGTGGATTTTTGTAAAGTTTAAAAATTGTTTCGTTGAGTGTTCTAAGAAAATCGATAGCTTCTAGCTTAGCATCCCCACCGAGAGTATTTTTAAGACCTGTTTTTTCACGTCCATACTCAAGGTATAAAAGATTTGAAACTGCATCAGCACGAATTCCATCAATATGAAAATGTTCAAATAAAAATGTTGCACTAGATAATAAAAAGTTTCTAACAAAGGGTTTAGTAAAATCGAAGTTAGCAGTTCCCCAAATTGGGTTCTCTCCCAAAATTTCGTTTTCGTATTCAAAAAGAGGTGTTCCATCAAATCTATATAAACCGTGGGCATCTTTACAGAAATGTCCGGGAACCCAGTCTAGAATGACACCGATACCGGCTTTATGGCACTCATTGACTAAGTATTTAAAGTCCTCAGGTGTTCCATATCGGCTTGTGATAGAGAAGTATCCAACGCCCTGGTATCCCCATGATGTATCTAGAGGATGTTCAGTAAGAGGGAGTATCTCAATATGAGTAAAACCAGTTTCTAAGATGTATGGGACAAGTTTTTTAGCGATTTCTCTGTAATTTAGAAATTCACTTCTATCTTCAGGACCCTCTCCACGATTGTAATTTCTTTTCCAAGAACCTAAGTGGAGTTCATAGATGCTGATAGGTTTCTTATAGAGATTATCTTTCTCTCTTTTTTTTAACCAGTCTTTATCCTCCCAGTGAAAAGGTGTAAAAGGATTGTAAACTATGGAGGCTGTATTGGGACGGACTTCGGAGTAAAAAGCAAAAGGATCACTTTTCATAAATATTTTTTGATTTTTATCAGCAATCATGTATTTATAGAGGGTTCCCTCTTTTAAATTGGGTATAAAAAGAGACCAAACACCAGTTTTAATATCTTTATTCATATAGTTTCTTTTTCCATCCCAGTTATTAAAATCTCCAACAACTGAGACTTTTATAGCATTAGGTGCCCAGAGAGTAAACATAACTCCGGTGGTACCATCAATTTTTTTTATATGGGAACCAAAAGTTTTATAAAGAGTATAATTCATAGAAATCCCCCCTTTCTTCTAAAATTTCACTTATTATAATATATTATTCTGAAAAAAGATATATTTTTCCTTCTGAAAAAATAAAAAAAGAAAAGAAAATATCTATACCAAAAGTGGTATATTATGTTATATTTTAATGGAAAAAATTGTAAAGAGGTGAAAAATGAAAATATTAAAGTATTTATTGGCAATATGTATAACAGCTATGTCACTGTTTGCTCAGCCAACTAAAAAAATAGCTTTTACTTTTGATGATGGTCCAAAGTCTAAGATAACAGAGGAGATATTGGAGGTATTACGTGAAAATGATGCAAAAGCAACATTTTTTATTTTGGGAGTAAATGGAAAGAGATATCCTAAAATTTTAGAAAAAATACATGAAGAGGGGCACCAGATTGCGAATCATTCGTATAATCATCCAAATTTAAAAAAATTACCAATGAGCGACGTGAAAAAAGAGTTAGAAAGTACAAATAAGATTATAACAGGAGTAACCAATAAAAAGGTTGTATACTTTAGACCTCCGTATGGTGCGTTGGGAAAAGCTCAAAAAGAGGAGTTAAAAAAGAATTTAGGTATGGAATCGGTTATGTGGAATATCAGTCCAAAAGATTGGGAAAAACCATCTGATAAAGATTATATAGCTAAATTTTTAGTAGAAAATGCTAAGGATAAAGGAATTGTATTATTACATGACTACGGAAAAACTGCCCAAGCTTTGAAGGTAGTTCTTCCTCAATTAAAGGCTAGAGGGTTTGAGTTTGTGACAATTGAAGAGTTAAATAAAAAATAAAAAAGATTTACTTTTTGAAAAAAAAGGTGTATAATGCAAAAAGAGTAATAATATGAGTTTTAAAATTTTTAGAAGAGAAACCGATAGGTAACTTGAGTTTGTTTAACCTCTGATTAAAAGATTAAGATTTGTAGAGTTATAAAAAATAATTTTATGGAGGTATCAAATGAAAGGTACAGTTAAATGGTTTAACGAAGAAAAAGGATTTGGATTTATTACTGGTGAGGACGGGAAGGATGTATTCGCACACTTTTCTCAAATCAAAAAAGATGGATTCAAAAAGTTAGTAGAAGGGGAAGAAGTAACTTTTGATGTAGTTCAAGGTGAAAGAGGACCTCAAGCATCTAACATCGTAACTGTAAAGTAATGATACTTAAAGTCTTAGAAATTTTTCTAAGACTTTTTTTTTTTATGCTTAAATATAAATGATTTACTTTCTTTCATAAAAAAGGTATAATCTAAAGGTTAGAAAACAAATAAATTGTAAGGAGAAGAAATGGAGAGTTATCCCAAACGAATTAAAAATAAAAACAATTTAATATGTATAGTTTGTAGGGGAGAGATTTAGAAAATTTTTCTTCAATTTTCCTCTGCAAAACTCAAGGAGGAAAAATGTTTGAAACAAAAGTAAAAGAGCTTCTATTAAAAAAAGATTTAAAAGGTTTAAAAGAGGTTCTAAATTTAGAAACTCCTGTGAATATAGCTGAATTTATTGAGGCAAATAGTGAAAATGAGAAAGATATAATCATTCTTTTTAGACTTTTACATAAAGAGTTAGCAGCGGAAGTATTTGCAAATTTGGATACCGATGAGCAGATAAAAATTGTAACATCAATAAATGATGACAAGTTACAGTCCTTATTGGAGGAGCTATATTTTGATGATATGATTGATTTTTTAGAAGAGATGCCCTCAAATGTTGTAAAAAGAGTGCTTGAAAATTATAAACATGAAAATAGATTTTTAATAAATCAGTTTTTATCATATGAAGAGGATTCAGCAGGAAGTTTAATGACAATAGAGTACCTTTCTCTAAGAAGTAATCAGACCGTAAAAGAGAGCCTTGAGCATATAAGAAAATACGCGGAGGAACTTGAAACTATAGATGTTGCTTATGTTATAGATAAAGATAAGAAACTTGAGGGAGAGATAACTTTAAAAAAGCTTTTAGCCTCCTCTGATGATGAAGTTATAGAAAATATTATGGATAAGAATATACTTTCTGTGAAAACGTCGACAAATCAGGAAAAAGCCGTAAAGTTATTTAAAAAATATGATTTAACAGTTTTACCAGTGATTGACAAGGAGAATATTTTAGTAGGAATTATTACTATAGATGATATGGTAGATGTCATTGAAGAGGAGAATACAGAGGATTTCCAAAAAATGGCAGCTATGGCTCCGAGTAAGGAGGAGTATTTAGAAACTTCGGTAGTACATTTGGCTAAAAATCGTTTAGCATGGCTTTTAATTTTGATGGTTTCAGCCACATTTACAGGATCAATTATCAGCAAATATGAAGAGATAATAGAGCAGATGGTTGTTTTAGCTACGGCAATTCCAATGCTTATGGATACGGGAGGGAATGCCGGTTCTCAATCGTCAACTCTTATAATAAGAGGAATGGCTTTGGGAGAGATCAAAATAAATGATTATTTAAAAGTTGTGTGGAAAGAGTTAAGAGTAAGTCTGATTGTTGGATTAGGATTAGGGGTTGTGAACTTTTTGCGTATGAACTACATATTGAAACAAGATTTCAAGATGTCAATGTTAGTTTCAGTCACTTTGGGAGTAACGGTGGTAATTGCAAAATTGGTTGGGGGATTGCTTCCAATCGGAGCTAAAAAATTGAAATTAGACCCAGCGATAATGGCGGGACCACTTGTGACAACTATTGTGGATGCTTTAGCTTTAGTCATATACTTTTATTTGGCAATGTTTTTATACAGTGATATATTAAAATAGTATTAAAATAGAAAAATCAGGTCTTATGATCTGATTTTTATTTTTTTCTTTGAAACCTTGCTTTAAGAAATAAAAGAGGTATAATTGGATTAGAAATAGGTTTCAGAGGGAGGAGTTATTATGGAAAAAAATATGAAAAAGGGGTTTGGTACAGTAGCAATTCATGGGGGAAGTGAAAAAAATGTCTTTGGAACATTGGCTACACCAATCTATCAAACATCAACATTTATATTTGATTCAGCAGAACAGGGAGGAAAAAGGTTTGCCTTGGAGGAAGAGGGATATATCTATTCAAGATTAGGAAATCCTACAGTGACGGTTGTAGAGAAAAAGTTAGCTCTTTTGGAAGAGGGAGAAGCAGCACTGGCTACAGCTTCTGGAATGGGTGCGATAGCTTCGGTTATGTGGACAGTTTTAAAAGCAGGAGACCACGTTTTAGCAGATAAGACACTCTATGGATGTACATTTGCACTACTTAGTCATGGATTAACAAGATTTGGAATAGATGTAGAATTTATTGATACTTCAGATTTAGAAGCTGTAAAGAGTTCTTTAAAGTCAAATACAAAAGTTATTTATTTAGAAACACCAGCAAATCCAAACTTAAAAATTGTTGATATAGAAGCGGTTTCAAAGCTAGCTCATGCATACAATGACAAACTATTAGTTGTAGTGGATAATACATTTGCAACACCGTACTGTCAAAAGCCTCTAACATTGGGCGCAGATATTGTTGTTCATTCAGCTACAAAATACTTGAATGGACATGGAGATGTAATAGCAGGTTTTGTTGTAGGTAAGATGGATTTAGTAACTCAAGTTAGGCTTGTTGGAGTAAAAGATATGACTGGAGCAGTTTTAAGTCCAATGGACGCTTACTATATAATTAGAGGAATGAAAACATTAGAGATTAGAATGGAAAGACACTGCTCTAATGCTAGAAAAGTAGCAGAGTTTTTAAATACTCATCCTAAGATTGAGAAAGTGTTCTATCCAGGATTAAAAACACATCCAGGACACGAGATTGCATGTAAACAGATGAAAGACTTTGGAGGAATTTTTGCCTTTGAATTAAAAGGTGGAATGGATGCAGGAAAAACTCTATTAAATAACTTAAAACTTTGTTCATTAGCAGTTTCATTAGGAGATACAGAGACACTTATTCAGCATCCAGCTTCAATGACACACTCACCATATACAAGAGAGGAGAGATTAACAGCAGGAATCACTGATGGATTAGTTAGAATCTCTGTGGGACTTGAGGATGTAGAGGACATAATTACAGATTTAAGAAATGGTTTGGAGTTAGCTTAAAAGTAGTAGAAAAAATTAAAAAATAATATATTGACAAAATAACGAAAATGCATCATAATGCATTATAAAATTTTAATATTAGTTCACCTTTATAAACTGAGCCTAAGGCCGATGGCAAAGACGTTATAATCCTGTGAACATAAATATTGTGACGCTGCCATAACAATATTTCAGAATTTTGTTATTTGTTATCTTTGAGAGCGTACTTTGTGCGCTCTTTTTTTGACTAAAAAATAGGGAGGCGATAGTGGTAATCAATACTTTTAAATTCGGATTTTACTCTTTTATGGGAATCTGGCTTTTTCTAGTTCCAATTGCAATTGGAGGAGAATCAGCAATGCTTTTAGGACATATAAAAAGCTATATAGTTAGCGGATATGTAGGAGTAGTTAAATCTTTTATGGCAGGATTTGCTGTGGTCACCATATTTGGAACTATTTTGGGAATAAAAAAGAAAACTTTTAATGATAGAGTTTTGGATGAATTTTTTATAAGTAGTAAGTTTGTATCAATAGTGAGAATAATTGGAGCGTTGACTCTAATTTTAATAGCATATAATTTTTTACCAAATGTAGTAGGTAGTGTAATAGCAGATGAAGGAACAGGTCTAATGATGATTGATGAGTTGCTTCCAACTATTTTAGTAACTTTTTTACTTGAAGTTATGTTAATACCTCTTCTTACATCTTTTGGATTAGTTGAATTTATTGGAACTTTAATAGCTCCATATATGAGAAAACTTTTTAGAGTACCAGGGTATGCTGCAATAGATGCTTTAGCATCTTTTGTAGGAGATGGAACTATTGGAATTGTAGTTACAGATCAACAATATGAAAAAGGGTACTATACTCAAAAAGAAGCGGCGATAATAGCTACATCTTTCTCTTTAGTTGGAATATCATTTGCTATAATGATGGCAGATTTATTAAGGTTATCACATATATTTGGATACTTTTATGGTTCTATTGTAGTTTGTACAATTTTAACAGGAGTTGTAATTTCAAGACTTCCTTTAAAAAAGTTTAAAGATAACTATTATAAAGAGGGAGAAGCTCCAAATGAAAGAGATACGAGTATGAGTTATGCTTTAAGACTGGCTTCAGATGTAGCTGGAAGAACAAAGGCTACAAAGGTTTTAAAGGATTCATTTTTGAAAGTTTTAACAATATATGTAACTTTTACTCCTGTTATAATGTTAATAGGAACAATAGGATTAGTTCTTGCCGAAAAAACAACTGTTTTCCAAGTTATAACAGCACCTATGGTACCTTTTTTAGAATTTATAGGATTTGAAAGAGAGATAGCTCAGTATATGGCACCGTCTATGATAATTGGAATTACAGACATGTGGTTACCAGCTGTATTCATTAAAGATTGTCCAAGTGAGTTAGCTAGATTTGTAATTGGAGGACTTACTTTTTCACAACTAATATACTTTAGTGAAACTGGAATTATTCTTATGAATTCAAAAATAGGGTTTAATTTTTTTGATGTAATGAAAATATTTTTCTTAAGAAGTATAGTGGCTTTTCCAATGATCTATGGAGTTGGACTGTTCATGTTAAAAATCGGATTATTAGCAAATTAAGGGAGGAAACTCCCTTTTTTTATTGAATAGGAAAAATGAGAAAAAAATTCTTACTATAAGAAAAATTTTTTGACTTTTTGAAAAGTGTGGGGTATATACCTTTATTGGAAAAGGAGGGGGATAAAATTGAAGGGAGACTTAGAGATCTTAGAAGAGTACAGAAAAGTAGCAAGATTTATGTCAAAATGTTATGGGGAAAATGTAGAGGTAGTTCTACATGACTTAACAGACATAAGTAGTTCTAGTATCGAGATATTCAACAACCATGTAAGTGGAAGAGAGATAGGTTCTCCTATGAGTGAATTTGGATTAAAAATTTTGAAAGAGAAACTCTATAATGATAGGGAGTTTATAACAAACTCAAAGGGTGTTGTAGGAGGAAAAATTCTTAGATCTTCAACATTTTTTATAAAGAATATGGAAGAGAATATTATTGGAATGATATGTGTAAATGTGGATGTAAGTAGCTATTTTAATATAGCTTATCAAATGGAAAGTATGGCAAATTTTGGTTTGAACTTAAAAAGTGAAAAAGAGTTGGTAACAGAAGTGGATTTTCCAAATTCTATAAAAGAGATGATAAGTAAAGCTTTACTTGAAATTTTGAAGGGTAGAGTATCTTGGAAAGAGATAGAGGGGGAGGAGAAACTCAGTGTTATAAAAAAACTTCAGCAAAAGGGAATATTTGATTTGAGAGGTGGAGTTTTAGAGGTTTCAGAAGCTTTAAACGTTTCTGAATCAACAATATATCGTTATTTAAGTAAAATTTAAAAAAGGATGGTAAATCATGGGTAAAATGGTAGAAATCAGATGGCATGGTAGAGGTGGACAAGGTGCAAAGACAGCTTCACTTCTATTGGCAGATGTAGCGTTTAGTAGTGGGATGTATGTTCAGGGATTCCCTGAGTATGGACCGGAGAGAATGGGAGCACCAATAACAGCTTATAATCGTATTGGAGATGAACCTATTAGAGTTCACTCAAATATTTATGAACCAAACTTTGTAGTTGTAGTGGATGAAACTTTAATAGAAGCGATTGAGGTAGAAAAAGGTCTTAAGGAAGGAGGAGCTATAATCGTAAATAGTGAGAGAACTCCAGAGGAATTAAGAGCTGAATTGAGGGGATATACAGGTAGACTTTATACGTGCAATGCTAAAAAAATATCGGAGGAATGCTTAGGAAAGTATTTTCCCAATACTCCAATGCTGGGAGCAGTTGTAAAAGTTAGTAAACTTGTACCAGAGGATGAGTATATAAAAAATATGGAGGAATCATTTAAGCATAAATTTAGTACTAAACCTCAAGTTTTAGAGGGAAATATGTGTGCATTAAAGCGTTCAATGGATGAGGTGGAAGAATAATGAAAAATAAAAATGGTAGAATAATAGATGAAACTATAACTTGGCAGGAGATAACACCTGGTGGCGTAGTGTATGAGGCTGGAAGTGCTGAAAACTTTAAAACTGGTGACTGGAGAGTAATGAAAGTTGACTTTGTTGAGGAGAATTGCAAACAATGTTTACTTTGCATTCCAGTTTGCCCAGATTCGGCTATTCCAGTTAAGGATGGAAAGAGATTAGATTTTGATCAGGATCACTGCAAAGGATGTGGAGTTTGTTTTGTGGTATGTCCATTTAAAGCCATAGAGTTTACAAAGGTTTAGGAGGAGAGGGAAAAATGAGTATAAGAGAGAGAATGTCAGGAAACGAAGCCGTAGCTACAGCAATGAGACAGATAGATCCAGATGTAATGCCAGCATTTCCAATTACCCCATCAACTGAGATACCACAATATTTTTCTAAATATGTGGCAGATGGAGATGTGAATACAGAGTTTATTCCAGTGGAGTCAGAGCATAGTGCTATGTCTGCAGCTATTGGTGCTGAAGCAGCAGGAGCTAGAACTATGACAGCCACTTCATCTTGCGGACTTGCTTTAATGTGGGAAATGCTGTATGTGGCAGCTTCGATGAGGTTACCTATAACTATGGCAGTAATAAACAGGGCTTTAACGGGTCCAATCAATATAAATGCGGATCACAGCGATTCAATGGGAGCTAGAGACACTGGATGGATTCAAATATATAGCGAAACCAATCAAGAGGCGTATGATAACTATATTCAAGCTGTAAAGATAGTTGAAGACCCAAGAGTTATGCTTCCTGCTATGGTTTGTCAAGATGGATTTATAACATCTCATGCTGTTGAAAATATAGAACTGATAGAGGATGAAAAAGTGAAGGCTTTTGTAGGGGCATATAATCCGGAGGACTATCTACTAAACTCTGCTAGACAAATAGCTCATGGACCATATGATACAGCAAATTTTTATATGGAGCATAAAGTTCAGCAAGCCAAAGCTATGGTGAATGCAAGAGTAGTAATAAAAGAGGTCGCAAAGAAATTTGAAGATTTGACAGGAAGAAAATATTCATTCTTTGAAGAATACAAAACTCAAGATGCACTTGCAGTAATAGTTGTCATAAATTCAACTGCCGGAACAGCAAAAGTAGCTGTTGATGAACTTAGAGCACAGGGGAAAAGAGTTGGACTTATTAAAATTAGAGTCTTTAGACCATTTCCATTTGATGAGTTAAAGTATACCTTGACAGGTTTGAAGGTTGTGGGAGTACTAGATAAATGTGAGGGATTCTCTGGAGCTGGAGGACCACTTTTTGCTGAGGTTAGATCGGCACTTTACGATTCACATGACAGACCAAAGATGTTTAACTATGTATACGGATTGGGTGGAAGAGATGTGACAGTAGGGGATATAAAAAAGGTATTTAGTGATCTGTTGTATGAAGCGGACGCAAAGCAACGTATGGAAGATGATTTTGAAGTAGCTTACAACCCAGAACAACTTTTAGCTCATACAGACGATTTTGAAGTAAATAGAGTTTACAGACACTTAGGAGTGAGGGGGTAGTAAGATGGCATATAATTTTAAAGAGGAAATGAATAAACCAGAAAGATTGACTGGAGGACATAGGCTTTGCGCTGGCTGTGGAGCAGGAGTTGCGGTAAGAGGAGTTTTAAGAGCTCTAAAAGTGGAGGATAGAGCAGTTATCGCAAATGCTACTGGATGTTTAGAAGTTTCAACATTTATGTATCCTTATACAGCTTGGAAAGATTCATTTATTCATAGTGCTTTTGAAAATGCAGGAGCAAGTTTAAGTGGAGTAGAGGGAGCATATAATGCCTTAAAAAGACGTGGAAAGATAGATGATACATATAAGTTTATAGCTTTCGGTGGAGATGGAGGAACTTATGATATAGGATTTCAGTCGCTATCTGGAGCAATGGAGAGAGGGCACGATATGGTATATGTGTGCTACGACAATGGAGCGTATATGAACACGGGAATACAAAGATCATCAGCGACACCTATGTTTGCAGATACAACAACATCACCGATAGGTAAGGATAGCAACGGAAAAGTTCAAAGTAGAAAGGATTTAACTGCTATTATTGCTGATCATAATATTCCATATGTTGCTCAGACAACATTTATAGGAAATTTAAAGGATTTACATGAAAAATCAGAAAAGGCTATCTATACAGAGGGAGCAGCATTTTTAAATATTTTAGCACCGTGTCCAAGAGGTTGGAGATATTCTACGGAAAAACTTATGGAGATGTGTAAATTAGCAGTTGAAACTTGCTATTGGCCATTGTTTGAAGTTGTAAATGGAGAGTGGAAGTTATCTTATAAACCTAAAAATAAGCTTCCTATTACAGAGTTTATAAAAGATCAAGGTAGATTTGCACATCTATTTAAACCTGGGAATGAGCACTTAATAGAGGAGTTACAAAGAGAGGTAGATAAGAAATGGGAAACTCTTTTAAAAAGATGTGGAGAAGAGAGTTAAATTAGAAAAAATATGCAGTCCAGAATATAAGGAAACCCCCTCAAAAAATTTGAGGAGGTTTTTTTACTATTACAATATTATTTTAAGAGGAAAAAATTGATTTATTCGAAAAATAAAATAGAGATTATAGAAAGATTTTTTAGATGGAGGATATTTATGAAAAAAATAATACTTTTTTTTACATTGATTTTAGGAAACTTAGTTTTTGCAAATGAAAAACCTTTAATTGTTGGGATGGAGTTAGCATATCCTCCATTTGAAATGTCAGATGAAAGTGGAAAGCCAACAGGGATAAGTGTCGATATGGCTTATGCACTTGGTGAGTACTTAGGAAGAGATGTTATTATAGAGGACATGGCTTATGGGGGATTAATACCAGCTTTAAAAACAAAAAAGGTAGATATAATAATATCGTCTATGTCGGTAACAGATGAAAGAAAAAAATCAGTGAATTTTTCAATACCGTATGCTAAAAGTTATTTGGCAATGCTAGTAAATAATAAATCTGGAATTACAACCGCTAAAGATTTGAATCAAAAAGGTAAGAGGGTTGCGGTGAAAAAAGGTACGAGTGGACATACTGTGGCAGAGAAGTATTTTCCAAACGCAGAAATAATGGTTTTTGATAAAGAGAGCGCTTGTATACTAGAGGTTTCACAGGGTAAAGTTGACGCTTTTATATACGATCCATTGACGATTTATAGAAATTGGACAAGAAATTCAGAAACTACAACGCCATTGTTAGCTCAGTTTGAAACAGAATCACAACCTTGGGCAATAGCTTATAGAAAGGGCGAGGAGAAATTGGGGGCTCAAATTGATGAATTTATAGTTGAATATAAAGAAAAAGGGGGATTTAACAACTTAGCTGATAAATATTTAGGTAAGGAGAGAGCTTTCTTTCAAGAAAAAAATGTACCTTTCTTTTTTGATTAGGAGATAAAATGAGCATACTAAAAACTTTATTTTTTAAACCGAAAACTGAAAGTGAAACTACAGCTGTGAAATGGGTAAATATAGTTTTGGTAACTGTAATAGTTTTGCAAGTTTTTCACTTTGCTTTTAGCAGACTGGATTATCCATATAACTGGGCAGAAATAATTGAAAAATATAGATACAAGTTCATATTTGGTTTTACAATGACTCTATTAATATCAATATTTTCTTTAATAGCGAGTTTGATAATTGGTGGACTTTTAGTTTTAGGACAGAGAGGAAGTTTTTTGCCGACCTATTATTTTGCTAAAGGATTCACTGAAGTTATTCGTGGAACTCCGCTGATAGTTCAAATATATCTATTTTATTATGTGATAGGAACTGCGTTTGGAATAGAAAATCGTTATATAATGGGAGTCTTAATAATGGGAATTTTTTCGGGAGCTTACGTTTCGGAAATTATTCGTGCTGGAATTGAAAGTGTAAATAAAATTCAAATTGAAACTGCAAAATCCTTAGCTTTTACAAGAGTTCAAACATATAGGTATATAATACTGCCACAGGTTATAAAAAGAGTTATGCCACCGCTTGCAGGACAATTTGCCAGCCTAATTAAAGATTCTTCACTATTGTCAATAATAGCAGTGAATGAGTTTACAAAAAATGTTCAAGAAGTTGACTCTCTAACTTTTTCACCAATAGAAAACTATTGTATTTTAGCGGTGGGATATCTAATAATGACATATCCCATTTCACATCTTTCTAAGTATTTAGAGAGGAGATTTAGCTATGGAAATTAAAATTGAAAATTTATATAAAAGTTTTGGAGAACAAGTTGTGTTAAATAAATTAAATTTAGCTATAAAAAATATAAATTCTCTTGTTATAATAGGACCATCTGGCGGAGGAAAATCGACACTCTTAAAAATTTTAGCTGGGTTGGAAGTGAGTGATAGTGGTGAAATTGAGATAAATGGGGAGAGAATTCCAAAAGAGGAAAAAGAACTCCATGAATACAGGAAAGGTATAGGAGTAGTGTTTCAAGCATTTAATCTATTTCCACATTTAACAGCTTTGAAAAATATAACTTTACCTTTGGAAAAAGTCCATAAAATGTCTATTAAAGATGCAAATAAAAGAGCGGAGATACTGCTTAAAAGATTTGAGCTTTATGAGCATAAAGAGAAATATCCACATCAATTATCGGGAGGACAACAACAACGAGTAGCAATAGTAAGAGCAATGGCATTAAAACCAAGATTTCTACTTTTAGATGAGCCAACTTCAGCTCTAGATCCAGCGTTAACAAAAGAGATTCTAGAAGTTATTAAAGAACTGCGGAAAGAAAAAAAAGATATGATCTTAGTGACTCATGAGATGGGATTTGCTAGGGGAGTAGCTGACTACATAATATTTGTAAGCGGAGGAAAAATAGTCGAAATGGGACCGCCGGGAACAGTATTTGAAAATCCAAAAACTGTAGAACTATGTAAGTTCCTAGGAGGGTAGATGAAATTATACAAAAAAGAACAGATACACAATTTTTTAAAAAGTGCTACTTTATCTGGAGTGGTAGCAGTTTTAATATCAATAGTGGCACATGTATTGGTGGATAAAAATAAATTGAGGATAGATTTTTTGGAAATAGGACTGAGTGCAGTAAAAATATTTTTTAGTATACTGCCGATAGTATTTTTAAAACAAAAAAATTTTTTATTTAGAGATGGACCGTTAAAAGCTACAGCTTTAATTTTTTATTACTTAATACTGGTACCGATTGTAAACTATTCTTTGAATATAAATGAGGATGAGAGCAGTTTAAAATATTTTTTTTATTTTTTATCTTTCATAAATATACTTCTTTTAATAGCTTGTCATATAATAATATTGAAGTATGTTTTTGCAGATTTTCTAAGGCGGAGGAGAAAAGTGGTTCCAAAAGATGTAGTTGTCGTAATAACCACTTATATAACTATTGCTATAAGTTTTGGACTACTATATACTATACTTAGTTTATTTAGTTCAAAGCAGGTTTTTAATGGTATAACTCAAGATTTACCACAGATTGAGTTTTATTTTAAACATATCTATTTTAGCTTTATAACGATAACAACAGTAGGATATGGAGATGTGTATCCGCTGACGATGCTAGCACAATTCTTGGTTGTTATAGAGATAATAACCGGAATTTTACTTACTAATGTAATATTGGGACTTATAATTGGATCAGGAATACTATCATCAAAAGATTAAAATAATATGGGAGGATTAAAAACTAGATGGGAAATCTAAAAAAAATAATGTTGTTTTTAGCAATTTCTTTGTCTATTTTTGCAGTTGAAGGTCCAGAAAATAGAGTCAATACAACAGCGGAGAAGATAAAAGAAATTGATAAACAGATACAGGAGTTGGAATTAAAGAGAAAAAATTTGGAGGCTTTAAGGCAAACTTTCATAAAAAACCAGAATGTGGCAAGACCTAAAATAGGGTTGGTACTGAGTGGCGGTGGAGCTAAGGGTGCTGCACATATTGGTGTTTTAAAAACATTGGAAAAATATCAAATACCAATAGATTATATAGTTGGAACCAGTGCAGGAAGTATAATAGCTGCTATGTACTCTGTCGGGTATACACCAGATGAGATTGAAAAAATAGTGACAGATTTACAGTTTTATGATTTGTTTAGAAACTCTTCAAATAGAGATTTGGAGGGAATCGTTCAAAAGACGCAATCAAATAAATATCCTCTGTACGTTTCATTGACAAAAGAGTACAATCTTTCATTGCCAATGGGAGTATTAAATGGGGAGTATATATACTTGGAATTAAAAAAGATTTTTGCTAGAGCGGAGAATATAAATGAATTTAAAGATTTCCCAATACCTTTTAGAGCCATGACAACAAACTTACAAACTGGTGAATCAGTGGAACTAAATAGTGGGGATTTAGCTTTAGCAACTTTGAAAAGTATGGCTATTCCAACATTTCTGGATCCTATAAGAGAGGATGATAACTACTATGTGGACGGAGGTGTTGCAGATAATTTTCCAGTTTTACAAGCTATAGATATGGGGGCGGATATAGTTATAGGGGTGGATATAGCTGCGGAACCAATTGTTATAACCGACAACTCAAATATAATTCAAATACTGGATAAATTATCGACATATAATGGTGATAAAAATACTGAGATTCAAACACACTATCCAGATATTTTAATTATTCCTGATGTAAAAAAACATAGTACTTTAGATTTTGATAATCTATTAAAATTGGTAAAAGAGGGGGAGATTGCAACAGAAAAATTGGATTATGCTCTCACTAAATTGACTGATAAAGAGAGATATGCTGAGATAAACTTAAAAAAAGAGAGGATGAAAAGTAGAAAATTTGATATAAAAAATATAAATATTCATGGAAATGACCTATTGACAATGAAAGAGGTAGAAAAGCTAAGACCAGAAAAAGGTGAAATGACTGTAAGTGATTTAAACTTATGGACAGAGAAAATATTTGCTAAAAACTTTGTAGATAGAGTTTTCTATACAGTTGATGGTGATACAGTCAACTTTACTGTGAGAGAAAAATTGGATACGAAATTAAAGGTTGGAATGTCCTATGTTTCAAACTATGGTGCTGGATTGGAGGCTGTGGCAGAGATACCAGTATTTAATAAGTTTAATCTTTCTCAAAAAAATTATACCCTGAAAGCTGAGTTTTCGAGATACCCTAAAATATCGTTGACAGATATGACTCAGTATAATATTTGGGATTATAAGTTATTGGTTTCAGCAGAATTGGGATACGGTTTAAATCCTATATTTTTATATAAAGGTGGAGACAATGTTTCAACCTATGAAAATAATACCTTCGAAACTAACTTATCGATAGGGACAACTATACTTAATAATATAATTGCGGGATATACACTGAGCTATAAAAATATGCAAACAAACTATTCCTCTGGAGAAAAAATTAAAAATTTTTCCTATTTTAAAAAGGATGGGTCATACTTTACAAACACATTTAGTTTATACTATGATACAATGAATCAGTCAGAATATGCGACAAAAGGAGGGCAAGGTCTATTACAAGTGTTCTCTGAAACAAACGCAAAAGAGGGGAACTCTTTTGAAGGATATTCAATGATGGTGATGAAATATATTCAACTGAGTAGCAAATGGTCCCTAAATACTGGAATAAACGGAGGACAGATGTATAATGCTAGGAATATACCTCTCTCTGAACTTTTCAATTTAGGGGGATTAAAAAGTGACCCAATGAGAAGAAACTATGCTTTTGTAGGTTTGCCGATATCGTCAGTGTACACAGATAACTTTTTCATGGGAAGTTTGGGACTTCAATATACGGTTGCACAAAATTTGTATTTAAGTTTTAACTACAATGTGGGAACATACAACTATTATTCAGGTTTTGAAAGTGAAAAAGAGATTTGGGATATGAAAAAGCAAGGGTATGGAGTTGGAATTGGTTGGGATACATTCTTAGGACCGATGGACTTTTCAATTTCAAACAATGTTTTAAACAATGAAATGTTATTTCAAGTACATATAGGATATGTATTTTAATTTGTAAAAAAGAAATAAAGGAAGAGTAAAGAGGTTATAGTAAAGTTATTTTAAAGAAGATAAGTTCAAGGAGGCTTTTATTATGTTAAAAAAATTAACCTATCTATTTCCATTAACTTTGCTATTATTTCAAGGATGTACTTCCTTAATGGATGGACATTTAGTGGCTGTGGATTCATATGCTCCAAAATCAGTTACAGCAGGAACATATTATCTTTCATCAAAGAGTGCAGTAGATGGATTACAAAAACAGAGCTTTGAAAATTCATTACAGAATATGTTAGCAGCAAAAGGTTATACAAGAACTTTTGTTAATAAAGGAGCTAGTTATAATATAGTGTATGATTATAGTGTGGCAGGACCATTTACAGCGGAGGAGAGTTTTTCGGCTCCTGTGAACGAATGGTGGGGAGTGGAACAGACGTATGCTGGAGTTCACAATGGAATGTTTGAAGAAGCGTGGTATAGTGATAATACTCAGTATGTGAACTATTTTGTCAAAGCTCTAAGTTTGTCGGCTTATGAAGATACTGTTCCTCTATGGAGAGTAAAAAGTCATGTACAAGCGGAAACTCCCGATTTGAATCAAGATTATCCATATTTAATATCTGGAATATCTGATTATATAGATCGAAGTTCTGGAAAAGTTGTATATATAAATGTTGTTAAAAACTCTAAAACTGGGAGATATACAGCAACTAAATGGTAATGTAAAAAGAGAGTGATTGAAGAGTTTTAAATGATTTAAAATAGAGAAAATCTGATAAAGATTTTCTCTATTTTTGTGTACTCGCTAATAAGATGCAATATAGAAATAAAGAATTGACAAAATAGAAACAAAAACGTATACTAAATTAAATATAGTATACAATTTTAAAAATAGTATACGGATGTGAGGAGTTAAAAATGTCAGTAAGAAATAGTACAGAAAATATCTATGAAGATTTAAAAGAAAAAATAATGAATTTAGAATATAAACCGGGACAAATAATTACGGAACAAGAGATAGGTAAAACGTACGGAGTTTCAAGAACTCCGAGTAGAGACATACTAAGAAAATTAAATTCGATAGGGTTGGTTGAAAGTGAGCCGTTTAAATCGAGCTATGTGAGTCTATTAGATATGGATATTATAAGGCAAAGTATCTACATGAGAGTTGTCTTGGAAAAACAAATTATAAAAGACGCTATAGTGATGATGAACGATAAGTTTATTGCAGAGATGGAGTATAACTTAAAACTGCAAGAGCTTCTTTTAAAAAGAGAGTTTGAAACAAAGGAGTTTTACGATTTAGATTGCCAGCTCCATAAACTTTGGTATGAACTAACTAAAAATATATTTATCTGGGAACAGTTAGAGAAAGCTCAAATACATTATAAAAGATTTAAGATGTTAGATATACTTGAGGTAAAGAATTTTAAAGCTATATACGAGGATCATAAAAAATTGGTGGACACTATAAAGGAAAAGAATGTGGCGCAAGTTGAAAAAATAATTACGGAACACCTATATAGTGGAATAAAAAGATTACAAAACTTAATACAAGGGGAGTTTGAAAATTATTTTAAAAAATAAAAATAAGAGAGGGAGTGTAAAAAAATGAGATTAGATATAAGGTATGCAAATCATCCAGAAGATTCAAAACACTATACAACAGAGGAGTTAAGAAAACACTATTTAATGGAGACAGTTTTCATTGCTGATGAGGTTAATTTAGTTTATTCTCACGTGGATAGAGTTATAGCTGGAGGAATTATGCCAGTTGACATGGATGTAAAGCTAGAGGGGTGTAAGGAGCTTGGATCCGAATTCTTTTTAGAAAGAAGAGAACTTGGGATAATAAACGTTGGTGGAGCAGGAAAGGTAGTAATTGATGGAGTAGAACATAATATGGAAGCTAAAGATGGGCTGTATGTGGGTGTAGGAAATAGAGAGTTAACATTTATATCAAACTCTAAGGATAAACCGGCTAAATTCTATATAAACTCGTCACCGGCACACGTTAGCTATCCAACTGTAAAGATAGATAGAACAACAGCTAATAAAGTTCAATTGGGAGATTTGGAAAACTCAAATAAGAGAACTATATTCCAATATGTTCATCCAGCAGTTTGTAAATCATGTCAACTTGTGATGGGAATGACAGAATTAGATCCAAATAATATGTGGAACACTATGCCAACACATACACATGAAAGAAGAATGGAAGTTTATTTCTATTTCGATATGGATGAGAATTCAAGAGTGTTCCATTTGATGGGACAGCCTCAAGAAACTCGTCATATTGTAATGGCTAATGAGCAAGCGGTGGTATCACCATCTTGGTCAATTCATGCTGGAGTAGGAACTAAGAACTATACGTTTATTTGGGGAATGGCTGGAGAGAATCAAACATTTACTGATATGGATCATGTTTCAATGGACGAGTTAAGATAGGAGGGGAAAAAGATGTTAAATATGTTTAATTTAGAGGGAAAAGTTGCGATGGTGACTGGGGGAAATGTAGGGATAGGAAATGCGCTAGCAATGGGACTTGCAAAAGCGGGGGCAGACCTATTTATATTCACATATAATGATGATAATATGGAGAATATGGTAAAAGAAGTTGAAGCATTAGGAAGAAAAATTGCCTACGCAACTGGAGATTTGTCGAAAGAGTGTGTAGCTATGGAAGCAGTTAGTAAGTGTGTAGAGGCTTTTGGAAGATTAGATATCCTAGTGAATAACGCTGGAACAATAAAAAGATCGCCAATTTTAGAAGGAGCAAATAGCGATTGGCAGCAAGTTATTGATTTAAACTTATCATCAATTTATTATTTAAGTAAAACTGCAGCAATAGAGATGAAAAAACAAGGTGGTGGAAAGATAATAAACATAGCTTCAATGTTGTCATTCCAAGGTGGAAAATTTGTTCCATCATATACAGCAAGTAAGCATGGAGTGGCAGGACTTACAAAAGCATTTGCAAATGAGTTAGCAGTAGATAATATTCAAGTGAACGCAATAGCACCAGGGTATATAGAAACAGCAAATACAGCTCCAATTAGAGCTGACGAAAAGAGAAATGCTGAGATATTGGGAAGAATACCAGCGGGAAGATGGGGGCAAACATCAGATCTTGTGGGAGGCGTTATATTTTTAGCTTCAAAAGCATCTGATTATATAAATGGACATATATTGGCTATAGATGGTGGATGGTTAGTTAGATAACTAAATTAAAATAAAAAAGAGATTTGAACTATCAAATCTCTTTTTTATTGTTCAATCAAACTGTGGAAAAAGCCCTCTTTAGCTTTTAAATTGTGTTTTTTTAATTCCTCTATTGCATCATGAAGATTATCATCTAAGATAGCGTCAATAATATCTATGTGCTCTTTAGTGGCATCAAATCTTCTGATTGGTGGTTGAGAGCTTATATTTCTTATCCTCATATTATGTTCGTAAACATTTTCCATCATTTTAATAATAAAATTGTTGTTACAATTTTTTAAAATTAATAGATGGAGCTCGTTATCTAAAGTATCTAACTCCTTTTTTTCTTCGAGTGTCAAAGAGATTTTATTTGAAAAATTTTTAAATTTTTCTTTTAAACTTATCAAATTTTCTCTATCGATTTTATGGAAAGCCATTTCAAGGATAATTGGCTCTAGATTACTTCTAACTTGAAAAATATCATTGATTTCCTTAAGTGAAATATTATTAACAAACATACCCTTTCTTGGGACTATATTAATCCATCCCTCCTGCTCAAGTCGATTGATAGCTTCTCTGACAGGAGTCCGACTGACATTAAGTGATTTTGATAAGAAATCTTCATCAATTCTTTCATTTGCTTCTAATTTACCAGAAATAATTAACTCCTTTAACTCATCATAAGCTTTGTCTTTTAAACTCTTCATATATAACTCCTCATTTTTTATATCAATAGTATATAATATTTTTTTTAAAAAACCAACACAAAATAAGAAATCGTTCTTAAAGAGAACGTAAAATATAGTTATTGATTAAATTTATCTAAAAAGCTTGATTTTTATTTCTAATTATAATATATTTATAATATAATACTGATATATCAGAAAAAAGGAGAAAAGATGTTAACTAGAGAAGAGTTAAATTTACCAAAATATGAAGAGAAAGTAATTCAATTTGGAGAGGGAAATTTTTTAAGATGTTTCTTTGATTGGCAATTAGACATAATAAATAAAAATACAGATTTAAACGCTGGAGTAGCGGTAGTAAGACCAATTGATTTTGATGCAGTTCCATTATTAGATATTCAAGATGGATTATATACAGCAATAATTAGGGGAATAGATGAAAGAGGAGAGGTTGTTAAAGATTATACTGTAATCTCATCTATAAATAGAGAGATACCTATCTATAAAAACTTCCAAGAATATTTACAATTAGCTCATAATCCAGAGATGAGATTTATTGTATCTAATACAACGGAAGCTGGAATAGCTTTTAGTGCAGAGGATAGATATGAGGACACTCCTCAAAGTACATTCCCAGGAAAGTTAACAAGACTGATGCATGAAAGATTTGTAGTTTTCAATGGAGATATGACTAAAGGATTTATTTTAATGCCATGTGAACTAATTGATTATAATGGTGAAGAGTTAAGAAAGATGGTTTTAAAATATGCTGAACTTTGGAACTTAGGAGAGGACTTTAAAAATTGGTTAATAAATGGAAACATTTGGTGCTCAACATTGGTTGATAGAATTGTGACAGGGTACCCAAGAGGAGAAAAAGAGGAGTTAACAAAAGAGTTGGGTTATGAGGATGGCTTTATAACAACTGGGGAGTACTTTTACCTATTTGTAATTCAAGGACCAAAAGACATATTGACGAGAGAGTTAAAGTTAGAAGGCTTAAATCTAAATATCTTAATAGTTGATGATTTAAAACCGTATAAAATGAGAAAAGTAGGAATATTAAATGGAGCACATACGGCTATGGTTCCAGTTTCATATCTATATGGAATAGATACAGTTAGAGAAGCTATGGAAAATGATGATATTAGAAACTTTATTGAGTTAGCAATAGATGAGGAGATTATTCCAGCTTTAGATATGGATGAAAAGGAGTTAAAAGAGTTTAAAGAGGCTGTGATTGACAGATTTAAAAACCCGTATGTAAAGCATATGTTAATGGATATCTCATTAAATTCAATGGCTAAATATAAATCTAGAATACTTCCACAAGTTTTAGAGACATACAAAAGAACAGGAAAGTTACCAAAAAGACTTCTATTCTCTTTAGCAGCTTTAATAAGATTCTACAAAGGGGTTAGAGAAAATGGAGATACTATTCAGTTAAGAGATGATAGACATCATTTAGATATGTATGAAGATTTATGGCAAGAGAATAACTACGAAAATATAGTTAAATATGTATTGGGATTAAAAAGTCACTGGGATATAGATCTAAATTCAGTTGATGGAATGGCTGAGTTAGTGACAAAATATTTAGAGAATATAGATAAAAATGGAGTGGAAAGAGCTTTAGAAGAGGTTAAGTAATGAAAGAGTTTATAAAGATAAACACAAGTGATAATGTAGTTATCGCTTTAAAAAATTATAAAAAAGGTGAAACTATAACTTTAGATGGAGATAGTTTAATATTGTTAGAGGACGTTTCTAAAGGGCATAAAATTGCCCTTGGAAATATAGAAAAAGATGAGGATATAATAAAATACGGAATGCCTATCGGTCATGCAATAACACCTGTAAAAAAGGGTGAATGGATACATACTCATAATATAAAAACAAATTTAAAAGATTTAAGTGACTATATTTATAATCCAAAGTTTCAAGATAGAGTTTTAGACTTAGAAAAAAGAAGTGTAGAGGTTTATAAAAGAAAAAATGGAGATGTAGGAATAAGAAATGAATTATGGATTGTTCCAACAGTTGGATGTGTAAATGGAATTGCTCAACTGATAAAAGATGAGTTTTTAAATGAGATTGGAGATATTCAAATAGACAATATCAATGTTTTAACTCATAACTATGGATGCTCACAACTTGGAGAGGACCACATAAATACAAGAGTGATACTACAAAATACAGTTAAACATCCAAATGCTGGAGGAGTGCTTGTTTTAGGACTAGGGTGTGAAAATAACCAAATTGGTGAATTTGAAAAGACTTTAGGAGAGTACGATAAAGATAGAGTTAAGTTTTTAGTAACTCAAGATATTGAAGATGAGGTTGAAGCCGGAAAAAATATACTTTTAAAGTTATATGAGAAGATGCTTCAGGATAAAAGAGAAAGTGTTAGTTTAAGTGAGATAAACTTTGGATTAGAGTGTGGTGGGTCGGATGGACTTTCTGGAATAACTGCAAATCCAATGTTAGGAGAGTTTTCAGATTATATTGTTGCTCAAGGTGGAACAACAGTTTTAACTGAGGTTCCAGAGATGTTTGGAGCGGAGACTCTTCTTATGAAAAGATGTAAAAATGAAGAGGTCTTTAAAAAGTGTGTATCACTAATAAATGATTTCAAAGAGTATTTTATAAAAAATGACCAAGAGATATATGAAAATCCGTCTCCAGGAAACAAGGCTGGCGGAATCACAACTTTAGAGGATAAATCTTTAGGATGTACTCAAAAGTCTGGAGTTTCTCAAGTTGTTGATGTACTAAAATATGGAGAGGTTTTAAAAGAGAAAGGCTTAAATCTTTTGAGTGCTCCTGGGAACGATTCTGTTGCGACTACCGCTCTTGCGGCAGCGAAGTGTCATATGGTTTTATTTACAACTGGAAGAGGAAATCCGTATGGAGGATATGTTCCAACTGTAAAAATCTCTACGAATAGTGAATTGTATAATAAAAAAAGAAGATGGATAGATTTTGATGCAGGAAGATTAGTATCAGAAGATATTACAATGGATGAGCTATTAGAAGAATTTATAGAGTATATAATTGAAGTAATAAATGGAAAAAAAGTAAACAATGAATTAAATAGATTCCAAGAGATTGCGATTTTTAAATCTGGAGTTACGTTATAATCAACAGGGGGCACAATGAAAAGAATTATCGGTTTTCTGGCTTTAATTTTCGTTTTTTTAATGGGATGTGGTAGGAGTGAGGAAACAACAAAGAAAATAAAATTGGCACACGCATTGACAGAAAGTCATCCGGTACATTTGGCAATGACTAAGTTTGCAGAGGAAGTAAATAAAAAAACAGATGGAAAGATCGAGGTTTTAATATTTCCAAATGGACAGTTAGGCGGAGAAAGAGAGATAACTGAACTGATGCAAGCGGGAGCTATTGATATTATAAAAACAAATGCAGGTCCATTAGAGAGTTTTGCAAAAGAGTACTCAGTTTTACCACTACCGTATCTATTTAAAGATATGGATCACAATTTAAGAGTATTAAAATCACCAATAGGTGAAGAGATATTAGCGGCAACTGAGGATAGAGGATTTATCGGTTTAACATTTTACAACTCAGGAACAAGAAACTTTTATACTAAAAAACCTGTTAAAAATACAGATGACTTAAAGGGTATGAAGATAAGAGTACAAACAAGTAAAACAATGGTAAGAATGACTAACCTTTTAGGAGGAAGTCCAACACCACTGAGTTTTGGAGAGATATATACAGCATTACAACAAGGCGTAGTTGATGGAGCAGAAAATAATTTAATCTCCTATGCTGAATCAAAGCATTATGAAGCAGCTCCATATTTTACCTTTGATGAACATTCAATATCACCAGATGTGCTGATTATGAATACAAAAACTTGGAACAAATTATCAAGTGATGAGAAAGCCATAATAAAAACAGCAGCTTTAAATTCTTTTGACTATCAAAATGAGATATGGTCTGAAACAGAGGACAAGTTAATGGAAACTTTAAAAGATAAGGGTGTAGAATTTTTTCAAGTGGATAAAACAGAGTTTGTGGAAAAGGTTCAGCCCCTTTATGATGAAGTTACAAAAGACCCACTGATTAAAGATTATATTGAAAGAATAAGAAATTTTGAATAGCAGGAGAAAAAATGGATAGATTAAGAGGGTATATAAATAGAGTTATATTTATAGTAAGTTCGCTACTTTTAACAGTAATGGTAGCAACTGTAGCTTGGCAGGTAACATCAAGATATGTATTTAATTCACCAAGTATTTTTACAGATGAACTTGCTAGATTTTTATTAATGTGGATAGGAATGCTTGGAACGACTTATGCTTTTGGTTGTAAAGCACATCTTTCAATGGATTATCTACACACTTTCTTAAGAGCTGAAACAGTGAAAATTATGAAAGTAACACTTCCAATATTAAGTATTGTATTTATGGGATTTGTTATGGTTTGGGGTGGGACACTACTAACTTTAAATACAATGAAGCAACTATCACCAGTGCTATATATTCCAATGGGAGTTGTGTACTCGATACTTCCAATAACTGGAGTTATAAATATATTTTATTTTATGACTTACATAACTGATGAGTTAGCACTGAAGGAGAGTGATAGATAGTGGGAGTTAACATAGGAATAGTGGCAATTGCACTATTTGCAAGTTTCTTTGTATTTTTAATTTTAGGGCTTCAAGTATCAGTGGGGATAGGGTTAGCATCATTTATAGCAATACTTTTATCTCTACCACTTGATATGACAATAATAGCATCAGCTCAAAAGATGATAACTGGATTAGACAATTTTGCATTATTGGCAATACCATTTTTTATACTTTCAGGAAATATAATGAATAATGGTGGTATAGCAATAAAACTTGTTAATTTTGCTAAATTAATTGGGGGGAGATTACCAGGGTCGTTAGCTCAGGTAAATATTTTAGGAAATATGTTATTCGGAGCTATATCTGGTTCAGCAGTTGCAGCAGAAGCTGCTATTGGAGGAACAATATATCCACTGCAGAAAAAAGAGGGATATGATCCAAAATACTGTGCAGCAGTGAATATAACATCTTGTCCAACAGGGCTACTTATTCCACCTAGTAATGTGCTTATAGTATTTGCGTTAGTTAGTGGTGGAACTTCCATTGGAGCCTTATTTATAGCTGGATATTTACCAGGAATAGTTATGGGATTAGGAATTATGATTTTAGCATATATATTTGCTAAAAAAAATAACTACCCCGTGGAACCAAAGCCAGAGATGTCTTTTGTTATAAAAACTACTTTGGATGCACTACCAAGTTTATTTTTGATAATAGTTGTTATTGGAGGAATCATAAAAGGGGTTTTTACGGCTACTGAAGGGTCAGGAATTGCAGTAATATATACATTAGTTTTATCCTTAATCTACAGAAATTTAAACATACAAGTATTAAAAAAGATTTTAGATGAGACAATTAAGATGACAGGAATTATCATGTTTTTGATGGCAGCTTCAAGTATTATGTCTTGGGCTTTGGCATATTCTCAAATTCCCCAATATATAACAAGTATACTACTTGGAATTTCAGATAATAAATACGTTATTTTACTTATCATAAATATGTTACTATTAGTTGTTGGAACGTTTATGGATATGACACCAGCGGTGCTTATATTCACACCAATTTTCCTACCAGTTGTAACATCTTTAGGAATGCATCCCGTACATTTTGGAATCTTGATGGTATACAACCTTTGTATAGGGCTTTGTACACCGCCCGTTGGAAATGCACTATTCTTAGGTTGTGCCATTGCAGATTTGAAGATAGAGGATATAATAAAAACGATTTTACCATACTTTATTGTTATGCTAATAGGACTTCTGCTAGTAACTTATATACCAGCAATAAGCTTATTCCTACCTAAAGTATTTGGATTAATATAAAACTAAAATGGAGGCATTAAAAATGAAAAAGTTTATGTGTGAAGATTTTCTATTAAATAGTGATATAGCAAAAACACTATATCATGACTATGCAAAAGATATGCCAATTTATGATTACCACTGTCATTTAAATCCAAAAGAGATATATGAGAATAAAAAATATAGATCAATAACTGAGATTTGGTTAGGTGGAGATCACTATAAATGGAGAGCAATGAGAAGTAATGGAGTTCCTGAGGACTATATTACTGGAGATAAAGAGGACAAAGAGAAGTTTATGAAATGGGCTGAAACAATGGATGAGTGTTACGGAAATCCACTGTTTCACTGGACTCATTTAGAACTAAAAAAATTCTTTGGAATAGATACAATTTTATCTAAAGAAACAGCTGAAGAGATTTGGGAAAAGACAAATGAGATGTTACAAAAAGATGAGTTTACAGCGAGAGAGTTAATAAAGAGAGCTAATGTAAAAGCTCTTTGTACAACTGATGATCCAGTAGATTCATTAGAGTATCACATAGCATTAAAAAAGGATAATGATTTTGAAGTTGTTGTAAATCCAGCTTTTAGACCAGATAAAGGGTTTAATATAGAGAAGGATGATTTCCTACCTTGGTTAGGAAAATTAGAAGTACTACATGGACATAAAATAGAGTCTTTAGCTACATATAAGTTAGCTTTAAAAGAGAGAGTTGATTTCTTCCACGAAGTTGGATGTAGAATATCAGACCACGCTTTAGATCCAGTTGTTTTTGAAATGGGAACTGAGGATGAAGTAGATGTTATATTTAAAAAGAGAGTAGCAGGAGAGGTTTTAACTTCTGAAGAGGCTAAGATGTTTAAGACAAACATTATGACGTTCTTAGGAAAAGAGTATAATAAAAGAGGTTGGGTAATGCAACTTCATATGGGAACTATTAGAAATAACTCAACTAGAATGTTTAAAAAGTTAGGTCCAGATACTGGATTTGATTGTATTGCAGACGATATTTTTGTGCATTCACTATCAAAGTTTTTAGATACTTTAGATGATACAAATGAGTTACCAAAAACAATACTATATAATTTGAATCCTAGAGAAAACGAGACTTTAGGAACATTAATAGGATGTTTCCAAGGAGGGGGAATTCCAGGAAAGATTCAATTAGGATCTGGATGGTGGTTCCTAGATCAAAAGGATGGAATGATAAAGCAGATGACGGCTTTAGCTAATTTAGGATTACTTTCAAGATTTGTTGGAATGCTAACAGATTCTAGAAGTTTCCTATCTTACACAAGACATGAGTATTTCAGAAGAATACTTTGTAACCTACTTGGGGAGTGGGTAGAAAATGGAGAGATTCCAAATGATGTAGATAAATTGGGGAAAATGGTTCAGAATATATGTTATAACAATATTGAGAACTATATAGAGAAGTAGTTTAGCATTAAAAAAATATGGATATGAGGCTGACCAAAAAGGTTAGCCTCTTTTATATTTTAGTCAAGAGGAGAAAACTCTATTTGATAAGAACTGAAAATATTTAAAAAATCTAAAATTTTATCAATATCTTCTTCTGAAAAATGTTCTGTTTTACTTTTAAGGATTTCACACATTTTATTATCATAATTTTTATGAGAATAATGGACAAAGTATCCTTTTTCAGTAATTAAAAAATCCATTGATCTAAGGTCATTGGCATTTTTATTTTTTAATAGTAGACCTTTTTCAATAAGTTTTTTAGTAATTTGGGAAATAGAGCTTTTTGTTTTATAAAGTTTCTTTGCAATTTCGGTAGAAGAAATGTTTGGATGTTCAACAATCATTTCTAGTATATGTACCTCTGTTTGAGTAAATTTTTCTCCAGTATTATAATCTCTTTGTTTTATAAAGTAAAGACCTAAAAAAGAACCAATATCATCAATTTTTTTCATAATTTCTAAATGTTTATTTCTATTCAAAAAACTCACCTCCTAGTTTATTTATACCATAAGAATTGAAAAAAATCCAAAGCAAAAAAATAATTTAGTTACTTAACTACTTGACAACAGATAATGTATGAGATATATTTGTATAGATTATGAAAAAAAAGTTAAGTTATTAAACTTTATGGAGGATTAAAATATATGAAAAATGAATTGAATAGAGTTATTGAAAGAAAAAATACCAATTCTATAAAATGGGAGTTTGTAGAATTTATGTATCCAGAAGTAAAACATGAAGTTCTTCCGCTTTGGGTAGCAGATATGGATTTTCCATGTGCACAACCAATTATTAATGCGTTGCACCAAAGGGTGGACAAAGAGATATTTGGATATAGTAGTTTTGATGAAACGTATTATGACTCTATAGTAAACTGGTTTGGAAGAAAACATAACTGGAAAATAGAGAAGAAGGACATATTTTTTAGTCCAGGAATAGTTCCAGCTTTAGGTCTTTTAGTGAGAGCCTTTACAAAGAAAGGAGAGGGAGTAATTATTCAACAGCCAGTATATTATCCCTTCATGAATATGATAAAAAATAATAATAGAGAAATAGTTAATAATGCTCTTATTAATAATGATGGATATTATACTATGAATTTTGATGAACTAGAGATATTAGCAAAAAATCCTAATAATAAATTGATGTTTTTATGTAGCCCTCATAATCCAGTTGGTAGAGTTTGGAAAAAAGAAGAGTTAGAAAAAGTTCATGAGATATGTAAAAGAAATGGAATAATACTTATATCAGATGAAATTCATTGTGATCTTACAAGAGGGGGAGTTGAGCATATTTCATTTCCTACAATATCAGAAGACGTAAAAGAAAATGTAATAGTTTGTACAGCTCCAAGTAAAAGTTTTAATTTAGCGGGATTACAGCTTTCAAATTTAATTATATCTAATCCTAAATTACAAACAAAATGGTTAGATGAGATAAGAGAAAAATTATCCTTAGCAATACCTTCGCCTTTCGCAATTGAAGCTGCAAGAGCTGCATATAATCACTGTGAGGAGTGGTTGGATGGGGTAAAAACATATATTGATGAAAATTTAGAATTTTTAAAAGGATATTTAGAAGAGAATATGCCTAAAGTTAGTTTTGTGGTACCTGAAGGAACTTATTTAGCGTGGTTAGGATTTGAAAACTATGGAAAAAGTAGTGAAGAGATAAAAAATTTAATGCTATATAAAGCTAATGTTGCATTGGATGATGGAATATTTTTTGGAGAAGCAGGTGGACAGTATCAAAGAATAAATGTAGCTTGCCCAAGAACAATTTTAAGAGAGGCTTTGGATAAAATAAAATTTGCAATGGAGGATTAAAATGAATATTTTAGAGAATAAAAAGCTTGAAGATTATGTGATAGGCTTAAGAAGATATTTTCATATGTATCCAGAAATTTCTGAGCAAGAGTTTGAAACAACAAAAAAAATAAAAGAGGAACTTTTAAAAGATAATATAGAAGTTGTGGATATTGCAGAAAATGCTTTAGTGGCTATCATAAAGGGAAGTAATCCAGGGAAAAAAATAGCTCTTAGAGGAGATATGGATGCACTTCCTTTACAAGAGGATGGAGAAAAGGAGTATGCTTCTAAAAATTCAGGTGTTATGCATGCATGTGGTCATGATGGTCATGTGGCTATGCTACTGGGAGCAGCAAAGTATTTAAACTCCATAAAAGATAGTATATCCGGAACTATTTACTGTTGTTTTCAGCCATCTGAAGAAATAGGAAAGGGAGCAAAGGAGTTTTTAGATTATCTTAAGTCTGCGGGTGGAGTTGATGAAGTATTTGCAATTCATTTATGGTCTTTAATACCAGTTGGTAAAATTTCAGTTTCTTCTGGATCGAGAATGGCAAATGGAGATGCTTTTGAGATAACAGTAGTTGGAAGAGGCGGACATGGCTCTAGACCTGATCAATGTATAGATCCTTTAAAAGTGGGAGCAAGAATATTGTTAGATATAACATCTATTCCTGTGAATAGATGTTCGCCACTAGATCCTGTAGTTGTGACAGTAGGGAAATTTATAGGGGGAAGTGCTGGAAATGTGATCCCAAATACAGCAACGTTAGTAGGGGGATATAGATCATTTTCCAATGAAAATAGAGAAAAAATACCTGTTCTGATAACTGAAATTGCAGAAAATATAGCTAAAGCTCACGGGGCGAAAGCAGAAATAAATATAATGAAAGGTGTTCCATGTGTATTTAATCATAAGCTTTCATCTGAAAGAGCGGAGAAAACAGTCACTAATCTTTTAGGAAAAGAAGGTTTATATGATTTTGAACAACTTTGTGCTTCAGAAAACTTTGGATTTTATACAGAAAGCTATCCGGGATTATTAGCTTTTGTAGGAGCAGGAAACATTGAAAAAGGAATCACATATCCTCATCATCATCCTTTGTTTGATATTGATGAAGATTCACTTATAACGGGGACAGCATTATATATCCAATATGCACTAGATTTTCTTAGTGAAAAGTAATGGTCAAAAAATAAAAAGAAAAAAGCAATAATATTTGGAGGGGTAAAAATGAGGAATGAAGATCAAATTGTTTTACAATTGGAACAAGAGAATCAAGAAGGTACCAGAGGGTTTCTAGCTTGGATTGAAAAAGTTGGAAACAAGATGCCGCATCCTTTAGCGATGTTTTTATGGATCATAGGAATTGTGATGGTGTTGTCTTTCGTAGTTTCCAAAGCTGGAATAACAGCTATTTCACCAAATACAGGAGAAATAATAACTGTTAAAAATTTAATAAGCACAGATACATTTATAGATTTTATGAAAAATATGACACCAAACTTTCAGAAGTTTCCAGTTCTTGGAACAGTAGTGGTATTAGCAACAGCTTCTGGATTTGCAGAAAAAGTAGGACTTTTTAAAACAATAATTAGAATGTTTTTGAAAGATGTTACAGGTAATAAAATAGTATTTATATCTGCTTTTATAGCTGCTTGTGGACAAATGTTTGGAGATTCAGCGTTTTTAGTAATTCCATTAATTGTAGCAGCAATTTTTAAAGGAGTTAATAGACATCCAGTGGCAGGACTTGTTTTAGGATTTGCAGCTGTAGGTGGGGGATATGGAAGTGCAGTTATTCCAGGTGGATGGGATTTAATACTTACTCCTATAACAATAAACTCAGCTAAATTGATAGACTTAAACTTTGATATGACATTTATGTCTGGATATTACTATACTTTTATGGCTACATTCATAATTGCAACCACAGCAGCTTTTGTAACTATAAAGTTTATAGAGCCAAGACTTGGTAAGTATATTCCTGAAGGAGAGAATATTGAGGACGATGAAGAAGTTTTAACTGATGAACAAAAATCAGCTGGAAAAAAAGCTCTTTTTGGATTAGGGTTATTTTTATTAGTAATTTTTGGTCTGTGTACTCCTCAAAGTAGTCCATTTAGAAGTCCAGAGGGATCTTTAGTATTTAAAGCACCACTTATGGCATCTTTACAAACTATAATAGTTTTATTTTTTTTTATACCAGCTGTAATTTATGCAAAATTAACTAAGCAAGTAACTTCTTTCAAAGAGCTTACTAATATTTTGTCTGAAGCTGTAAAAGGGGTGGCACCATTTATTGTTCTTGCAATTGTAATTAGTCAGTTCTTAACATTTTTCGCTAGTTCAAATTTAGGAACTATCTTAGCTATAAAAGGTGGAGAATTTTTAAAATCATTATCAGTTCCCACAGCTATAATTTGTATGTTGTTTTTAGTTTTAGTTTCTTTTATAAATCTTTTCATAGTGTCTGGATCAGCTAAATATTTAATATTTGGACCTGTATTTGTTCCTATGTTGATGCAACTTGGGATTCATCCGGCATTTACTCAAGTTTTATATAGAATGGGAGATGCTATGACAAATCATTTATCTCCATTAAATGCATTCTTTGTAATACTTTTAACGTTAATTCAAAAATATAATAAAAATGTTGGAATGGGAACTATTTTTTCTTATATGGTTCCATATGCAATAGCTTACTTTATAGTAATTTCAATTTTTTCTTTAGTATGGATGTTCCTTGGTTTTGCACCTGGAATTGGGAGTACACTTTGGATTTAAAAAATATTTGATTTTTATAAAATAACAAGGAGATTTATAAGCTAGACATTATCAAAAGGGGATCAGTTTAGACAAGTAGAGTTTTATTCTATTATTCTTACCAGCTTTTTGTTATAATATAAGAGAATATAAAGTGAGGTGAGTGTCATGGATAAAAAAAGATTACCAATAGGTATAAGTGATTTTAAGAAAATGATTGAAGATAACTATTATTATGTGGATAAAACAAGCTTTATAGCAGAAGTGCTTGAAAAAAAGGCAGAAGCAACACTGATAACAAGACCTAGACGTTTTGGTAAAACTTTAAATATGACGACACTAAAATACTTTTTAAATATAAAAGAGGCAGAGGAAAACAGAAAGCTTTTTCAAGGTTTAGACATAGAAAAATCAAAATATATGTGTGAACAAGGGAAGTACCCAGTAATCTATTTAACTATGAAAGATTGTGGTGGAGACAATTATTCAGAATTTTTAAAGAACTTTAAAAGTTTAGTCAGTAATCTATTTGTAGAACACAAAGATATAAGAGAATATTTAGATATAAGAGATCTTGAACAATTTGATAAAATCTGGTTAGAAAAGGATGATGGAAAATATAATGAAGCTCTAAAGTTTTTATCACAAATTATTTTTGAGCATTATAAGATGAAACCGGTGATATTGATAGATGAATATGATGCACCAATGATAAAAGCCAATGAATATGGATATTATGAAGACATAAAAGAGCTGATTGGTGGATTTTATGGGAGTGCGCTAAAAGATGGAGTTGCAGCTTTTTCAGTAATAACAGGAATACTGCGTATAGCAAAAGAGTCAATATTTTCGACATTAAATAATTTAGAGGTCAGCACAATATTGGATAAAGATTACAGCTATTTTGGCATGGAGGAATGGGAAGTAGGAAATATACTAAAATATTATAATCTAGAAACAACTTTAGAAGACACAAAAATATGGTATAATGGTTATTTATTCGGAAGTAAAAGAATGTATAATCCATGGAGTATACTCAGTCATTGTCGTTTAGGAGAGTTAAAAGAGTTTTGGGTAAACACAAGTGCGAATAAGCTTATAATGAAGGTATTGGAAGAAAGTGATGACAAAATAAAAGATATTTTTTACAAGTTATTAAAAGATGAAAAAGTATCGACAATACTAAATGATTATATGATATTTGGAGAAAATTATA
>Trix_p1__coassemble_899_pt1 | contig 59028 bp, 61 predicted proteins | sample Trix_p1__metabat2_low_PE_021 | metagenome-assembled genome bin Trix_p1 | reverse complement strand
AAAAAACTATTATTAGCTGAAGAAAATGAGATTTTAAGAGAAAAGGAAAGCTTTTTTGATAAAGTTTTTAAAGTATTATTTTTATTGATGTTTATTGGATCATATTTAGTATTAGTAGGAGTGACTAGTTTTAAATTGATAGAACATATAGTGAAATACGGTATTTCAGGGTAGGTGAATATATGGAAATAGAGATATTAATTGCTGGAATAATAATATTATTAAGTTTATTTTCAATGAGAATATCTAAAAAATTTGAGATACCTCTATTGATAATGTTTTTACTAGTTGGAATGTTGGCAGGATCGGAAGGTATAGGAAAAATATATTTTGATAATGCCGTAATTACTCAAAATTTGGGAACGATAGCTCTAATGTTTATAATTTTTACAGGGGGATTGGACACGAATAAAGAGGATGTAAAAAAAGCTCTATATCCCAGTGGAATTTTGGCAACCTTAGGGGTTCTACTAACTGCAGCTTTATCAGGAGTAGCAGTTTACTATTTAACAAATTTTACTCTTAAAGAAGCGTTACTATTCAGTGCCATGGTATCATCAACAGATGCGGCAGCAGTTATGTCTATTTTAGGAGATATGAAGTTAAAAAAAGATGTAAAGACAGTAATTGAAATAGAATCGGGAAGTAATGACCCAATGGCATATGCTCTTATTTTATTTTTATTATCATTTTTTAAGGTTGGGGAGAGTACACCAATTTTAATGGGAGTATTTTTTCTTTTTAAACAATTAATTTTGGGAGCAGTTGTAGGGTATATATTTGGTGTAATTACTATTCCATTGGCTAATTATATAAAGATAGTGAGAGAGGAGTTTTTAACTATACATCTAATTGCGATACTTTTCATTTGTTTTGGATTGGCGACGATTTTAGAGGGAAATGGGTTCTTAGCGGTGTACTTTACAGGAATAATGATTGGAAATAAGAAGTTTAATTACAAATTAAACTCACTTAGAAATATGAGATTGATAGCGTGGTTCATGCAAATAGGAATGTTTGTAATGCTGGGGTTATTGGTTTTTCCAAGTCAATTATTGGGCTATATATTTATAGGTAGCCTATTGGCTGTAATTATGATAATAGTGGTGAGAATAGTTGTTGTTTATAGTTTGCTATGGCCATTTAAGTTCAATTGCAAGGAGAAGTTTTTTATATCATGGGCCGGATTAAAAGGGGCTGTTCCTATAATTTTTACAACGATGGCTGCAACAGGGGGCTTATCTAATGCACAAGAGATATTTAATTTGACTTTTTATATTGTTGTATTTTCTGTGCTTCTTCAGGGAATGTCTTTAAAATATGTAGGTAAGAGATTGAATTTATTTGAGGATGAAAAAGAGGACGATAGAGTTATAGAGCTAGAGGAACTAGAGGAATTGGCTCTAAAGAAAATGATATTGGACAAAAACTCAGAATATATAAACAAAAAAATTAAGGAACTCGAATTACCGAAAGGAATGTTAATTGTATCTATAAAAAGAGCAGAAAATTATATAACTCCAAAAGGGGATGTAACTCTTTTGATGGGGGACACTCTTTTATTTTCACAAAATTAATTGTATTTTTTTAGATATAGTTATATTATGTAATATAATATATTAGTTTTTTTTAAAACTAAAAGGACGTGAAAAAGTGAGTAAAATCTTTATAAAAAAAGATAGAGAAAAAATGTGGCAGAGTGGTCATCCTTGGATGTATTCTGGAGCGGTAGAAAAAATAGAAGGAAATCCGGAAGCAGGTTCGGTTGTAGAGGTGTACAATTGGAAGAAGGAGTTTATTGGGTATGGTCATTACAATAAAAATTCAAAAATTATGGTACGTATGCTGGAAAAAGATGTCGATAAAAAAATAGATTTAAATTGGTATTCTGAGAAAGTAAGGGAAGCATATGCTTTAAGAAAAATGATAAATATTGATAGTGATGGCTATAGATTAATCCATAGTGAATCGGATTTGCTACCGGGAGTTATAGTGGATCGTTTTGGAGATTACTTAGTGGTTCAGGCTTCAACTTTAGGTATGGAAAAAGATAAAGGATTTTTAATTGAAGCTTTGAAAAAAGAGATTCCAAAAGTGAAGGGAATATATGAGAAGAGTGAGGGAGATGGAAGAAGGCTGGAAGGTCTTCCTGAAATTTCAGGAGTTCTTTTTGGTGAAGTTCCAGATGAGATTGAAATTTTTGAAGGGGATGCTAAGTTCACCATAGATTTAAAAGGACAAAAAACAGGATTTTACTCAGATCAAAGAGAGAGTAGACTTTTGATGGGGTCTCTATCAAAGGATGAAGATTTTTTAGATGTGTGTAGCTATACAGGAGGTTTTTCACTTCATGCTATGGTGAATGGAGCAAATTCGTCGACTCTAATAGATGTTAGTGAAGATGTTTTAAATGTTGCCAGAAAAAATTTAAGCGATTATAAAAATGTTGAATTTATCAAGGGAAATATATTCAATGTTTTAAGAGAGTTAATAAAAGAGGGGCGTCAATGGGATATTGTGAACTTAGATCCGCCAAAATTAGCTCCTAACAGAAAAGATTTAGATAAAGCTCTAAAAGCGTACAAAGATATAATTTTAAACGGGATAAGACTCACAAAAAAAGGTGGGCTACTTTCAATTTATAGTTGTAGTGGAGCTGTCACAAGTACAGATTTAAGAATGGCTTTGGCATATGCTATTAAGGATGCTGGAGTAAAAGCTGTGATAGTGAATCAATTGCACCAAAGTCCGTGCCATCCAATCTCGGTAGCAGTTCCTGAAACTGAGTATTTAAAAGGGTTTTTAGTAAGAATAATTTAAAGCAAAAACAAATTTAAAATAAAAGGGGAGTGGGGAAAGTATATCTGTAATGGGTCTAAAAATTCCAAGAGAGGAGCTTTTTATTGGAAAGATGAGATAACATTTTAAATTAGTAAATAAAAATAGCGGTTTGCTTTTCACAAACTGCTATTTTTCTATTGAATATCTTATATTTTTTCCTTGTCCAACTTTTATTATTACTCCTTGTTCAAGAAGGATTCTAAGAAGAATTATTGTCCTAGATTGCTTAATATTCAAAAGGTCTTGAATCTCTTTTCTGCTCATATTTCCATTTTTACGGAGTAACTCCACTATTTCTAGTTCCTGCTTTCCAAGAGTCTTATTCACAGAATCAAATTGAGGGATTGTTAAAACCTCTGATATCACATTTACATTAGGGAGAACAACTTGAAATGCACCATCAACAGCAATAATTTCTGGAGTTAACTCCGTATTTTCGTATGCAGAAATTATTTTTTTTATTCCTGTGCCGTATGCTTCAATCAATCTCAATCTATAAAAAAAGTTTGCTAATTTTTCATTTCTAGATTGAGATACTCCTAACATTATAGCCTCAATAGAAAGACCTGGAACTAAACCACCTAATGAAACAAATTCTATTCTATCAGTATAGATATTAATAAGAGTGCTTGCACTGAAGGAGTATTCTCTATGTATAACCGTATTTAAAAGAGCTTCTCTTATCGCTTGTACTGGATAATCTCTTTTGTCTTTTCTAATTAGCCCCTGAAAAGTTGCATTAGTACGGTTAGACAAATCTATAAAGTCAAAAACATCTGATAACTGTTTTAAGATAGAGCCTGAAAATTCTCGTCTATCTTTAAAAATTGTTTTTTCAGTTCCTTCGAAAATAGCTACTTTAATTGTATGAGTACACTGCTCAGAAAGCAGGAGCCCCAAATTTGTATATAGAGAATCGTCTCCGATAATTCCCAAGGTTTTTTTTTGAGAAAGTCCAAATTGAAGATTTTCCTTTTTCATAATTTCTTCAACATAATCGAAAGTAAGATTTTGATTTAGTGATCTTAATTCTTCATAAGAATCGCCATCTGTTTCTTTTATCATTTGTCTAATCATTTCATTTGAAGCTGGAACTGAAGAGCTTCCCTGTCTTACATATACTCCAGAAGGTTTAAGTCCTTTTTCTGCAATATAGTAAGGTCTGGATGTTCCTCTTTGAACTTCTATTTTTATTATGTCTTTATTTTTTATTTCTTCATTTTGAATTTTAATGAAAGGGGTTATATCTGGTTTTATGGCATTTCTTATTGAGTTTCCAGCCTGAAGCATAGTTTCATCTAAACTTTTTACTCCTATAACATCACCTTTATCAGTAATTCCAATGTATATAGTTCCGTCATTTGTATTGGCGAAAGCGACAACTTCTTTCTTAAGCTCAGGAGTAAATTTTTCTTTTAGTTCAACTTCAATACCTTCTTTTAATTTCATCAAACTCTCCTTTTATTCTAACACTATTCTAACACTATTCTAACACTATTCTAACACTATTCTAACACTATTAGCAAGTGAATATTAAAAAATTATAAATATATTAGCTTACCATTTTTATCCTTTTTTTTAATGTTTTGTAAGAAAAAAGAAGACCGAGTTTTCACAATAGAAAAATTTGGTCTTCTTTCTTTATTCTTAAATAACTAAACATTTAGTTAGTAAATTTTAATTGGTGGAGATGACGGGAATCGAACCCGTGTCCAAAATTGCAAGCGCCATAAGCTTCTACAAGCTTAGTCTGCTATTTGAATTCGCGATAGTTACTCCCGCAAACAGGGCTAACTAAAGCTATCCTCTAAAATGTCCCCCATAACTTAGAGAAATCGTCTAGGGTAATCTGTATTTTAAGTGACACCTTGATTGAACCCTCCTACAGAAGAGAGTGTTCAGAGGTGAGCTGACATTATGCAGCTAAAGCGTAATTTCTGTTTCCATCTAAACGATGAGTTGATCTCTCACAGCGATCAACCTGGCCTGCTACCTATAACCTCACAACCCTGTCGAAACCTTTGCATCCCCAATTATTAAATTATAGATTATTATAACACAAATTTTCTTTAAACTCAATTGTCAGATGATATCTTTCTCACTTTTTTTATTGTTAAAAAGAACATGACTACAGCTACTAGTGTATCAGATATTGGAAATGCTAACCAAACGCCAATCTCTTTGAAGAAATATCCCAGAATATAAACAAGAGGTATGTTTAAAATAATAATTCTTAACATAAAAAATCTGGTAGCTATAATACTGTCTTTAATAGATTGAAAAAAGTTATTACACGCTAAAAATATAGCTGTAAAAGGCATTAAAAAGAGATTTAATCTCATAGCAGAAACTGTAAATTCAACTAGAGGAGGGTCATTTTTTATAAAAAAAGAAACTATTTTTTCAGTGTTGAAAAGCATGAGAAAAACCAAGATAGTTGAGACACTGATAACTGTATAAAGTTGTATTTTCAGAACTTCCTTCACACGTTCATAATTTTTAGAACCAAAAGTATACGATACAATAGCCGCAGTTCCCTGATTAAATCCTTGTAAACTTGTATTCATAACACTTCTGCAGATTGAAATAATCCCAATTGCAGCGGTGGCAATGTCACCTCCGTAAACTCCAGCTTGTCTATTTGTGACAGTAATAACTGAAGATTGTAGAAGTTGGTTATAAAAACGAGGACTTCCTATTTTAAAAATTTCTTTTAAGATTTTAAAATCGAGAGAGAAGTATTGTTTTGAAAATGTAATGACATCTGATTTGAAAAAATAAAAAATAACATAAAAAGCACTTAAAGCTGTAGATATTAAAGTAGCCAACGCGGCTCCTCCAATTCCCATATCAAATTTAATAATAAAGAGATAGTCTAAGACAACATTGAAAATGCCTGTAAAAATATTCACTCCCATAGCAGTAACGGAATCTCCAATCCCTCTCACGAGAGTACTTTGTCCTAAAATTATTTGAAAAGTGGCAATAGGTATTAAAAAATTTGTGTATTCTATGGCTGATGCCATATTGGAAGAGGTAGCTCCTAAAATTTTTAGAATTGGAATATTAAAAATAAATAAAAAAAGTGACAGAAGAGTCCCCATAATAAAAATCCATAAAAATCCAGTACATAAAACTCTTTCAGCTCCTTCTCTATCTTGAGAGCCTAATTTGACTCCGATTATAATAGCTATTCCAGAAAATGCGAAATTGAAACTATTTATAATCATGGCGTAGGGGAAAACAAGGGCAATGGCTGCCATGCCCTCTCTTCCAGCTACTTGACCGATGAAGTATCTATCAGTTAAAACACAAAGCATACCTATAATGGCACCAAGTGATGACGGTATGCTAAACTTTAAAATGGTGGTTAAGGTGCTTTGTTTCTCGAACTTCAAACTTAAATCTTGCAAAATGCTCCCCCTATAAAAATATTATATTAAAAAATATACTGAAAAATAATTAAAAACGCTACCTGCTAAAACAAAAAGATGCCAAATGCCATGAGCAAATTTTTTATTTTTCATCAGATAAAAAATAGTACCAACAGAGTAACTAACTCCGCCAAAAATTAAAAGTTTCAGAGACAGTGGGGAAGCAAGTAGTTGTAAATCTTTAAATACAAACATGACCATCCATCCCATAAAAAGATAGATTAGAGTAGAAACAAAGTTAAATCTACCGACGAAGAAAACTTTAAAAAGGATTCCTAAAAGAGTCATTCCCCATTGAATAAAGAAAAGAATCCACTTGGTGGTCCCGTCGAAAACTCCAAGAAGATATGGAGTATAAGATCCAGATATCAAAATATATATAGCTGAATGATCAAGAATTTTAAAAATTTTCTTAATTTTTCCAACATAAAGTATATGGTAAGTTCCAGACATTGTGTAGAGTAAAATAAGCGAAAAACAAAACACCATAGAACCGATAATATAACCGATATTACCTGTGTTTAAAGAGTGGACTAAAAGAGCACCAGTACCAATAAGGGCTAAGATAGCACCAAAGTAGTGTGTCATGGAGTTGATCCATTCTTCCAATCTCGTTAATGTAGTATTCATACAAATACCTCCTATCCATTTTTTCTGAAGTTTAAAATAAGTTCATCAAATTTAGGATCTAGTTGCCTTAATTTGACGTTAGCAGCGTTTAAAAGTTTTTTAGATGCTATATTAGAGTCGGTGTTATCGTATTTATCTGAGAGATAAACTATTTCACTTATTCCACTTTGAATAATACTTTTAGCACACTCATTACATGGAAAAAGGTCAACATAAATAGTACATCCTTTTAAATTTTTAGTGCTATTCAAGATGGCATTTAATTCGGCATGACAAACATATGCATATTTACTATTTAAAAAATCCCCCTCCCTATCCCAAGGAAATTCATCATCAGAACATCCGGCAGGGAGACCATTATAGCCAACACCGACAATTCTTCTATCAGGAGTTACAATACATGCTCCAACTTGTGTTCCGGGATCTTTGCTACGTTTTGCAGAGAGAATTGCTACTCCCATGAAATATTCATCCCAATCGATATAATCAGCTCTTTTTGACATTTTATCCTCCTAAATTAAAAAATACTTTTTGTATTTTGCAGATATAAATCTGCGAGGGCGATAGCCACAGAATTTTCCAAAATGATGGGAACTCTAAGAAGAAATGCAACATCATGTCTACCATTAATTTTTAAAGTTTGAATACTTCCCTCTTTAAAGTTAAAAGTTTCTTGTAGTTTAAAAATGCTAGAGGTCGGTTTGACTGCAACTTTTAGAAAGATATCATTACCATTTGTAATTCCTCCGTTAATCCCTCCATTGTTATTAGACGAAGTTTTCCCATTTTTATCAATAAAACAATCATTAAATTTGCTACCTAAAAATTCAGTTCCTTTAAAACCAGCTCCAAATTCAACTCCTTTAATTCCAGGAATTGAAAAAAGCATAGATGAAATAACAGATTCGGTGGAACCAAAAAAGGGTTCTCCTAAACCAATTGGAATATTTTTAATGGTTAAAGAGATTGTACCTCCTAGAGAATCACCGGAGTTTCTAGTCTCAATAAGGTAGTTTTCCAATTTTTCACTAAATTTGGTTTTATCTAAAAGACCGATTGATTCAATCTCACTAGAAAAAATAACATTATTTAAAATTTTTTTTGCAATAACCCCAGCAGCAACAAGACCCAATGTTAGCCTACCCGAAAAATGACCACCACCACGAATATCATTAAACCCAGAATACTTTTCAGTTGCAGAGAAATCAGCATGTCCAGGTCTAGGATGTGATTTGAAATCAGTATAAACTTTAGAGTCGGTGTTTTTATTTTCAAAAAAAATATTTATAGGGGCACCAGTTGTAAAATTGTTAAAAACTCCTGAGATAATTTTGGGAATATCATCCTCTTTTCTGGGAGTGGTACCAAGTTTTCCAGATTTTCTTTTGGAAAGGTCTATGGTGAAATCCTCAAGAGTGAGTTTTATGCCTGATGGAACACCGTCAATTAAAACTCCAATACCAGAACCATGAGATTCTCCATAAATATGTACTCTAAAAAGAGAACCAAAACTATTCATAAAATCCTCCCTAAATTGAAATAATCTATATAATTTAATTTTATCATAAAACATAAGAAATATTAAACAAAAACATAGTAAAATTAATTGCAAAATATTAGAAAAAGGTGTAGAATATAACAATTAACGCATTGAAATGAATTGGATTTTTATATTATAGATTGAATATAATTGGAGGAGATAGCTGTGTTTATAGATGAGGTAGTTATAACGGTAAAAGCAGGTAATGGTGGAGATGGAGCCGCTACTTTTAGAAGAGAAAAGTGTATACAATTTGGAGGTCCAGACGGTGGAGATGGAGGTAGAGGCGGAGACGTAGTTTTTGTAGCTGACCCTAATATAAACACATTGATTGACTTCAAATACAAGAAATTATTCCAAGCAGAAAACGGTGAAAATGGTGCAAAGAAAAATATGTTTGGAAAATTTGGAGAGAATTTAGTGATAAAAGTTCCAATTGGAACTCAAGTGAGAGACATAGAGACAGGAAAATTACTTTTAGATATGAGTGTTCCCGGTGAAGAGAGAGTACTTCTAAGAGGTGGGAGAGGAGGTTTAGGAAATACAAACTTCAAAAACTCAGTTAGAAGAACACCGACTATGGCAGGAAAAGGAAAAGAGGGAATGGAGCTAAAGGTTAAATTAGAGTTAAAGCTTTTAGCAGATGTTGCGTTAGTTGGATATCCTTCAGTTGGAAAGTCGAGCTTGATAAATAAAATATCGGCAGCAAAGTCTAAGGTTGGAAATTATCATTTTACTACTTTAGAACCTAAGTTAGGAGTTGTTAGGCTTGGTGAAGGGAGATCGTTTGTTGTAGCAGATATTCCGGGATTAATTGAAGGAGCTCATGAAGGTGTAGGATTAGGAGATAAATTTTTAAAGCATATCGAAAGATGCAAAATGATATACCATATAGTGGATGTAGCTGGAATTGAAGGGAGAGACCCAATAGAGGACTATGAGAGAATAAATAATGAGTTAATAAAATTCAGTGAAAAACTAGCAAATAAGAAACAGATTGTTTTAGCTAATAAAATGGATTTGATTTGGGATATGGATAAATATGAGGAATTTAAAGCTTATGTAGAATCTCAAGGCAATGAAATATTTCCAGTATCTGTTATTTTGGGAGATGGATTAAAAGAAGTTTTAAACAGGACTTGGAACGTTTTACAAGAAACAGAAAGAGAAGAGTTAGAGGAAGAAACTGACATTATTGAAGTATTAAAAGCTAATAAAACTAGAAAAGAACCATTTATTGTAACACAGGATGAAGATGGAGTATTTGTAGTAGATGGTTCAATTGTAGATGGTGTACTGGCTAAGTACATTATAACTCATGATGATGAATCAGTTGTTACGTTTTTACATATGCTTAGAAATTTAGGTTTAGAAGATGCTTTAAAGGAAGCTGGCGTTGAAGATGGAGATACAGTGAGAATTGCGGATACAGAATTTGATTTTGTTGAGTAATGAAGAGTTGTTTGTTAAGCTGAGCTATTAGGTTCAGCTTTTTTATCTATTAAAATATTTTAGAGGTGAAAAATTGAAAGGGATAGTTATAGCTGGACCCACTGGAGTAGGGAAAACAGAGTTATCAATAAAACTGGCAAAAGCTTTAAATGCTGAAATTATCTCAGCAGATTCAGCACAGGTGTATGAGGGACTAAGTATAGGAACTGCTAAAATAACTGCAGATGAGATGCAAGGAGTTGTGCACCATATGATAGATTTTATTCAGCCCATAAAAAAATATAGTGTTGGTGATTATCAAAGAAAAGTAGATGAGTTATTGAAAACTCGTAGTGATAGAAATGTTTTATTAGTTGGAGGAACAGGACTTTATATAGACTCGGTAGTGAGGGGGCTTTCTGCTCTACCAGAGAGTGATTTAGTTATAAGAGAACAATTGATGAAAATAGATGGAGAGAAACTTTTTGAAATATTGAAAGAGATTGATCTAGAAAGTGCGGAAAATATTCATCCGAATAATAAAAGAAGAGTTGAAAGAGCGGTGGAGGTATTCTATCAAACTGGAGAGAAGTTTTCGGTTTTATCTAAAAAAAATATCAAAGGAAACAGTTTTAAATTCTTAAAAGTTGCTCTAGAAAGAGATAGAAAACATCTATATGATAGAATAAATCTAAGGGTAGAGATGATGATGGAAAATGGACTTTTAGAAGAGGTGAAATCTCTTTATAAAAAATATGGAGATGTGTTAAAAAAAATAAACATTATAGGCTATTCGGAATTAATTTCGTACCTAAATAAAGAGATAACTTTAGAGGAAGCCAAAGAGTTGATAAAGAAAAATTCAAGAAATTATGCTAAGAGACAGTTTACATGGTTTAAAAATGATCATGAATATATTTGGTACGATTTGGATAAAATGACCCAAGATGAAATACTTTCAGATATTTTACAGAGGTTTAATACCTTATAATGCTTTAACTAGTATATTATTTTATAAAATTACTGAAAATAATAGTCTTGATAAAAAAGTATTCGTATGGTATTATTGTACAGAAAAGCTTTAAAAGGAAGTGTTGAATGATAAAGAAGATTTATGTTATATTTTTAGTTATTTTGACTGCTTCTTGTTCAAATTCAGATAAAAGATATAATGAAAATTTATCAAATATTGACGAAAAGTTAGTATCTAAATTGGAGCTTATTCAAAAAGATTTACAGGTGAACAGTGTGATAAGTTTAAAAGAGAGTTTAGACGTTTCATTTAGTGAGAGATATGCTATAAATAAACTTTCGGAATATGACTTGTCTAAAGTAAAGTTCTACTTTACAAAACCAGAAGTTTCCAAAAATTTGGGTGAAAATATCATAGGAATTAGGTTTGGTGAAGAAGTGCTTTATTTTAATGTAGAGTATAAATATTCAAATGGTGATTGGAAAATAACCAAATTTACAGAGAGAAGGTGAAAAAATGCAGAATGAAATAAAGCTGTATGTTCCGTCCTCTTTAAAAAATCTTTCTATCATTAGAGCAATGACTAAAACGTATTTAGAGCATCAGAAAGTTGAGCAAAAAGATATAATGAAAATTTTATCTATTGTTGATGAGTTAGCAACAAATGTTATAGAACATGGTTACGAATATAAATCTGGTGATATAATTATAGAACTTCAAAAAAATAATGATATTATTCACTTGGTAGTTGAAGATAATGGCGTTGGATTTGATGAATCTAAGATTAGTAAAGACGAAGGCGGAATGGGACTTTTTTTGGCAAGAGCTATGGCGGATAACTTTAAAGTTGAAAAAAAGATTAACGGAACAAAAATAAAAGTTGAAAAGAAAGTGAAGGAGGAAGTTTAATATGACTACAAATTTTGAAATAACTGAAAAAACAGTGGATGATGTAAGAGTAATAAAAGTGTGCGGAGAATTGGATGCATTGGTGGCACCAAAATTGAAAGAGAGAATAGCAAAGCAAATAGAACTTGATATAAATAAATTTGTAATAGATTTTACTGACTTAGTTCATATAAATAGCTTAGCTATGGGTATACTAAGAGGAAAATTAAGAGTTGTAAGAGATTTAGGTGGAGATATAAAATTGGTTGGATTAAATGACCACATAAGAACTATATTTGAAATGATTGGATTGGACGAATTATTTGATATCTATCCAACGGAAGAGGAAGCAATAGCTAGTTTTAGATAATATTTACAGAGAGGAGAGACTAATGAACTTAATATTGGGAGTTGGATTAGCTATAGTTGGATTTGCAATAATATTCAGTGTTATGTATAAAAAATCTACTATAGATAAGAAAATAGAGGAACTTAATAATTTAGAAGATGAAAAGATAAAAGCCAAGATAAAAGCGAAAGAGATATTAGAAAGGGCAGAGAAAGAATCTTTGGCAAAAAGCAAAGAGATAGAGATAAAGGCAAAAGAAACAGTTTATCAAATGAAAGAGGAAGCTGAAAAAGAGATAAAAGTAGCGAAGAATGAGTTGTTACAAAAAGAGGGGAGATTAGCTAAAAAAGAGGAAACTCTAGAAGCTAAAATTGAGAAGGTTGAAAGCAGAGCTGTGGAGTTGGAAGAGATCAATCAGCAACTAGAGAATAAAAAAACTGAAATAGAGGATTTGAAAAAGGTTCAAGAGGAAACTTTGGAAAGAATTTCAGAAATGACAAGAAGTGAAGCTAAAGAGATGCTAATATCTAAATTAAAAGATGATTTAGTTCATGAAACTGCTTTGGCAATAAGAGAGTATGAAAATAAATTAGAGGATGAAAAAGATAGAATATCGAAGAGAATTTTATCGACAGCGATAGGAAAAGCTTCTTCAGAATTTGTTGCGGATGCTACTGTGTCGGTTGTAAATCTACCAAATGATGAAATGAAGGGTAGAATCATAGGTAGGGAAGGAAGAAACATTAGAGCAATAGAAGCGTTAACAGGAGTAGATATAATCATAGATGATACTCCAGAAGCGGTTGTTTTATCAAGTTTTGATGGAGTAAAAAGAGAGGTCGCTAGAAGAGCGATAGAAAAGCTTATAAATGATGGAAGAATACATCCTGGTAAGATAGAGGAAGTTGTCAATAAATCTAGAAAAGAGATTGATAAAGATATTATCGAAGCTGGAGAGCAAGCTTTATTGGAGTTAGGAATTCCAGGAATGCACATGGAAATAATTAAAACTTTAGGTAAGTTAAAATATAGAACAAGTTATGGACAAAATGTTTTAACACATTCGATTGAAGTGGCTAAGTTGGCTGCAAATTTAGCAGCTGAATTGGGTGCAGACACTAAATTAGCAAAAAGAGCTGGACTTTTACATGATGTAGGAAAGGTTTTAGATCATGATATCGAAGCTTCTCATGCAATAATTGGAGGAGAATTTCTAAAAAAGTTTGGTGAAAAACAGGCGGTTATAAATGCTGTCATGGCTCATCATAATGAAGTTGAATTTGAAAGTATCGAAGCTATTTTAGTACAAGCGTCAGATGCGATATCGGCTTCAAGACCGGGAGCAAGAAGAGAAACATTATCGACATATCTAAAGAGATTAGAGGGACTGGAAGAGATAGCAACTTCGTTTGACGGTGTTGAATCTTCTTATGCAATACAAGCGGGTAGAGAGATAAGAATTATAATAAATCCTGAAATTGTATCGGATGATGCCGCTACAAAGATGGCTAGAGATATAGCGAAGAGAATAGAGGAAACAATGCAGTATCCAGGACAGATAAAAGTGACAATATTGAGAGAAACTAGAGCTGTAGAGTACGCTAAATAGAAAATAAGAAAGGAGAAAATATAGTTTTTCTCCTTTTTTACTTATTATTATTAGACGAAAAGGTCAAAAAATATATTGGATATATGGGTATAAAATGGTATAATAAATAATAATTTATAAAATTGATAAGGAATTGAAAAGGTGAGAAGATGTTAGTAAAAGCGTTACTTTTAATAGTTATTGGATCCATGATTGGATGGATAACAAACTATATTGCAATAAAAATGTTATTTAGACCATATAGAGAGATAAATTTAATTTTTTTTAAAATTCAAGGTTTAATTCCTAAAAGAAGGCATGAGATTGGGATAACTTTAGCAGATACAATTCAAAATGAGCTGATATCATTAGAGGATATAACAAAAAAATTAGAGAATGCAGATTTAGATATTGAGATGGAAAAAGTAATAGATAGTATATTAGAAAAAAAGTTGGCTTCTGAGATAACAACTAGGTTTCCAATGATAGCAATGTTTTTAAATGAGTCAGCCTTAAATAAAATAAAGGATGCTATAAAGGAATCAATAATGGAAAATAAAGAACAAATAATAGAGATGTTATTTGAAACTTTGGAAAAAAATGTTGATTTTAAAGAGATTATAGTTGAAAAAGTAGACGCTTTTTCTTTGGAGGAGTTAGAGAGGATAATTTTTTCTTTGGCAAAGAAAGAGTTGAAGCATATAGAGATAATTGGGGCTATTTTAGGTGGAATTATTGGAGTTGTACAATTTGTGATAACTGTTTTTATTTAAGGAGAAAAGAATGGATAGGATAGTTTCTAATGAAGAGTTGGAATATGAAGGAGAAGTTCAAAAAAATCTCAGACCAAAAAGATTGAATGATTACATTGGTCAAGAGTCACTCAAAGAAAAGATGAGCATTTTTATAGAGGCTGCAAAAAAACGAGGTGGCTGTATAGATCATATTCTTTTATATGGTCCACCGGGATTGGGAAAAACGACTTTAGCTGGAGTAATAGCTACTGAAATGGGAGTTAACTTAAAGATAACTTCGGGACCGATATTGGATAAAGCAGGAGATTTAGCAGCTATTTTAACATCACTGGAGGAGAATGATATACTATTTATTGATGAAATACATAGATTGAATACTTCAGTTGAAGAGATTTTGTATCCAGCTATGGAGGATGGAGAGCTGGATATTATTATTGGAAAAGGACCATCAGCAAGATCGATAAGAATAGAGTTACCACCATTTACATTAATAGGTGCTACAACTAGAGCTGGACTTTTGAGCTCACCCCTTAGAGACAGGTTTGGTGTGGTACATAGAATGGATTACTATAAAGAGGCGGAGCTTGAAGGAATAGTAAAGCGAGGTGGAGCTATTTTAGGAGTAAAAGTTGAAGAAGAAGGTGCAAAAGAGATTGCTCTAAGAAGTAGAGGAACTCCAAGAATTGCAAATAGACTATTAAAAAGAGTTAGAGATTATTGCGAAATTAAGGGAAATGGAGTTGTTGATTTGAACAGTGCTATAAGAGCACTGAACATTTTAGGAGTGGATAAACAAGGATTGGATGAATTAGATAGAGATATCATAAAAGCTATAATAGAAAATTATGGTGGTGGTCCAGTGGGAGTTGAAACTTTAGCTTTGATGCTAGGAGAGGACAGAAGAACAATTGAAGAAGTATATGAACCTTATTTAGTTAAAATTGGTTATATAAAAAGAACTAGTCGTGGTAGAATGGTTACAGAAAAGGCTTATAATCATTTTGGGATAAAGGAGTAAGAGGATGAAAATAAGTACAAAAGTTAGATACGGAGTAAAAGCGTTAGTATATATAGCTGAGGCTTCTCAGAAAGGGAACCTAGCTCGGATAAAAGAGATATCGGAATCGGAAGATATTTCGGTACAATATTTAGAACAAATTTTATTTAAATTAAAAAATGAAAATATAATTCAAGGAAAAAGAGGACCGAATGGAGGATACAAACTTTCGATGGAGCCGGGAGATATTACATTGCATGAATTATACAAAATATTGGATGATGAAGTTAAAGTTATCGATTGTAATGAGAACAATAAAAGTAAAAATTGTTCTTGTGTGGATGATGAATGTTCGACGGCTTGTATTTGGAGTAAGTTAGATATAGCTATGACTAAAATCCTAGAAGATACAACTTTAGCGGAGCTAATAAAAAATAAGGATATGATATAGGAGTTTATAATGATAAGTGTTATAATATCTAAGGAGAATATAACGGATGAAATAATAGAAATAGTAGATAAAAACGATATAAACCATTTAAAAAATGCTTTTAGGATAAAATTAGGAGAGAGAATAAGAGCTGTAGATGGGGAATATGAATATATTTGTGAAGTTTTAAATATAGAAAAAAAGATAATTGAAGCTAAAATTTTAGAAAAAAATGAAGATAAATTTTCATCAGAAGTACATATAGAAGCAGCTATTGGAATTTTAAAAAATGATAAAATGGATTTGACAATTCAGAAATTAACAGAGATTGGAGTAAGCAAAATAACGCCACTACTAACAAAGAGAGGTGTAGCTAAAATCACTGAAAAAAAGGACAAGTGGGATTTAGTTGTAAAAGAGGCGACGAAACAGTGCCAAGCTGTCAAATTAGTAGAGATTGATGAACCTAAAAAATTAGTGGAATTAGATTATGAGGAATATGATTTGGTATTTGTTCCGTACGAGTGTGAAGAGAAAAACTCATTGAGAGGTATTTTAAATAGAGTTGAAAATAAACCTAAGAAAGTTTTATATATAATTGGTCCAGAGGGGGGATTTGATAGGGAGGAGATCGAGTTCTTAACTAAAAAAGGTGTGATACCTGTATCTTTGGGGAAAAGAATACTAAGAGCTGAGACTGCTTCAATTATAGTAGGAGGAATATTAGTAAATGAATTTCAAGAATAAAAAAGTAGCTTTCTATACATTGGGATGTAAAGTTAATCAATATGAAAGCGAAAGTATAAAAAATCAATTGATAAAAGTAGGATATGAAGAAGAAAGCTTTGAAAATAAGGCAGATATATATATTGTCAATTCATGTACGGTGACTAGTATAGCCGACAAAAAAACAAGAAATGTGTTGAGAAGGGCTAAAAAAATGAATCCCAACTCAATTGTTATTGTTACAGGGTGTTATGCTCAAACAAATTCAAAAGAACTATTAGAGATTGAAGAGATTGATTTTGTTGTTGGAAATAGTAACAAAAGTGGTCTAGTAGATTTTATCCAAGATATTGAAAATAAAAAATCAAAGGTATTAACAGAGAATATTTTTGAAGAAAGAGCGTACGAGGAATATGAATTCGCTACTTTAAGAGAGATGTCAAGAGCATATATAAAAATACAGGATGGATGTAATAATTTTTGTTCATACTGCAAGATACCATTTGGAAGAGGAAAAAGCAGATCTCGTTCTTTAGAAAGTATCTGCAAAGAGATTGAAGTACTGACAAAAGAGGGATTCAAAGAGTTCATTATCATTGGAATAAATTTAGGTGCTTATGGTGAAGATTTGGATTCTGATATTAATTTAGAAACACTTTTGGAAACTGTAATAAAATTAGAAGGTGTAGAAAGAGTTAGAATAGGGTCAATGTATCCAGATAAGATATCTGATAGATTTATTCAAATTATGAGAGATAACAGCAATAAGTTAATGCCACATCTACATATATCGTTGCAATCTTGTGACAATACAGTTTTAGAAAGAATGAGAAGAAACTATGGTGCAGATCTTATCCAAGAAAGGTTGCTAAAACTTAGAGAAAATGTTGAAGGTATAGAATATACAGCGGATGTCATTGTAGGATTTCCTGGAGAGACAGATGAGATGTTTAGCAATACGTATAATGTCATAAAAAGTATAGGATTTGCAGATTTACATGTTTTTCAGTACTCTGATAGAGAAAAAACTTTGGCAAATACTTTTACAGATAAAATTGATGGAAATATAAAAAAGAAAAGAGCTGAAATTTTAGAAAATTTAAGAAAAGAGATGGGAAAAGAGAGAAGAGAAAAATATATAGGAAAAGAACTAGAAGTTTTAGTTGAAGAGATAAAAGAAGATGGATGTTCATACGGATATAGCCAAAATTATTTAAGAGTAAAAACTTTAGAGGCGGTAGTTGGTGTCAATGAATTAGTAAAAGTAGAAATTTCAAATTTAGAAAAGGAGTTACTAATTGGAAATGAGAAGGGAAAAAGGGTTTAGTAGACAAAAGAAAACAACGAAAAAAGCAGGAAGAGCTCTGGGAGGACTACTATTAGCACTAATAGTTATAGGTGCTTTAGGTGTGTTTTTGACATATAATTTGAATAAAACTAACAAAAATTTAGAAAACTGGGAAAGATACGCAATAATAGGTAAAAATAATATCATTGTAGTGTATGAGGATAAATTAGCAGTAAAAATACCCTTTGATGTTCAAGTCGATAAGGAAACAACAATAAAAAACTTGGTGGATTCTAAAAACTATAAAATGGTAATAGATTCAATAAATAATTTTTTACCTGAAAAAGTTCAGAACTATAAAGTTATAAAGTATAGTGAAATAGCTTTAAATGTAAAAAATGCAAGAAATATTCCAGAGATGGTGATAGATGATAAAAAATATATCTTAACATCAGGAACTCAGTCTTTGTTTGCTGATCTATATGGTGGAGAGCTAAAAGGTTCGGAAAATTTAGTTGTAGATATATTGAATGCAAATGGAGTTGGAGGATACGCTAGAAAAACTGGAGAGAATTTAAAAAATAAATTAGCTTTGACTTATACAGCGGCTAACTATGAAAAAAATACGAATTATAGCTTGATTAAAATTAATGAAATTAGTAAAGAAAACATTGAAAATATATTGGCTAACGTCAATGAAAAGTATTTCAAAATAAAAGAGGACAGTGATATACCTACTTTAGCAAGTGTTGTACTGATACTTGGAAAAGAAAAGGATATCGATTTTAAAATTGAAATAAAAGGAACGACAGCTGAGGCAAAATCAGCTTTAAAAGAGCTGGAGAGCTCTGGATATAAAAATGTAACTTTAAAGGAAGACTCTAAAAAATTGGATAAGTCTGTAATAGAGTACAACAGTGAAGATTACTATACAGCATTAAAAATTGCAAAAAAATTAAACATAAGTAATATGTTAGAAAATAATAGTTTAAGTAACAAGATAAATGTTTTAATAGATTAGAATTAAAAAGGAGTGAAGATGCTAGATTTTATCTCAATTTTATTTATTTTTATATTGGATAACATCCCTCAAACAACATCAAAAGGTTTTTTAATAATGCCTTATTTGGCTTATTTATCCTATAGAAAGGATAAAAAAATAGCATTTTTATTTCCGTTGTTGGCAATTATATTAGCTCTTCATTCGAGAGAACCTGCATTTGCTTTTTTGTTTGTGGGCATAAATATTATTTTTTATTACCTATATTTTATAAATTTTGATTATAATATTGGAAATCTCTATATACTTTCACTTTTACAGATAATAGCGTGGAAATTTTTTATAAAAAGTCCATTTGTAATAGTGAACATATTATTGTTTTCAGTAATTTATTTTATAATTAATTTATTATATATGAGGAGAGCAACTAAGTGAAAAAAGGTTTTGGAATAAAATTAGGAAAGAGTTTCGAATTTAGAGGGGAGATATATAAAGTTTTTATTTTTCTAGTATTTGCACTACTAGTAAGTAGGATGGCATATTTACAAATTTTAAAAAAAGATAAATATAATTATTTGGCTCAAAAAAATAGAGTTAAATTGAGAAAAATTGATGCAGAAAGAGGAAACATATATGATTCTAATGGAGAGTTAATTGTCACTAATACACTGGGGTATAGATTGGTGTATTTGAATCAAAGGGTTGTAGCTGAGAATCAGTTGAAAGAGATGAGTGAAGTAACAGGGTACAGCGAGGATTATTTACAAAGAAGAATAAAATATGGAGAGATTGTACCATATACTAAAGAAAATATTTTAGTCGAAGATTTGGATTTAGATTTAGCACACAAGTTAATGGAAAAAATTGGAGATTATCCATATTTAGAGGTTCAAAGTTACTCTAAAAGAAAATATATATATGATTCATTGGCAGCACACACAATTGGGTATGTAAAAAAAATAACAGAAAAAGAGTATGAAAGTTTGAAAGAGGATGGATATTCTCCAAGAGATATTGTGGGAAAAACTGGAATTGAAAAAATTTATGACGCTCAAATGAAGGGGAAACCGGGATATGATTATATTGAGGTTAACGCTCTAAATAGAGCTCAAAAGATTGAAAAAAGTAAGGAACCAGATCCAGGGTATGACTTACATCTATCTTTAGATATGAGATTACAAAAGTATATGGAGCAAATTTTCCAAGAGGAAAATTTGTCAGGAGCTTTAGTGGCAATAGAAGCTCAAACAGGAAAAGTATTAACACTGGTAAGTTATCCGGCATATTCACTGACTACATTTAGTTCTAAAATTTCTCAGGAGGATTGGGATCAAATAACAAACGATCCAAGAAAGCCCTTAACAAATAAAAGTATATCAGGAGAGTATCCACCAGGTTCTGTGTTCAAGCCATTTTCTGCTTTTGCATTTTTTAATAATGGATTGGATCCGAAAACAAAAATATTTGATAATGGTGTTTATAGTATAGGAAAGTGGAGTTGGAGAGCTTGGAAAAAAGGTGGACATGGAACAGTTGATTTTGAAAAATCTATAGTGGAATCTGTAAATCCATATTATTACAAGTATGCTGATCAATTTGGACATGAACCAATTGTTGATGTGGCTGGAAGTTTTGGTTATGGAAAACTATCTAAAATAGATGTTTTTGGAGAGAGAGCAGGAATATTGCCGAATGAAAAGTGGAAAAAGAAAAGGTTTAAACAAGGGTGGTTCAAAGGAGATACAATAATCTTATCAATAGGACAAGGGTATCTTCTGGCAACACCTATGCAAGTTGCAGTATCTTATATGGGTCTTGCAAATAGAGGAAAAGCTTATGTGCCTCATGTTGTAGATTATATGGAGAATGGTAATGAAAAAGTAGAAATAAAACCAGAGGTTTTGTATGAAACAAATTATCCGAGCTGGTACTATGATGTTTTAAATAAAGCATTAATAAATACTGTTGAAAAAGATAATGGAACTACAAAAGCATTAAGAACCCCTGGATTGGTTATAGGGGCAAAGAGTGGATCATCTCAAAACTCGAGATTTGATGAAACACATGCCCTTGTTGCAGGATATTTTCCGGCAGATAAACAGCCTAAGATTGTATTTACAGTTCTATTGGAAGGAGCTGGAGGAGGAGGACGTGTCGCTGGAGGAGTTGCTAAAAAATTTGTGGATAAATATTTGGAATATTACAATGAGGAGATGAAATGAATTTAGAAAATATTGTCGAAAAGGAGAAAGAAGTAACAAAGAAAAAAACAAGACGAAGAAAGTATTATAATAAAGCAAAACAGGTGGAGAAATCTCCAGTTGTTGAAACAAAAACTTTAGATGAAGTAAAAGAAAATCAACAGGACAGAACTCAAGTTGTAAAAAAAAGAGTTCCGATTACAAAAGCAGAGATTCAAGAGGAAACTAAAAAAACAGTATCAAAAACTGAAAAAGAGGAAAAAATGTATGTAATTCCTCTAGGTGGTTTGGACGAAATTGGAAAAAATATGACTTTAGTTCAGTATAGAGATGAGATTATTATTATTGATTCAGGAGTTACTTTTCCAGATGATGGACTGTTGGGAATAGATTTGGTTATTCCAGATTTTAGCTATATAGAAAGTAACAAGGATAAAATAAAAGGGTTATTTATCACACATGGGCATGAGGATCATATTGGATCGGTACCATACTTGTATCAAAAAATAGACAAAAATGTACCACTTCACGGAGGAAAGTTAACGTTAGCATTGATAAAAGCTAAATTTGAAAGTGGTGAGGTTTCAAAGATACTTCCTAAGATGAGAGAAGTCAAAGGAAGAGATAAGATTAGGGTTGGAAAATATTTTGAAGTTGAGTTTGTAGGTGTTACTCACTCGATAGCGGATGCCTATGCGGTTGTTGTCACAACTCCAGCGGGAAGAGTGATGTATACAGGAGACTTTAAAATTGATTTAACGCCTGTTGATGGAGATGGAGTAGACTTTTTAAGACTTGCTCAAATTGGAGAAGAGGGAGTAGACTTACTGCTTTCAGATTCCACAAACTCAGAAATTGATGGATTTACTCCATCTGAGAAAAGTGTAGGAGAAGCTTTTAAAGTGGAGTTTACAAAAGCGAAGGGAAGAATTATAATCGCAGCTTTTGCATCCCATGTACATAGACTTCAGCAAATTGTAAACATTGCACATGAACATGGAAGAAAGATTGCAATAGATGGAAGAAGTTTAATTAAAGTTTTTGATATTGCATCTACATTGGGATATCTGAAGCTTCCAGAAGATATTATGATAAATTTATCGGATGTTGATAAAATGAGAGATAATAAAGTTGTTATCCTATGTACAGGAACTCAAGGTGAACCTATGGCAGCATTATCGAGAATAGCTAAAAATATGCATAAACATACAAAGGTAAAAGAGGGAGATACTGTTATAATTTCGGCGACACCTATTCCGGGAAATGAAAGAGCTGTTTCTAATAATATAAATAGTCTTTTAAAATACGAGGCAGAAGTTGTATTTAAAAAAATAGCTGGGATACACGTTTCAGGACACGCGAGCAAAGAGGAACAAAAATTGATGTTAAACTTAATAAAACCTAAGCATTTTATGCCGGTACATGGAGAGTTTAAAATGTTAAAGGCCCATAAGGAAACGGCTATAGAAACTGGGATTCCTAAAGGAAATATCGTGATAGCAACCAATGGAAGTAAAGTGGAAGTGACAAAATCTAGTGCAAAAGTAAAGGGAAAAGTCAATGCGGGAGCAACGTTAGTTGATGGACTTGGTGTTGGAGATATAGGGCATATAGTTTTAAAGGATAGACAACAGTTATCACAAGATGGAGTAGTAATTGTGGTATTCGCTTTAGATAAAGAAACAGGGAAAGTATTGAGTGGACCTGATATTGTAACTAGAGGATTTGTGTATTCTAGAGATTCGGATGAAATTTTAAACGAGGCCAATGAGCAGATTAAAGTAAAATTAAAAGAGTTTGAAAATAGTGCTATAAAAGATTGGACAGTTATAAAAAATAGTGTTAGAGATGTGGCAGGAAAGTTTTTCTATAATAGAATAAAGAGAACCCCAGTTATTCTGCCAATAATTATGGATGTATAAAAATATTATTAAAGATAAAGAGGAGAAAAAATGAGTTTAACAAGTAAAAAAAGAGCGTTTTTAAGAAAGAGAGCTCACAATTTAGAGCCAATATTTAGAGTGGGAAAAGAAGGGTTCTCTGAGACATTGGCTCAAGGAGTTTTAGAAGCATTAATTCCAAGAGAGCTTATCAAAGTAAAAATACTTCAAAATTCTGAAGTGGAAAAAAATGAAATTGCTCATCAAATAGCTGAGCAGATAGAGGCTGAAGTTGTAGGAATAATTGGAAGAACTATAATATTCTATAAAGAGAATCAGGATAAACCGACAATATCACTAGAATTGAAAGCAGTTAAATAAAAAATTAAAAAAGAGAGTGGGGAAACTATGGAAAAAGGAATAATTTTAGGAAATAGGATTCTAGATGTAGTGTTTATAGCTTGGTTCATAGCTCAGTTTTATAAAGTTGCAACTACGATATTTATTGATAGAAAACTAAATATGAAAAGAATTTTTGAAACTGGAGGAATGCCGAGTTCCCACTCTTCAACTATGGCATCACTAAGTACAGCTATCGGGTTAGCACATGGCACACAAAGTTCGATATTTGCTATTTCGTTTGTGCTAGCTGGAGTGGTGATGTATGATGCTGCTGGAATTAGGAGAGCAGCAGGAAAACACGCAGGACTTTTAAACACTTTACTGGATAGGTTTGCAGCAAAAGTTGGAGAGAAATTGCATGATGAAAAATTAAAAGAGCTTTTAGGACACAGTCCATTGGAAGTGTTAGTAGGGGCTATATTAGGAGTGGTTGTAGCTTTTGTGTTTAAAGGTTATATTCAAGCTTAAGGGTGGAAAAAATGAGGGTAGATAAAGAATATATTGACAAGTTACAAAAGGAAAGCCAAGAAATTAGAGATACTCTTGTAGAGATTACAAGCAAAAATGGTGGACATTTGGCACCGAATTTAGGGGTAGTTGAGTTGACACAATCAATAGTTGAAGTTTTTGATTTGCCAAAAGATAAACTTTTATTTGATGTGGGACATCAGTCGTATGTTTATAAATTGTTGACAGGACGAAAAGAAAAATTTAAAACTTTACGAACAAGAGATGGAATAGGTCCTTTTTCAGATCCAAAAGAAAGTAATTTTGATTTTTTTATAGCTGGACATGCTGGGAGTGCTCTTTCTGCGGGAGCAGGAATAGCTAAAGCAAATCCTGAAAATAAAGTTATTGTGGTCATAGGTGATGCTTCAATAGCAAATGGACATTCTTTGGAAGCATTAAATAATATTGGAGAAAACCTTAAAAATTTGATAGTTATATTAAACGATAACGAGATGTCTATTGGAAAAAATGTAGGTTCGCTATCTAAATTTTTTGGAAGACTGATGATTAGTAATGTGTATATGAATATAAGAAAAGATGTAAGAAGTGTCATAAGTAGGGGAAAAGTTGGAAAGCAGGTAAAAAATGTATTGGAGAGAATAGAGCACTCTGTAAAACAGTTTTTCCTACCTTCGAGCATATCAGAAGTCTTAGGGTATCAATTTCTAGGTGTGATAGATGGGCATAACCTAGAGGAGTTAATAAAGACTTTAATAGTAGCTAAAGAGATGGAAGGACCAGTTTTTATACACGTAAAGACAGAAAAAGGAAAAGGTTATCAATTAGCCGAAGAGAATAAAGAAAAGTTTCATGGAATATCTCCATTTGACCCAGAAACAGGTGAGGTTGAGCTAGGAGGAAAGACATATTCTAACATTTTTGGTTCAAAATTAGTTGAGTTAGCTGAGAATGATAGAAGTATCTACGCTATTTCAGCAGCAATGGTAAAAGGAACGGGATTGGGTGAATTTCAAAGTAGATTTGAAGATAGATGTATAGATGTAGGAATAGCCGAAGGGCATGGCGTAACATTTTCAGCAGGTCTGGCGATATCTGGTAAGAAACCTTATGTAGCAATATATTCAACATTTTTTCAAAGAGCTTTAGATCAGCTAATACATGATGTTGGATTACAAAATTTGCCAGTTAAATTTATAATAGATCGTGCAGGGATAGTTGGTGAGGATGGGAAAACACATCAAGGTATACATGATATAAATATGTTTTTAAGTATGCCGAATTATAGAGTACTTGCTCCAGCTACAGGGACAGAGTTGAGGGAGATGCTTGAGTTTTCTAAGGATTTTAAAGATGGACCTTTAGCAATTAGATTTCCAAGAGGAAATGCGTTTGAATTGGAAACAACTTCAAAAAGTAGTTTTGAATTAGGTAGATGGAAAGAGATTAAAAAAGGAAAGAAAAACCTTTATTTGGTGACTGGAGCAATGTTAAAAGAGATACTCGATATAGAGGACGAACTTTTAAGAAAAGGGTTGGATGGAACTATCGTAAATTGTTCATCTATAAGACCTTTGGATGTCAACTTTATTCTTAATGAATTTTCAAAATATGAGAATATATTTACATTTGAAGATGGTTATGAAAGAGGTGGGTTCGGTAATGAGATATTGAGAGTTTTAAATGAGAAAAAAATGAAAATTAATATAAATATAATAGCTTTGGATAGCGTATCAATACCTCACGGTTCAAGAAATATATTGTTGGAAGATTATGGTCTGAGAGGTAAAAAACTAATAGAGAGAATAGAGGGTAGCATTAATGACGGAAAATAGTAATGCACTGAAGTTTATAAAACTTCTACTGAGCCATGAAATGGTTTTAGATTTAGATCATCATGATGATCAAGGAGTTAAAGTAACAACTCACACATATGATGTACTAAAAATATCTTTTGAGGAAATCAGAAGAGATTATAGAGATTTAAAAGAAGCAAGAGAGAAAGTTGACTTTTTTTCAATTGTAGTTGGAGTAATAATTCATGATTTGAGCAAAGGAAGCATAAGAAAAGCTGATGAAAAACTTTCTCATTCTCAAATGATGATAAAAAAACCTGAATATATTATTAAAGAAGCTGAAAAAGTATTGTCGGAGATAGAAGAGGCTTTAAATTTAAAAATAATAGACAGAATAAAGAAAAATATAACTCATATTGTTATATCACATCATGGTAAATGGGGAAAGATTCAGCCCAATACAAAAGAAGCTCACATAGTGCATAGAGCTGATATGTATTCAGCAAAATACCATAGAATAAACCCAATTGGTGCGGATAAAATTTTAAAGCTTATGAGTGAGGGTGTTAATCTAGATGAGGTAGCTAAAAGATTCAATTGTACAACTGGGGTTATAAAGGACCGGTTAAAAAGAGCAAAGCATGAACTTAGATTAAAAAATACAAAACAGTTATTAGGTTACTATAGAAGTAAAAAGAAAATTCCTATAGGAGATGACTTTTTTACAAAGAGAGTTAGAGAAACTGAAAAATTAATAAAAGCTGTTGATAGATTAGGATTTGAAAATCTGATTTTAGAAAATCCACTGTTGAACTATCTAGAGGATAATAAGATTTTTGAAAAGGAAGGAAATTAATGAAAGAAAGAGCAGACCTTCTACTAGTTGAAAAAGGATTTTATGAAACTAGAGAAAAAGCAAAAAGAGCAATTATGGCTGGATTGGTTGTAATAAATGACAAGAAAATAGATAAACCCGGAACATCTATAAAAATAGATGAAGAGCCTGTGATAAGAGTTAAAGGTGACGCTTGTAAATATGTAAGTCGTGGAGGATTAAAACTTGAAAAGGCTATAGATGTTTTCAAACTGGATTTACGGGGAAAAAGAGTTCTTGATGTAGGGTCTTCAACAGGTGGATTTACAGATTGTTCATTACAAAATGGCGCATCTTTTGTATATGCGGTAGATGTGGGAACAAACCAATTAGACTGGAAATTAAGAACCGATAGCAGAGTGAAATCATTAGAGAATACTCATATCAAAGATTTAATATTAGAAGAGTTAGATAATGAGAAAGTAGATTATATAGTTATGGATGTATCATTTATATCTATTACAAAGGTAATAGAGCATCTGATAAAGTTTTTTAGAAATGATACTAAACTTATGGCATTAATAAAACCACAATTTGAAGTAGGAAAAGAAAATATTGAAAAGGGTGGAATAGTAAAAGATAGTAAGAAACATATAATGGCAATAGAAATGGTTATGGAGGAAGCTAAAAAATTTGGACTTAGATTAAAATCGTTAGATTTTTCACCTATAACAGGTACAAAAGGAAATGTTGAATATATCTCTTTATTTGAAATGGGAGAGGAAGAGTCACATATCAACATAGAATCAGTTGTAAAGCTAGGAAAGAACTTGGGAGGAGCCATATGATAAAACTGTTAAGAAATGCTGGAGTAGCACTACTTTTATCTGGAATTATGATTGTCAATACAGTTCCATCATATTCTGTAGATAATGGATTTATTGCAAATATAAAAGAATTAAAAGAACTTTCTGATATTATGAATATCATAAAAGAAAATCATGTAGGGGCTGAAAAGGATCCAACTAACACAACTCTTATGCAAGGAGCATTAAAGGGAATGATGGAATCATTGGATGACCCTCATTCTAATTATTTTACAAAAGAGGATTTAGAAAGTTTTAAAGAGGATATTGAAGGTAAATATGCAGGTGTAGGAATGGTAATTCAGAAAAAACCAGATGAGCCTTTAGTTGTGGTTTCACCGATAGAGGATACACCAGCATATTTAGCTGGAATAAGAGCTAAGGACAAAATAATAGCAATAGACGGTGAGAGTACATACAAATTGACAAGTGAGCAAAGTGTTAAAAAGCTGAAGGGTGCGGCTGGAACTTCGGTAAAACTTACGGTTTATAGAGAAGAGGCGAAAGAGACTAAAGATGTTGAATTAAAAAGAGCAATTATTCAATTAAAATATGTAAAAAGTAGAATGATTGGAAAAGATATTGGTTATTTAAGATTGACACAATTTGGTGAAGATGTCTATAAAGATGTGCGTCGAGATTTGGAAGGGTTGATTAAAAAGGGTGCCAAAGGTATTATTTTTGATTTGAGAAGTAACCCGGGTGGATCTTTAGGTCAGGCAGTGAAGATATCTTCTATGTTTATTCCAGAAGGAAAAATAGTGAGTACAAAAGGAAAAACGGGTGAAGAAGAGATAGCATATAGGGAAGGAAAGTATTTTGGGAATTTTCCTCTGATAGTTTTAATAAATGAAGGAAGTGCTTCAGCTTCTGAAATTGTTTCAGGGGCAATAAAAGATTATAAAAGAGGTATTCTAATTGGAGAGAAATCGTTTGGAAAGGGTAGTGTTCAAACTTTGTTACCTTTGCCAGATGGAGATGGAATAAAACTAACAATAGCTAAGTATTATACTCCTAGTGGTGTTTCTATTCATGGAAAAGGAATAAATCCAGATATCTTAGTGGAAGAAAAAGATGATTTCTTATTTTTTGATGGTTTTGTCACAAATGTAAATGAAGCTGAAACAAAAGAGAGCAGAAATAAAATAATAAAAGAGGTTAAAGGAGAAGAGGAAGCCAAAAAAATAATTTCAAAAGGTGATATTCAACTTGATAAAGCGGTTGAGGAGATGAATAAACTTTTAGAGAAAAATAGGAAGAAATGAGGTAAAAAATGCTTTATATAGTAGCAACACCTATAGGTAATTTAGACGATATAACATTGAGAGCCATAAAAACTCTTGAAGAGGTAGATTTTATCTTTGCGGAAGATACAAGGGTAACAAAAAAATTATTAAATCATTTGGGAATAGAAAAAATAGTATATAGATATGATGAGCATACAAAGATGCATCAAGTCTCTAACATTGCAAATATGTTGGAAAATGGGAATAAAATTGCTTTAGTAACAGATGCAGGAACTCCCTGTATATCAGACCCGGGGTTTGAAGTGGTGGACGAGGCTTTAAAAAGAGGTATAAAAGTTATACCTATTCCAGGACCAAGCGCAATGACAGCAGCAGCTTCGGTTGCAGGGATTTCAACCAGAAGATTTTGTTTTGAAGGATTTTTGCCAAAGAAAAAGGGGAGACAGACTCTTTTAAAATCTTTAGCGGAAGAGGAGAGGACAATTGTAATATTTGAGTCTCCACATAGAATTGAGAAAACGTTAAGAGATATAGAGACTTTTATTGGCGTAAGAGAGGTTGTAATCGTAAGAGAGATTACAAAGATTTACGAAGAGATATTAAGAGGTACAACCACTGAATTAATAGAGAAGCTTTCGAAAAACCCTGTAAAAGGAGAGATAGTTCTTTTAATAAAGGGGATTGAGAAGTAGAGGTGAGAGATAAATGTCAATGACAAAAATTAACTGGTATCCGGGGCATATGAAAAAAACAAAGGATTTAATCAAGGAAAATATGCCATTAATAGATATTGTTCTTGAAGTTGTAGATGCAAGAATTCCTTTATCAAGTAAAAACCCTGATATAGCTGGTTTTGCAAAAAATAAAAAAAGAGTAATTGTAATAAATAAATCAGATTTGGTTACAAAAGAGGAACTTAATTTTTGGAAAAAATTTTTTAAAGAAAACAATTTTGCAGACGAAGTCTTAGAATTATCAGCAGAGACGGGTTTTAATATAAAGAATCTCTATACAATAATAGAAAAAGTTTCTAAAGAAAAAAAAGAAAGATTGTTAAAAAAAGGCTTAAGAAAAGTTAATACAAGATTGATGGTGGCGGGAATTCCAAATGTTGGAAAATCGAGATTAATCAATAGAATAGTTGGGAAAAGCAGTGCTGGAGTGGGGAATAAACCTGGTTTTACAAGAGGAAAGCAGTGGATTAGAATCAAAGAAGGTTTAGAACTTCTGGATACTCCTGGAATTTTGTGGCCAAAATTTGAAAACCAAGAGGTTGGTTATAATTTAGCAATAACAGGGGCTATTAGGGATGAAATTCTTCCAATAGATGAAGTGGCGTGTGTTTTAATAGAAAAAATGTTAAAAATGGGAAAAAAAGATGTTTTAAAAGAAAAATATAAACTTCTAGATGAAGATTTTGAACAAGTTAGTGCTGGAATAATAGAAGCGATAGCCCTTAGAATGAATATGTTACAAAAGGGTGGAAACTTAAATGTTCAGCAGGCGACGTATACACTTTTAAGAGATTATAGAGCTTGTAAATTAGGTAAGTTTGGCTTGGATATGGATATAGCTGAAGAGATTAAAAACTTATATAAGTAGGAGAAAAAAGATGGGTTGCAAATTAGATTTAGAGTTAAATTTGGTTGAAGAGATACTGGTTGACTTTTTGAGAGAGGAAGCTAAAAAGGTGGGGTTTTCAAAGGTCGTTTTAGGACTTTCAGGTGGAATAGACTCGGCATTAGTGGCATATTTAGCTGCGAAAGCCTTTGGACCAGAAAATGTCTTGGGAATACTTATGCCTTATAAAACTTCAAGTAAAGAAAGTGTTGAACACGCCAAGTTAGTTGTAGAGGATTTAGGAATAAAATCAAAGCTAATAGAAATAACTCCAATGGTAGAACCATATTTTCAAATGAATCCAGACATGGATGGATTAAGAAAAGGAAATAGGATGGCAAGAGAAAGAATGTGTATTTTGTTTGATTACTCCGCTAAAGAAAAAGCTTTAGTTTTGGGAACATCAAATAAAACAGAGATGTTATTGGGATATAGTACACAGTTTGGTGATGCGGCATCCGCTATCAATGCCATAGGAGATTTGTATAAAACTCAAGTGTGGGAACTATCAAAATATATGGGAATACCGCAACCATTGATAGATAAAAAACCAAGTGCTGACCTATGGGAGGGTCAAACTGATGAGAGTGAACTAGGATTTTCATACAGAGTGGCAGATGAGATTTTATTTGCTTTAATAGATGAGAGAGAAAAAAAAGATGAGATTATAAAAAAAGGTTATCCAGAGGAGATTGTGAATAAAATTATCTGGAAAATTAAAATGTCTCAATACAAAAGAAAACTTCCTTTAATAGCAAAGATATCTACAAGAACCATAGGAAGAGAGTTTAGATATCCAAGAGATTGGGGAGTATAAAATACAAAGGAGGCTAAACTTGAGAGGAGAAGAGCAGTTAAGAGAAGAGTTACAGGAGTTTCAAAGAGAAAAAGAAAGAATTAGAAATATTGTAGGTCAGATAGGTGGAGTAAACAGTAAACAAAATAAAATTATAAATATACTTTTGATAGTAATAATAGCAGCACTGCTAATTTTTGGTGGAGTGTTCAATAGGATAACTCCAACATTAGCAGTTCAAGTAGCTATTTTATTCAGTGTAATAAAATTGATATGGATGTTTTATGAATCACAGAGAGCCAGTCATTTTCAATTTTGGATTTTAAATTCCTTAGAATTCAGAATAAATGAGATTTATAAGAAAGTAAAAAAAATAGAAAAAGAGTTAGAGAATCTAAAAAGTGTATCGGAGGAGTTTAACGAAGAAGATGAATAGCTATAAAACTGTGAACTTCTTAGGTCTAGAAAAAAATATTGTGGGAAATAAAAAATTATTTAGGGAGCGTAGAGAATGAAAATTGCTATTATTGGCTATCCGGACTCAGTAAAAAAAATTTTAAAAACTCTAGAACTACAATATTCTCACATACGATTTTTACCTTATGAAATAAAACAGCTAAGGGACTCTATTGAAAGTTTAAAAGATTTGAAGGGGAGAGTGGACGGAGTATTTTCTACTGGGATAGGTGTTCATTCAGAAATTGTGAGCAAATTGGGATTAAATGTGCCGACAGTTTACTCAAATAGAGAAGCTGGTAGTATTTTAAAGGCTCTTTGGGAAGTGAGAGAAAACTATCCCAATATAAATGATTTAAAAGTGGGATTTGATATAGTTGAAAAAGATATATTATTGGATACTCTTGATGAATTTGGAATAACGTTGGCTAAAGTGGATGTCCAAGAATATGAAGAGGACAAAACAGAACTAGATTTTTTAGATGAACACATTAAGAATTTAGCTAAAGGAGAGGTTCATTGTATATTGACAGCTTTTGGATATGTCTACGACTATTTTAAGAGCAAGAAAAAACCAGTCTATAGATTGCAATCGACAAAAAATGAGATTAGTGGTCAAATGGAAGCACTTTTAAAAGATATAAAAATTAATGAGAATATAAAGAATAGAATCGGGGTAAAGATAGTAAAAGTTGTAAAAAAATATAGGAAAGATGAAACAGAAAGTGATAAAATAGCTTTTAAAACAGGCTTAGAGGGTATATTTTTAAAGTATTCAAAAAATATACACGGCAATTATCAAGAGATTTCAGAGGATGAATATATCTTTTTTACGACTCAGAAGATATTGGAAACAGAGGAAAATGAGATTAATTTTTTAAAAATAATAAATGAGATAGATATTTTAGGAGCAAAAGTGGCAGTTGGAATTGGATATGCAGAAAATATCCAAGGAGCTACGATAAATGCCAAAAAAGCTTTAAATATAAGTTTAGTAAATAATAAGGGAGAGATTTTCCTTTTTTCAGATAATAAAATAAGAGGTCCTCTTTACAAAAAAACTAGATTTGACTATTCAACTAAAATAAGTGAAAATTTTGAAAAAGAGGCTAAAAAAATAGGAATAACTCCAAAGTATCTATCAAAGTTACGGGCACTACATAAAACTTTTGGTAAAAGAGAGTTCACAAGCAAGGAGCTTTCAGAAATTTTAGAAATAACAGAAAGAAGTGTAAATAGGATAATTAAACCGATTATAACAAGCGGTTATGCTGAAATAATAGAGTATGAAGTTTGTACAAGTGCAGGGCGTCCAAGAAGAGTTATAAGATTTAATTTTTAGCTTGAAGAGATGAAGTCTATTCGTCTCTTTTTATTTTATATATATTTTAAAGTACTAAAACAAAACATTATAATTAAAAATAAAAAGAAAAATTCGAAAAAAACTTGACATAAAATTCAAAAAATAGTATTATTTTTTATAACAATTAAAGTCCTATTTGAGACGAATAGAACTTGTATAAAAATTATATCAAGGAAGAGTGAGCACTATGAACAAAAACACAATTAATGTATTTTTAGTGGTAACAATTATTTCACTGGTCTGTGAAAAAGTTGGAAAAATTCAATTGGGAAAGGTAGCACTATTCCCAATGTTATTCGCTGTAATTATTGGAATGACATTAACACCAGATCTATTGGGAAAGAAAATCAGAAAATTGAGAGAGATTATTGGGGAAAAAGAGATGAAAATAGCCAGCGACATGGTTATGTTGATTCTTTTAATGCTCGGAATAAAACTAGGAACATTTGTAGGACCTAATTTAGATAAAATTATCCAAGCAGGTCCAGCATTTTTAGCACAGGAGTTAGGACACGTATTAGCACCTCTAGTGGCTGTTCCATTGGCACTGAAATTAGGATTGACAAGAGAAGCTATTGGAGCTGGATCAAGTATAAGTAGGGAAGCCTCTCTGGGAGTAATTGGAGAGAAATATGGAATCTCATCACTTGAAGGAAGTGGAGTGCTTGGAGTTTATTTAGCTGGAACAATTGTAGGAACAATATATTTTGGAGTATTGGGATCGTTAGCTATATATACAGGAATTCATCCATTGGCATTAGGAATGGCGTGTGGAGTAGGAAGTGGAAGTATGATGACTGCGGCAGCCTCCTCTTTGGCTGAAGTTGTGGGAACACAATATGCGGATCAAGTTTTTGCTTATGCATCAACAAGCAATATGTTATCGGGGTTAACAGGAGTAAATATACTTGTTTTTATATCCTTGCCATTCACAGAATGGTATTATAAAAAGTTATCTCCAAAGTTTTCAAAAAAGGGAGTGAAGCAAAATGCGTAGTTTAGATATAAAAAAATATATGCTATATTTTATACTTATGTCGATGGCAGGGGTTATAGTTTTAGCTGGACAAGCTATTGGATTACAAAAACAATTTATCGGGGCTATTCCGGGAATGATTTTAATAATTATTTTAGCACTGGGATGTTTTATTGTTAAAGATATTTTTCCAAAATTTCCACTTCCAGCTTATGCTTTATCTACTATAGTTGGAATGATTGTGAGTATACCGGCATTGCCGATATCAAAATTTTTTGTACCACAGATTGGAACAGTTGAATTTATGCCTTTATGTACACCACTACTTGCTTTTGCAGGAATATCTGTGGGAAATAAAATAGAAGAGTTAAAAGCAATGTCTTGGAAGATAGTAATAATAGCATTGGTTGTATTTACAACAATTTTCTTTGCTTGTGCTCTGATAGCACAAGCAGTTCTAAAACTACAAGGAGCAATTTAATTAAATACTTAGATAGATTTAAGGAGAGAATGATGAACATAAATGAAATTAAAGAGAGAGTAGTAAAAGCTATTGATGAAAACAGAGAGTTAATATTAAAAGCGGGACAGGATATGTATGATAACCCAGAATTTGGATATAAAGAGTTTAAAGGGACTAAAATAGTTTCTAGCTATTTTAAAAATGAATTGGGATTAGAGGTGGAAGAAGGGATAGCTTATACAGGATGTAGAGCAAGATCAAATATGGATGTAGAAGGGCCTAAGGTAGCTATATTAGGTGAACTGGATGCAATATCTTGTAGTGACCATCTAGACTCAAATGAGCTAGGAGTAGTTCACGCTTGTGGACATCATATACAGATTGCCGGAATGTTGGGAGCAGCAACGGGATTGATAAAATCAGGAGTTTTAAGTGAACTTGGAGGAAAAATTGATTTTATAGCAACTCCAGCGGAAGAGTTTGTGGAGCTAGGATATAGAACTCAACTTAGAGCTGATGGAAAAATAAAATATTTTGGCGGAAAGCAAGAGATGATATATAATGGGACTTTTGATGATGTAGATATGGCTGTTATGTTCCATGCTTTAGATTTGGGGGATAAAAAAGTGCTAACAGGTCCTGTAAGTAATGGCTTTATAGGAAAAACAGTGAAGTTCATAGGAAAGGAAGCTCATGCAGGTTCGGCACCGCATGAAGGAATAAACGCTTTAAATGCAGCAATGCTAGGAATAAACAATGTACACGCTCAAAGAGAAACATTTAAAGAGAGTGACAGAGTGAGATTTCATCCAATCATAACAAAAGGTGGAGATATTGTAAATTCAGTTCCAGCTGATGTTAGAATGGAGGCGTATGTGAGAGCTAGAACAATAGAAGGTATGATTGATGCCAATAAAAAAGTAAATAGAGGATTGACAGCGGGTGCTTATGCGGTGGGAGCTGAAATAGAAATAACAGAAATTCCAGGATATTTACCAATTTTAAGACATGATTCTATGGAAGATGTTTTAGAAGGAAATTTAGAGTATTTAGGATTGAAAGAGGATATGATTAAAGGTGGAGATTTCACGGGGTCTTTTGATTTTGGAGATGTATCTCATATAATGCCGACTCTTCATCCAATGTTTGGTGGAATAAAAGGAGCTCTTCATACGAGAGAGTTTAAAACTGTGGATGATGAAGTTGCTATACTAATGCCAGCAAAAGCTTTAGCATTAACAGTTGTCGACCTATTATTTGCACAGGGAAAAAAAGCAAAAGAGATTTTAGGTAATTTTAGACCAGTGATGACAAAAGAGGAGTATTTGGCTTTTATGGAGTCCAATGATAAAGTTATAAAGGGATAGTAAGAATTTATTTTTAATAATTTTTATGGAGAGAGGCTATTTGAGAGCCTCTTTTTGTATTTATTGAAGTTATTTAATAACGATATTTAATAAAAAAACAAAATTTCATAACAATAGTATATAATAAAAAACTTGAATTTATATGTACAATAAGGTATAATGTAGAACATGTTTAAAAAATATCATAACATATAGGAGAAAAAATGGGAAGAAGACCTAATTTTACCAGAGAAGAAATTTTAAATAGTGCATTTGAAATTTTAAATAGCGAGAGCTTAAAAGAAGTGACAGCAAGAAATATAGCTAAAAAATTGGGAGTGTCAACGATTGCCATATACTCAGCATTTAAGTCCATGGAAGAACTAAAAAATGAACTATCTAAAAAAGCTAAGACAAAGCTTTTTGAATACACAAAACGTGATTATACAGATTTGTCAATTTTAAATATAGGAATTGGAATATGTCTTTTCGCAAAAGAGGAGAAAGCGTTATTTAGAACAATTTTTTTAAGAGAAGGATTGCCAAGAGAGTTTATGGATCAAATAATGGAGGATTTTAGAAATTTAATATATAGTGGATTTAATAATAATAAAGATTATAATCAATTTCCTGAAGATATAATCGAGTGGGTCATAAAAAAAGGGTGGTATTTTTCTCACGGATATGCGACCTTAATCTGTACAGGGTTTTATATGGATATAGAATTTGAAACCTTCAAAAAAGAGATTATTGAAATGGGAGATGTACTGATAGAAAAAGCTTTAGAGATGACGAAGGAGAGAGACAATGAAATTTAAGCAACAGCTAATACTATTAGGAGTAATTTTATCAGCAAATGTTATGGGAGGAAGCATAGACTATCTTTCACAACAGGATGCGGAGTACTTGGCACATCCTGCTATGGTGGGAAAGATAGGAGTATCAGGGGCATATTATAACCCTGCTGGAACTGTGTGGCTAGAGGATGGTACCTATATACAGGTGAGCAATCAAACACATTTAAAAGATTACAGTATGGAATACGGTAGTTATAGATTTGAAAGTGATAAGGCATCTCCAGTAGTTCCAAGTTTACAAATTGTAAAGAAAAAAGGAGATACAGCATTTTTCTTTCACGCTGGAGCGATAGCAGGTGGAGGAAGTGTAGCATATACCGGAGGAATAGCAACTTTTCCTCAGATTGCAGATGATAAATTTGGTCAGATAGGTGGAAATTTTACCGAAGGATCGACAATACATGGTAAGTCATACTATGTTGCTTTTCAAGGTGGAATAGCTAGAAAATTCAATGAAGCTTGGAGCGGAGCAGTTGGACTTAGACTAATTGACGCTGAGAGAAAATTCAAAGGTGAAGGAAATTTTGAAGTTTTAGGTGGAGCAATAAAACCAAAATTTGATATAGATTCTGAAAGAACAGCTTTTGGAGTAGCTGGAATATTTGGATTAAATTATCATCCAAATGATAGATTTAATTTAGGAATGAGATATGAAACTGAAACTAAGCTAGATTTTGATAATAAGGAGCATAAATTAAAAAATGGGTTTAATAATTCAGTACCATCAATAACAATTCCTGGATTAGGAACAATATCAGGGAATACTTTTTATGATATAATTGCTAAAGATCCTGCAATTAAACAATGGATGGCAGAAGGAAGTGGAAAAAGAAACTTACCAGCAATGGCAGCGATTGGAGCCTCTTATAGAGCAACAGATAAATTGACACTTTTAGCTTCTGGAAACTACTATTTTATAAAAGAAGCAAGCGATGACTTAGGAAACTTTGATCATTATGATAACGGATATGAGGTGGCAGTTGGAGTGGATTATCAGTTGTATGAAAGATGGACTTTAATGGCAGGATATCAATATACAAATACAGGTGCAAATGAGAAAACATATACCGATACGGACTACGTTTTAAATGCAAATATGTATTCAACAGGAGTTAAATATAGATACAGTTCACAGCTTGAATTGTTAGCAGCTTATTCATATGTAGATTATGTGACGGATAAAAATGTTAAGAATATAAGATACAGTAAGCACGTGGATGCGTTTGGATTAGGTTTAATCTATAAATTTTAGCAGTAAAAAAAGCAGATAAAATATCTGCTTTTTTTACTAATATCGTTCCTTAACTTCTCTTTCGATATTTCTTTGTTGGTCTTTTTTAGCTAAAGAATCACGTTTGTCATAATTTTTTTTACCTCTGGCTAAAGCTATGTCGATTTTCACAAATCCCTTAGATAGATGAATATTTAGAGGTACTATTGTATAACCTTTTTGAGTAACTTTTTCGTGTAGTTTTTTTATCTCTCCTCTATGTAAAAGGAGTTTTCTAACTCTTCTTTCATTAGGATTATAAACACTACCGAAGGACCATGGGACAACGGTCATTCCCATGATAAAAATTTCGTTATTTATGATTCGAATAAATGATTCTTTTATGCTGGTTTTACCAGCCTTTATAGATTTAACTTCACTACCAACTAGTTCAATTCCGGCTTCAAATTTATCTTCAATAAAGTAGTCAAAAAAAGCTTTCTTGTTATTAGCTAATATCATTAAAATCTCCTCTCTTTTCTTCTGTCTGTATAATCATGATAAAATTCAGTTGGAACAACTTCAATTTCAAGCATTTGTAAGTCGGATCTAACGATTAAAACTTCCATTTTATCTCCTAGATGGAACTCTCGGTTCATATCTAAATCTTTCATAACGTAATTATTTTCGTCAAATTCGTAGAAGTTTTTAGCTGTTGTTACATCCCAGTAACATTCTACGTGCTCCTCTGTTTCAAAGAATATTTTTTTATTATTAAATCCAACTATAGTGGCTTTAAATTCATCTCCTATTTTATCCAGCATATATTCAACTATTTTAATTTTGACACTTTCATCCTCTACCTTCATAGCTTTTCTTTCTGTTTGAGAGATATGAGCTGTAACGTCCGGAAGATAGTTTATAAGAATTCCAAACTCTTTTTTAGTAGGATAACCATGAATAGCAATGTTCAAGATTCTATGAATCAATAGGTCGGCATATCTTCTAATTGGAGATGTAAAATGTGTGTAATAGTTAGACGATAGACCAAAGTGACCTAAGTTTTCAACTCCGTACCTAGCTTGTTTAAGAGACATCAAAATCATCTTATGAACAATCATATTGATACCTTTAGCTTCAGAATCTTCAATAATAGATTGGAATTTTTTAGGGTGAAGATCTTCAAAGGAGTGAATTTTATATCCAAACCTAGAAAGAGTTTCATTTAAAGCTTTTACTCTCTCTGGGTCAGGAGTCTCATGAACTCTATAGACAGATGGTATTTCCAACCAGAAGAGCTTTTCTGCAACAGCCTCATTAGCCATAATCATAAAGTCTTCAATGATTCTCTCAGACTCTCCTCTTTCAATATTTTTTAAATATTTAACTTTTTTATTTTCATCTAAAACAACTTTTACTTCAGGAAGATCAAAGTCAATAGACCCTCTATTATACTTTATAGCTCTTATAATTTTGGAAAGTTCTAACATAGTGAACAACATATCAACTATATCGCTATATTTTTCAGTAACTTTAGAATCTTTAGCGAGAATTTTATTAACATTTTTATAAGTCATTCTATGAACAGTCTTAATAATCGATTTGTAGGCTTGAATGTCTATTGTTCTCCCCTGAGAATCAATAAGAAGTTCAACAGAGAATGTAAGTTTATCTTCATGTGGATTTAAAGAGCATATACCATTTGAAATCTCTTTAGGAAACATAGGTAAGACTCTATCAACAAGATAAACAGAGTTTCCCCTTTTTTCGGCTTCTTTATCTAATTTTGAACCAGTTTGAATATAGTGTGAAACATCAGCAATGGCAACAATAAGTTTATAAAATCCATTGTCCAATTTCTCAACGTAGACAGCATCATCCAAATCTTTTGCATCATCACCATCTATAGTTATTATGGGAAGGGACCTTAAATCTTTTCTCTTTTTAATCTCCTCTTCAGAAATTATTGGTGAGATTTGTCGAGCTTCAGCTATAACATCATCTGGAAAATCTTCAGATAATCCTTCCCTAAGAAGTAAAGCTTTAATCATATTATCTGTATCAAAGGGACTACCGATTGATTCTAAAATCTTTCCTTCAGGCTTTTTTTCATCACTTCCCCAAAAAGTGACATCAACAACAACTAAGTCACCATCTTTAGCCTTATTAAAGAAGTTTTTAGGTATATAGATATCTCTGCCAAACGATTGAGTTGGTCTAACAAAACCAAAGTTCTCTTTTTTTTCAAAAATTCCTATAATTGTATTTTTTTCTCTTACGAGAACCTCCACAATTTCACCCTCTTTTTTTCCTTTTCCCTCAGGTGTTATAACTTTTATTAAAACAGTATCTCCATCTAGAGCTGTACCAAATTTGCTTCGAGGAATAAAGTATCCTTCGGTATCAGTATCAACAAATCCAAATTTACCCTTGATATTTGAAAATTTGCCTTTTATAAAACCTAAATTTTCAGGTATGTTGTATTTATTTTTTTTATTTTTCATAATTTCACCAGAGCTAAGCCAAGTTTCAAGAATATCTCTGTTTTCTTTTTTTAATTTAGGTGACCATCCCATAGCTTTAGTTATCTCATCTAGAGTTAGGGCTTTGCTACCTTTTAATATATTTTTTAATCTATCAAGCTCTTTATTCAATTTTGTATTTATTTTCATAATTTCCTCCGATTAGCTTATTTTTAAAAGCCAATTTCGCATCTCAATGGAGTTTATATGAATGACATAATTTCCTTTTATAAGATGCTCGATTTTTTTATTAACTTCTAGTAAAATGGCTTTATTTAGATTTACTAGAGCTAAATCTCTAATTTCTTCTACATAGGGATAATCTCTTTTGGGTTCAATAGCATCAGCTACATAGACTATTTTTTCAACTAAACTCATATTTTTTCTTCCAGTTGTATGAAATTTTATGGCATTTAAAATATCTGTATTGTCAATTTTAAATTTTTCCTTTGCGATATATGAAGCTACATAGCTATGAAGAATTTCAACGTTAGTTATGTAGTCTTTCGTTTCTTCGGTGAAGTGCTCCTTAGAAATTTTAATAAGTTCCTCTCTTGTAAACTCTTTAGCGTAGTCATGCAAAAGAGATGCAATTGCAATCTCATTCAAATTAGCGTTATATATCTCTCCCAGAGCGAGGGCAGTATTCAAAACTCTTATGGAGTGTTCATATCTTTTTTTAGAGAGAACAGTAGCCAATTCCTTTTTTAAAAAGTCTATATTCATAATATTCCTCCAAATTTTTAAAAAGGAGTTTCTGAAAGTAGAAACTCCTCAAAATTTTATATATTGCTATTCAATTTATAGCTTTTACTTATGTTGATAAAATTAACTTTCTCGGTTTGTGAACCATTGATAAGTAAGACCACATCATTTGCTCCGCCCGGAGTTAATAGACTATTTACAAAAGAGTAAATTAAAAGTAATTCTTCCTGTGGGGTTTTAGCAGAAGATAAAACCTTAGAGTCTAAGTCCAAATAAAGAGTTCTATTTTTTATGTATACTTCATATTTAAAATTTTCTTTTTTTAAGATATTTTTATCTTCTAATTTTTTTAAAAGTTGAGAGATTATGTCCTTCAGAATATCTTCATTATTGGAGATATTAGAGTTTAAAAGAATATCCTCTTTTGAAAGAGTTCCCTCTTTTAGATTAGGAAAAAAAATTGGGGTACTAATCTCTGTTTTTTGAATAGTTTCTGAAGTAGGGGTGGAGATAGCCACGACTGTCTTATTTCTTTCATTTAATTTATTTGAATATACTCCTGTGAAAATAGCAAGAATTGCTAAAATTATCAAAAATATTTTTAATTTATTTGACATAAAACCTCCTAATAGAAAAAAGATCTGATTTTATTTGCGAGTTCATCTGCCATAACGTTTTGATTTACATCCTTAGAAAGTTTTGTAACATCTGATTTATTTGTTATAAAACCGAGTTCTACAAGAATACCAGGACCATTAAAACCTCTTAAAACAGCAAAGTTTGCTCCATAGATTCCACGATCTTTCATACCAAGTCTTTTGGAAAGTGAGGAATTTAAAGGCCTAGCGATAGTTATAGATTTTTCCATGTTTTTGTTATATGCAAGTTCCCCCATTATTTGAGCTATACTAGTTGTTTTTTCACCGTATTTTTCGCCGAAGCTATTCTCATAGGAGGCAATTTTTTCAGCGTAGGGAGATGATTTTTTTGAAAAATAGAATATTTCTGTTCCTTGGGCTGTGGAATTTTTAGAAGCATTTAAATGTAAGCTCACAAAAATATCCGCTTTTTCACGATTAGCAATTCTACTTCTTTCAGAAAGGCTAATAAAGGTGTCATTATTTCTAGTCATGACAACATTGAAATCTTTTGAGAGTTTAGTTTGTAATTTTTTAGCAACAGCTAAAGCGATATCCTTCTCTTTATATTTGTTAAAACCAATCGCTCCAGGATCTTTTCCTCCGTGTCCAGCATCAATGGCAACAGTGAACTCTTTTCTAGCTGAATTTGTAGGTTTTAAATCGATAACAATTCTGTACGGATTGGATAAAGTGTGAACTTTATGACCAGACCCCTTTTTTAATTTTATAAAAAATCCAATATTTGATCCATAATCAATCATATCTATTTTTTCAATATTTTTACCAGAAAGGCTTGAGCTATTTAACTTTGTTCCCATTTTAACTTTCTCAATTTCAAGAAATAGTAATCTATTGTATTCATCATAACTTGAATTGTATTTTGGTTTTATAGAACCAGAGATATCGAAGACTAACTGTGGAGGATTGTTATTGAGCCTGATTTTTTTTATAGTATTATTGGCGAATATAGTTAATGAAAATAAACAAAAGATAAAAAATATAAGGTATTTTTTCATAATTTTCTCCATTGACCTAAAATAATAAAATAGGATGGAAAAGTATACCAATTCCATCCTTTGTAAATATTTTTATTTTAAAACTCTTGAAATAGAATTCTTAAGCACTTGGATGTTACAACCTTTATCAACTCTAATAGTCAAGAACTCAGGACCGATACTAGATATAGTGCCTTTGATACCACCGTTAGTAACAATTTCAGCTCCCTCTTTTAATGAGTCTAACATTTCTTGATGTTTCTTTTGCTTTTTTTTGTTTGGTAAAATAAGTAGAAAATAGAATACAGCCGCCCAAATAGCAAAAGTAAGTATCATACCACCGTATTTAGTAAATAATTCATTCATCTTATAGCCCCCTTAGAGATAATATAATTTTTCTAACATAAGTATACCATAAGGTAGTATACTTTTCAATAATTTTTAAGAGAAGAAGTTTTTTAATTTATCGAAAAAGTTTTTATTATCTTTATGGTTTTTATCTTTCAAGCTTTCGTCAAATTTCTTTAGAAGTTCTTGTTGTTCAGAGTTTAAGTTAACAGGAACCTCAATTTTAATTCTAACAATTTGATCACCAGTGTAAGGACTTCTAGGATTTTTAATTCCTTCTCCTTTTAGTCTAAACATCTTATCGTTTTGAGTTCCAGCAGGAACTTTAATCGTTTTCTTGCCGTTTAATGTAGGAATTTCTATGTCTCCTCCAAGAGCTGCTTGTGCAAAAGTGATTGGTACATTACAGATTATATCCACTCCATTTCTTTCAAAGAATGGGTGCTGTTTAACAGTGATGTAGACATAAAGGTCCCCATTAGGTCCACCTTCCGTACTAGCATTTCCCATTCCAGAAAGTCTAAGTTTTTGACCGTCATCAATACCAGCAGGAATTTTGATAGTTTTTTCAACTGTTTCAGTATCAATTCCAGTTCCATGACACTTTTTACATTTCTTTTCAGGAATTTCACCTTTACCATGACAAACATCACATTCTTGAGCAGTTTGGAAGTTTCCAAAAACGGTTCTCTGAGTAACATGAATAGTTCCAGTTCCATTACACTTAGAACATTTATTCATTTTAGATCCTTCTTGAGCTCCAGTTCCGTGACAAGTTTTACAAGTTCCAGTTCTTTTATACTTCAATGTCTTTTCAACACCTTTTGCAGCTTCTTCCAAAGTTAATTCAAGATTGTACCTTAGGTCCTCACCGGGTTCTGGACCTCTTTGACGAGAATTACCAAATCCTCCAAAGCCACCAAATCCTGCGTTTCCGCCAAAAAATGATCCAAAGATATCTCCTAAATCTTCGAAGCCACCACTAAATCCTCCAAAGCCACCAGCTCCGGCACCACCACCATTTTCAAAAGCAGCGTGACCAAATCTATCGTACTGTGCTCTTTTATTTTCGTCTGAAAGAATTTGGTATGCTTCATTAATCTCTTTAAATTTATCCTCAGCTTCTTTTTTCTCACTTTCATTAGCACCACTAAATTTATCTGGGTGGTACTTCATAGCAGCTTTTCTATATGCTTTTTTTATTTCAGTATCAGATGCCCCCTTAGCAATCCCTAAAACTTCATAAAAGTCTCTTTTAGCCATTTACAAAAATCCTCCATTTCTTAAAATAAGGGATAGAGTTGTCTCTATCCCTTAAGTAAAGTATATATTAATTACTAATATTAGTCAACTATCTCAGCATCTGCAACATCATCAGTTTCATTAGCTTCTGGAGCGGCTCCACCTTGTTGTTTAGCCTGAGCATCTTTGTAGATTTCTTCAGCTAATTTGTGAGCAGCTTGAGATAATTTCTCAATAGCAGCATCTATAGCCTCTTTATTGTCTCCATCTTTAACTGATTTAAGTTCTTCAATAGCCGTTTCAATAGCTTTCTTCTCATCTTCAGTAACTTTTTCAGCGTAATCTTTTACAGATTTTTCAGTAGAAGCAATTAACATATCAGCTTTATTTCTTGTTTCAACTAACTCTTTGAATTTTTTATCTTCAGCTTCGTTAGCTTCAGCATCTTTTTTCATTCTCTCAATCTCGTCAGCAGAAAGGTTAGTTGAACCAGAGATAGTTACAGTGCTCTCTTTTCCAGTTCCTAAATCTTTTGCAGAAACGTGAACGATTCCGTTGGCGTCTATATCGAATGTAACTTCGATTTGAGGTACTCCTCTTGGAGCAGCAGGGATACCTTCTAAACTAAACTCTCCTAGTTTATGGTTATCAGCGGCTTTTGCTCTTTCACCTTGTAATACATTTATCGTAACAGCTGGTTGGTTATCAACAGCAGTTGAGAACACCTGAGATTTCTTAACAGGAATTGTAGTATTTCTTTCGATTATTTTTGTAAATACTCCTCCTAAAGTTTCGATTCCTAAAGATAATGGAGTAACGTCAAGAAGTAATACATCTTTAACATCTCCCATTAACACTCCACCTTGAATAGCAGCTCCCTCAGCAACAACCTCATCTGGATTGATACCTTTGTTTGGCTTTTTACCAAAGTAAGACTCTACCCATTCTTGAACAGCAGGGATTCTTGTAGAACCTCCAACCAATAAAATTTCATCGATATCTGATGGATTTAATCCAGCAGCTTTCAATGCATCCTTTGTAGGCACTTGAGTAGCTTCAACAAGGTTTCTAGTTAAATCGTTGAACTTAGCTCTAGTTAATTTGATATCTAAGTGCTTTGGTCCAGTTGCATCCATTGTAATAAATGGTAAAGATATATGAGCTTCCATCAATGTAGATAACTCTTTTTTAGCTTTTTCTGCAGCATCTTTAAGTCTTTGGTATGCCATTTTATCGTTAGCTAAATCTATTCCAGTCTCTTTTTTAAACTCTTCAACTAAATATTTTATGATAGCGTCGTCAAAATTATCTCCACCTAAGTGGTTGTTTCCTGAAGTTGATATAACTTCGATAACTCCATCAGCAATTTCAAGGATAGAAACGTCAAATGTTCCTCCACCAAGGTCAAACACTAAAACTTTTTCCTCTTTTCCAGCTTTTTCAAGTCCGTAAGCCAATGCGGCAGCAGTAGGCTCATTTATAATTCTCTTAACATCTAATCCAGCGATAACTCCAGCGTCTTTTGTAGCTTGTCTTTGAGCATCTGTAAAGTAAGCTGGAACAGTGATTACAGCCTCAGTAATTTTTTCTCCTAAGTAAGATTCTGCATCAGATTTTAATTTTTTTAATATCATAGCTGAAATCTCTTGCGGTGTATATTGTTTTCCATGAATATCAACTTTATAATCAGTTCCCATATGTGTTTTAATTGAAAGAACAGTTGATGCAGGGTTTGTGATAGCTTGTCTTTTTGCAATCTCTCCAACAATAATTTCACCGTTATCTTTAATACTTACAACAGATGGAGTTGTTCTAGCTCCTTCAGCGTTAGGGATTACAGTAACCGATCCCCCTTCCATTATTGCAACACATGAGTTGGTAGTTCCTAAGTCAATTCCTATAATTTTTGCCATTTAAAAAACCTCCTAATATATCTGAATTTTTCAACCTTATTTTTTACAAACTTTAACCATTGAGGGCCTAATAACTTTTCCCTTCATTTTATAACCTTTTTGAAACTCTGCTATAATTTCATCATTGGCATGATTTTCTGAATCTTCAACAGAAACTGCCATATGTAAATGAGGATCAAATGTAACTTTTTCAGTTCCGATAACTTCGACACCCTCACTAGTAACAGTACTCTTCATTTGAGAAAGTATTAGCTCAACACCTTTAACTAGGGAATCGAAATCTCTTGTTTCAGCAGCAGCAGCAACAGCTCGTTCTAGATTGTCAATTATATCTAAAACTTTTATTACCACTTTTTCAGAAGCAAAAGCTTTTAAGTCATCAAATTCTTTTTCTTTTCTTTTTGTGAAGTTTTGAAACTCAGCCTGTTTTCTTAAGTAAGAGTTTTTCCAATCTTCAACTTCAGTTTTTAATTTTTTTATTTCATCTTCTTGAGATGCTATTTCTATGTTATCAGTATCATTAATTATTTCTTCAACTATTTCTTCTTTCATTTCTTTATCTGCCATCACTATCTCCTTCATTACTTATTTCTTTTATAACTTTGCTAACCTCTTTTGTAATATGCTGTATGAGTCCCATAGTCTTAGAATAAGACATTCTCTTTGGTCCCATGACGCCTATTACTCCAGGAGAGTTATCCATATTATAAACAGAGTATACAAAGCTATAATCTTCTAGTCCTTTTACAGCTAATTCCTCACCAAATATGACATTGACTTCACCATCTTTAAAAGGTCTAGATTTAATTGCCTCTTCGAAAAGTTCTTTTATTTTTTCTCTCTTAGAAAAAATATCTAGAACATCACTAATCTCATTAACCTGCTTATCTCTAAATATTTCAGAGGAGTTTTCTAAAAATAGTTTTCCCTCTACTTCACTATAGACAAAGTCAATAATTTTTTCAATTTCGTGAGATTCAACAGAACTATTTCTAATTTCATTGTTAATTCGTTGTGATAACTTTTGAAGTTCATTTTGACTACACAACTCTTCAAAGAAAATCTTTTTAGTTCGAACACTCTTATTTTCCATAACTATAACAGCCATAGCCATATAGTCATCAATATGAACCAGTTCAACTTTTTTTATTTTTTCTTTTTTATGTGTAGGCTCAATAACAATTCCAACATAATTAGTTAATTTAGATAAAAGCATTGAAGTTTTTTTTAAGACAGAATCCAACTCTCTCATTTTAAAATCGTAGACAGAATTAATTCTGGCTTGCTCTTCTCTTGAAAGTTTTTCAATTTTGAGAAGTTCTTCTAAGTAAAACTTATAGCCTTTATCTGTGGGGATTCTTCCAGAAGATGTATGAGTTTTTGAAATAAACCCCATATCCTCCAAATCAGACATCACATTTCTTATTGTTGCAGAGGATAGATCTATATTATATTTTTTTACAAGAGCTCTAGAACCAATCGTTTCCCCGGAAAGAAGATAAAAATCTATAATGGCACTAAGAACGAGCTTTTCTCTATCGCTGACAACCATAAAATCACCCTTTTTAACTTTTTATTAGCACTCAATTAAGAGGAGTGCTAATCTTGCATTTAATATAATACAAAATAAAATAAATGTCAATAGTTTTTTTTTAATATTTAAAAAATATTTTTTAATGGATCATGAACAAATAATAGTTTAAAAATAAATAGAAATACGGTATAATTTTTAATATCAATTAATGGTCAAGGGGTGAGTAAAATGGGAGTTATTATAGGTAAAAGCATTTTCCCTGGAATAGTTATAGGTCAACCCTATATAGAGAGAAAAAAAAAGATAGATATTGAAAATTATAAAATCTCTTCTGAAAAAGTGGAGGAGGAAATAGAAAGATTTTTAGCCAGTGTACAAAAAGCTAAGAGTGACATAAAGCAGATAAAAAGTAATTTAGAGGGTAAAATAAGTAGAGAAGATTTACAAATTTTAACTGTTCATATTATGATGTTAGATGATCCACAGTTCATTAGTGATATAAAAAAAGGGATAAAAAAAGAAGAAAATAATGCAGAGGCTGTTGTAAAAAAGGTATCTAATAAGTATATAGAGATGTTTGAAAAAATAGTGGATCCAATCTATAAGCAAAGAGCTTTAGACATAAAGGATATAAGCGAAAGAATAATAATGAATTTAACACATGAAGATGATGTGGATTCGAACTTGAATGGTAAAATTTTGGTAATTAGAGAGTTGCTACCATCAGAGCTTTTAAAGATTTATTACAGTGGAGTAAAGCTAAGTGGAATTATAATGGAATACATAGGAGAAACATCCCATACAGCAATATTGACAAAGGCACTAGAAATACCTACTTTAATGGGTGGAAATGACATTTTTTCTGTGGATTGGGGAGATAAAATAATCTTAGACACAACATCTATGGAGGGAAAAGTTATAACTAATCCTGATATAAAAACCTTAAATAGGTATGCACAAGAAAAAAATAGATATAAAAATAAGATGAAAGAGATAGAGGAAACTATCGATAAAGAGACTGTAACTTTAGATGGAGAGCGGGTTTATCTACACTTGAACATAGGTGGTAGATTGGATATAACTCAAGTCAGTCGAAAAAGACCAGATGGGATAGGATTACTGAGAACAGAGCTTATATATATGGAGGCTGTAGAGTTTCCAAATGAAGAAAAGCAGAAAAAAATATATGAAAATATAGCGAGGGAGTTTGATGAAACTCAACCAAATAAACCAATAATAATAAGAACCTTAGATATAGGTGCGGATAAGAAGTTATCTTATTACGAGATGGTGGATGAGGAGAATCCATCTTTAGGTTGTAGAGGCATGAGGTTAACTTTAGCGAATAAAAGTCTTTTTAAAAATCAAATCAAAGGGATTTTAAGAGCAGCTACGCATCACAATATAAAGATGATGTACCCCATGGTAACAAATTTAAAAGAGATAGTTGAAGCTAAAGAATTAGTGGAAGAGTGTAAAAAAGAGCTTTTACTTGAAGGAAAAGAGTTTAAGGAAAATATAGAGGTAGGAATGATGATAGAAGTTCCATCAAATGTGGTGTTGGCAGACATTTTTATCGATTATGTAGACTTTTTTTCTATTGGAACCAATGACTTAACTCAATATATACTTGCAACAGATCGATATAGTTCAATAGCTGAAAAATTGTATGATTGTTATGATCCAGCGGTAATAAGAGCAATAGATATGGTGTCAAATGCAGGACTTAAAAAAAATAAAAAAGTTTCAGTATGTGGAGAGATGGCAGGTGAAAATCAGGCAGTTATAGCTTTACTAAGCTTAGGTATAAGGGATTTAAGTATGGCTCCTGCGTATATCCCAAAAGTTAGAAATTTAATTAGAAAGATAAAAATAGCAGAATTAGGAGAGATCAAAATAAAATTATTAAAAGCTAAAGATTCACAGGAGATAAAAAATATCTTAAATGAATATTTAGAGGAGATTGAAAGGAGAAATCAGAGATGAAAAAAGTAGAAGTAACTATTAAAAATAAAGCTGGGTTGCATGCAAGACCGTCGTCATTATTTGTTCAAACAGCAAGTAAATATGACTCAGACATAAATGTTATATTTGATGATGAAATTATAAATGGAAAAAGTATTATGGGGTTGATGCTTCTTGCGGCTGAACAAGGAAGAGTTTTAACCTTGGAGTGTAATGGAAAAGACGAGGATGAGATGATAGCAGATCTAGTTGATTTGATCGAGGTAAAAAAATTTAATGAGGAGTAAAGTAAAAAAATGGAGATAATAAGAGCTGAAAAGATGGGCTTTTGTTTCGGTGTAAAAAAAGCTGTTGAAACTTGTTATGAGATATCCAGAAAAAATATATCTAAAAAATATATTTTAGGAATGGTTGTTCATAATAAAGATGTTGTAAAAGAGATGGAAAATATTGGTTTTATGATGGTTGATGAGAAAGAAATACTAGACGGAACCGATCCTTTGAAAAAAGGGGACATAATAGTGATAAGAGCTCACGGGACAACTTCGCAAATAATAGATATACTTAAAAAAAAAGAGGTAAATATATATGATGCTACGTGTATTTTTGTAGATAAAATAAAGGAGATATTAATCGAGAGAGAAAAGTTGGGAGATGAAATAATCTTCATTGGAGATAAAGAGCACCCAGAGGTAAAAGGTATTATCTCCTTTGGAAAAAAAGTAAATGTTTTAAAAAATTTGGAAGAATTAAAAGAAAGTTCCCTAGAGAGGAGTAAAAACTATTCGGTACTGACTCAAACAACTTTGAACAAAAGTAAATTTTTAGAGATAAAAGAATATTTAGAAAAATACTATTCAAAAGCTCAGATATTTGATAGGATATGTGGAGCGACTAGTGAGAGACAAGATGCTACTAAAAAGCTAGCAAAAATCTGTGACGTAATAATAGTCATAGGTGATTTAAAAAGCTCAAACAGCAAGAAACTTCTGGAAGTAGCAAAAGCTGAGAATCCAAATAGTTATTTAGTTCAAAATGAAAAAGAGTTAAATATGTCTATCTTTTCTGAAAATATGAAAGTGGGAATAGCGGCTGGAGCATCAACACCAGAGGATATAATAAAAAAAATAGAAAATAAAATAAGGGGGAACTTTAATGTCTAACTTTGATTACTACGAAGATTTTGAAGCATTATTAAATGAGTACATGCCAGTAAAAGAGGATGAAGAAATAAAAAGTAAAGTGACTGGAACAATTGTAAATATGGATAGAAACTTTACATATTTAGAAGTACCTGGAGAGCCAAAGGCTGTAAGAGTAAGAACAGAAGAGCTAACAGGATACGCCGTAGGAGATGAAGTTGAAGTTCTAGTGGTGTCTCAAGCTGAAGAGGAGGATTCTTTAGTTTTAATTGGTTCTAAGAAAAGAATTGATATGGAAGTTGGAGCTGAAAAACTGGAGAAAGCACTTCAAAATCATGAAATTATAACTGGAAAGGTTTTAAAAAGAGTAAAAGGTGGATATATTGTTGAGGTATATCATCAGCAAGCGTTCCTTCCTAATTCACTGTCAGAAATACCAGTAGAGCAAGGGGATTCGTTTGTAGGAAAAGAGTTACCGATTGTTGTAAAAGAGATAAAAGAGGATAAAAAAGGAAAGAAGATTCTTTTATCAAGAAAAGAGATTGTTATAGCAAAAGAGCTAGAGGCAATAGATAAGTTAAGTCTAGGTGAAGTTGTAAAAGTAAGTATTCTAGATGTGTTAGATTTTGGTCTGACAGTAAAACTTGACGAAGCAAGAGGATTTATTCATATTTCAGAGGTAGATTGGAAGAAAACATCAGATTTACATAAATTGTATAAGGTTGGAGATGTGATTGAAGCAAAAATTATAGAGATTGAAAGAGATAAGAGAAATATTAAACTATCTATAAAAGCTTTAACAAGAAATCCTTGGGACATAGTTGCTGAAAATAATAGTGTAGGTCAAGAAGTGGCTGGAAAAGTAACTAGAATAGCAAATTATGGTGCTTTTGTAGAGTTATTACCAGGAGTTGAAGGATTGATTCATAGCTCGGATTTTTCTTGGACAAGTAAAAAAGTGAACGTCAATAATTTTGTTAAAGTTGGAGATGAAGTTAAAGTTGTTATTACAGAGTTATCTCCTAAAGAGAGAAAATTAAAATTAGGAATAAAGCAATTGAGTGCTAACCCATGGGAAAATGCCGAAAATAAATTTGCTGTGGGAACTATTTTGACAGGAGATGTTGTAGAAGTAAAACCATTTGGAATATTTGTGCAAGTTGAGGAAGGGGTGGATGGATTTATCCACAATTCAGATTTTGCGTGGACAGGAAACAAAAAGTATTCTAAGGGAGACAAAGTAGAGTTTAAAGTAGTGGAGTTAAACTTAGAAGATCAAAAAATAAAAGGAAGTATTAAGGATTTAACAAAAAGTCCTTGGGAACTTGCTTTAGAGAATTATAGAGTTGGAGATAGAGTCGAAAAAGAGATAAAAAATATTCAAGACTTTGGAATGTTTGTAAAATTAGAGGAGGGAGTAGATGGGTTTATTCCAACTCAATTAGCTTCTAAAGATTTTATAAAAAATTTAAGAGACGTATTTAAGGTAGGGCAAATTGTTCTAGCAGAGATTGTTGAAATTGATTCTGAAAAGAAAAGAATAAAACTTTCTATAAAAAAAGTTCAATTGGAAGAAGAAAAGAATGAAAATAAAGAGTTGATTGAAAAGTATGGAGTTTCTTCAAGCGAAGAGTAATTAAGTGAACAAGGTCCCCTTGATATGAGGGGACCTCAATAAAATCAATAAAAAAATCATTTGACTTTTTGTAAGATTATGCTATAATGATTAAAGACAATGAAAAAGATTTATCAAGAAGAGACTTCCTGTTTCTCACCTTATGGGGCAAGACCTACATAAAGGTTATATTAAATTTTTGTTTAGGGGGAGCCCTAATAATTATTTGAGTTAAACAGGAATTTTACGTCCTGTTTTTTTTATTTGATAGTTAATAGGAGGTGTCTATTATTTCGGACAAAGTTAGAATTAATGAGAAGATAAGAGGTAGAGAGTTAAGGATTATCTCTGAAACTGGAGAACAGCTAGGAATAATGTCAGCGGCAGAAGCGTTGGAGATCGCTGTACAAAAGGAATTAGATTTAGTTGAAATATCCCCAAATGCTGCTCCACCAGTATGTAAAATAATGGATTATGGAAAGTATAAGTATGAGCAAACAAGAAAAGCTAAAGATGCTAAGAAGAATCAAAAGCAAGTTGTTGTTAAAGAGGTAAAGTTTAGAGCTAGGATAGATCAGCATGATATGGATACAAAAATATCTCAAGTAAAAAAATTCTTAGAAAAAGATAATAAAGTAAAAATTACTCTTGTTCAGTATGGAAGAGAAAGAATGTACGCTGATCAGGGAATAGAAATGCTAGATCAAATATCTGACAGATTTGTAGAGGTCGCAGATGTTGATAAAAAATATAATGATAAGCAAAAGTATTTAATCTTATCGCCAAAAAAATAGTGAAGATTCGAGAGGAGGAATATTACAATGCCAAAAATGAAAACTCATAGAGGTGCTAAAAAGAGAATTAAAGTTACTGGAACAGGGAAATTCATTGTTAAAAAGCCAGGGAAGAGCCATATTTTAACAAAGAAAACAAGAAAAAGAAAGAACAGATTGAAGAAGGATACAGTAATCACTTCAACATTAGAGAAACACTTAAAAGGATTATTACCATACGGAGTAGGAAGATAATAATTCTTGGGAATATTATTGTTAAAGGATCAATTATAGGAGGAGAAGTAAATGAGAGTTAAGACTGGAATAGTTAGAAGAAAAAGACATAAAAAAGTTTTAAAAGCTGCTAAAGGATTTAGAGGTGCGTCAGGTGACGTATTTAAGCAAGCTAAGCAAGCTGTAATGAGAGCAGAAGCTTTCTCTACAAGAGATAGAAAAGTTAGAAAGAGAAAGATGAGACAATTATGGATTATCAGAATTAACGCTGCTGCAAGAATCAACGGATTAACTTACTCAACTTTAATGAACGGATTAAAGAGAGCAGGAATCGAATTAGACAGAAAAGTTTTAGCAGATATCGCCTTAAACAATGCAGTTGAATTCGCTAAATTAGCAGAAACTGCAAAAGCAGCATTATAGAGTCATGATAAAAAGAGCTTGTGCTCTTTTTTTTTATTTTAAAAAATCTTAAACAAAAAGGAAAAATATGATATAATTTTCAAGAGAGTAGTTTTAAAAAACCTAAGGGGGATTAAAATGCTAAGAAAGAAGATACTAAAGAGAATAGATGTAAGTGAGGAAGAGTTATTAAACCAAGAACAAGAAATAAGGTTTGAACTTTTGAAGAAAGCAAACGATATTGATAATTTAAAGAGATTGGGTACAATTCTTTTTTATAAGAGAGATTGTGAAGGAGCTTTAGAAATTTATGAAAAACTCAGGGCTCTAGGAAAAAAAGATAGCGATACAATAGGATTTTTAGGATACTTAAACTATGAACTGGGTAATTATACTAAGAGTATAAAGTATTTTAATATGTTTTTAGATAATAAACCTGGGGATGCGTTTGTTTACTTTTTATTAGGGAATGCCTACTCAAGAGCAGGAAAAGTAGTGGAAGCGATAAATAGTTATGATTTTGCTATATTTTTGGATTTGGATATATATAGTGCTCATTTAGATTTTGCTAGAGAGTATGAATTTTTGGGGAGATATAAAAAAGCTTTAAATGAGTATGTAGCAGCTTATGAGATCGATCCTAGAGACAAGGAAATAGAAAATAAAATTAAATATTTAAGAGACAAAATTTAGGTTAATTCAAAAATAGGGGATAGAAAATCTATTCCCTTATTTTATAATACAGTTAGGAATCAAGGAGAAAAATAAATGATATCAATAGCATTAGTTTTAACGGCGGCTATTTTTTTAATAATAGCGTTACTATTTGGTATGAATAGAGCTATTACGGCTTTACCAGCACTTTTTTTTGTAATGTTACTAATCTCTTTTTTTGGATTTATAGTAATACAATTTTTTCCAGTTATTCTAATATTCTTAGTTATTAGATATTTCATGAATAAAAAAAATCCAAGAAAAGGAAATTTTTATTACAGAACTTATACTCAAAAAGATTTTGAAGATATGTTCAGAAATCAAGGAAATCAATATGGAGGAAATTATCAAGGAAGTTATCAAAATAATCCATTTGGAGCTTTTGAAGATAAAAGTAAATATTATAAAATACTGGGAGTTCAGGAAGGAGCAACACCAGAAGAGCTAAAAAGGGCGTATAGAGAGTTGGCTAAAAAGCACCATCCGGATAGATATGCAAATGCTGAGCCTGCAGTGAGGGAGATGCATGAGAAAAAGTTTAAAGAAGTAAACGAAGCATATGAAAAACTTCAGTAAAATTATAGTTAAATTATTTTGCAAAAATATTAAATCTCATGGTACAATGTAAAGGCTAAATAAAATGGAGGATATGATGAGTTTAAAGACACTAATTTTAGCAGCTGGAAAAGGAACAAGAATGAAATCAGAGCTGCCAAAAGTTTTACATAAAGTTTGTGGAGTACCAATGATACAAAAGATTGTAGATACGTGTAGTAAAATTGGTTCAATTGAGAATATATTGATTTTAGGTCATAAAAAAGAAGAGATTTTAAAGGTGCTACCGAATATAGAGTATGTCGTTCAAAAGGAGCAGTTAGGAACTGGACACGCTGTTATTCAAGCTAAAGATAAACTTGAAAATTTTGAGGGTACAGTTATGGTGTTATGTGGAGATACACCTTTATTAAAAGAGACAACTTTAAAAAAATTATATGATTACCATAGAGAGTCAAAAGCAGTAACCACAATCTTGACATCTTTTTATGAAAATCCATTCGGATACGGTAGAGTTGTAAAAGAAAATGGAAGAGTCATAGGAATTATTGAAGAAAAAGAGGCAACTGATGAAGTGAAGGCTATAAAAGAGGTAAATGCAGGTGTCTACTGTTTTGAAGCTAGAGAGTTATTGTCAGCTCTTGAAAGAATAGATAATAAAAATGAAAAAGGTGAATACTATCTAACAGATGTTGTTGGAATAAATGTTAAAGATGGTAAGAAAGTTGAAGCTTTTTTACTGGAGGATAATGATGAGATATTGGGGATAAACTCTAAAATCGAATTGGAAAAGGCCAACTATATCATGAGAGATAGGATAAATACAAAACACATGGAAAACGGTGTAATTTTTATAGATAAAAATACAGCCTATATAGAAGAAAGTGTAGAGATTGGGCAAGATACAATTATATATCCCGGAGTTCTGTTACAAGGTGACACAAAAATTGGTAAAAATTGTGAAATTTTAGGAAATACCAGAGTGATTGATTGTCAAATAGGTGATGATATTAGAATAGAAAGCTCTGTATTGGAGGAAAGTTTTGTTGAAAATAAAGTGACGATAGGACCATTTGCACATTTGAGACCTAAAACTCATTTAAAAGAGGAAGTTCATATAGGGAATTTTGTGGAAATAAAGAAATCGGTGTTAGAAAAGGGCGTTAAAGCGGGACACCTGACATATTTAGGAGATGCTATCGTAGGAGAAAAAACTAATATAGGTGCAGGAACAATAACTTGTAACTATGATGGTAAAAATAAATTCAAAACTACAATTGGAAAAAATGCTTTTATAGGAAGTGATACAATGTTGGTAGCTCCTGTTAATATAGGAGAAAATGCGTTGATTGGAGCAGGTTCAGTGATAACGAAAGACGTACCTGAAAATGCGTTAGCAGTATCAAGAAGTAAACAAGTTATAAAATTTGATTGGAGGAAATAAAAAAAATGGAAAGACCTGGGGTAAAAATTTTTGCCGGAACATCAAATATGGAATTAGCTAAAAAAATAGCTGAGAAGTATGGAACTTCAGTGGGAGATGTTGAAATTGTTAGATTCAAGGATGGAGAGATTTACGTTTGTGTGGGAGAGACAGTAAGAGGAAGAGACATATTTATTGTTCAATCTACATCTGAGCCTGTAAATGAAAACTTAATGGAGTTATTGATATTTATTGATGCTTTAAAAAGAGCTTCAGCAAAATCGATAAATGTTATAATTCCATATTATGGATATGCTAGACAGGATAGAAAATCAAGACCAAGAGAACCAATTACGTCTAAGTTAGTGGCAAATCTATTAACAACAGCAGGAGCTACAAGAATTGTAGCTATGGACTTACACGCTGATCAGATTCAAGGATTCTTCGATATACCAGTGGATCATATGCAAGCATTACCATTATTGGCAAAATCATTTATCGCCAGAGGAATGTCAGGAGATAAAGTAGTAGTTGTATCACCAGATATTGGTGGAGTAAAAAGAGCTAGAAAATTAGCGGAGTGGTTAGATTGTAAAATAGCAATCATTGATAAGAGAAGACCAAAACCGAATATGTCAGAAGTTATGAATTTAATTGGAGAAGTTGAAGGAAAAATTGCGATATTCATAGATGATATGATTGATACAGCTGGTACAATTACAAACGGAGCAGAGGCAATCATGGCAAGAGGGGCTATTGAGGCATACGCGTGTTGTACGCATGGCGTATTTTCAGACCCAGCTATTGAAAGATTACAGGCTTCATGTTTAAAAGAAGTGATAATAACAGATTCGATAGCATTACCAGAGTCTAAAAAAATCGATAAGATAAAAGTAGTTTCTGTAGATGAAATTCTTGCGGAAGCTGTCAGAAGAATAGTAAATAATGAATCAGTATCTGAGTTATTTGAAAAGTAAAAGCATATAGAAAGCTAGTATTCCACTAGCTTTTTTTTTTTATATATGTTAGAATTATTTATATAGACAAAGGTGAGGAAAAGGATTTATTATGAAAAGAATTGTATTTAAAGAAGACAATATTGATTTGGAAATTATAAAAAATAGATTAATTAATGATGGTGTAATAATTTATCCAACAGATACGGTATATGGAGTAGGAGCAAGTATTGATTCACTGAAAGGTCTATGTAAAATCTATGAGATAAAAGAAAGAGATTTTAAATCTCCACTGATAGCACTTTTAAGTAAAGTGGAATACGTTGAGAAAATAGCGATTATAGATGAGGAAAAAAAAACAATTATAGAGAAGTTAGCTAATAGATTTTGGCCGGGCGCTTTAACTATTATTTTAAATAAAAAAGAAACTGTTCCGGACATTATAGTTTCTGGAGGAAAAACAATTGGTGTTAGGATACCTGATTTAAAATTAGCTCAGGAGATAATAGAAAGTATTGGTGGAATTTTACCAACGACAAGTGCCAATATTTCTGGAGAAAAAACACCGAGAAGTTTTGAGGAGCTAAGTGAAGAGTTTAAAAAGAGAGTGGATATTGTAGTTGATGGTGGAAAATCCCCTTTGGGCATGGAATCAACGATACTAGATTTGACAAAAACGTTCCCAAAAATTCTTAGAGAGGGAGCTATAAAAAAGGAAACAATAGAGGAAGTTATTGGAAAAATATAAAATTTTGGAGGAAAAAATAAAATGAAGGCACAAAAGGTAAACGCAAACAACATGAATCCCATGCAAATGAATGCAATGTCATCAATGATGGGAATGATGAACTCGATTCAAAAGATTGGAAAAGGTAAAAGAAAGTACTCAGTATCTTTGGATAAAGGGACAAAAAAGTTTCTATCTAAATTTATAGAAGAGATAAAAAAACAATTTGCAGTGAACAATGGAATGCAAAATGTTGGGCAATTTTTAGACTATGTAAAATCAGTGGCAGATTCAAAGGATAAAATGGATTTAAAGTTATCTTATGAGGAACAAGAGTTTTTAACAAAAATGGTGTCAGATGCTGTCAAAGGAATGGAAAGTGTGCAGTTCAAATGGTATCAGCTTATAAAAAAATCAATGACAAAGGTTATGGCAAAACAATATAGACAGTTACTTGTTCAATTAAAAAAATAAGCATATGGATAAACCTAGGAAGTAGAGAATTTTTCTACTTCTTTTTTTAAAAAATTTATTGACATTTTATATATGATAGGGTATAATTATAAATGTCTGAAGGGATGCCGCTTTAGCTCATCTGGTAGAGCAACTGACTTGTAATCAGTAGGTGATTGGTTCGACTCCGATAAGCGGCACCATATAAAATGCCCCGTTCGTTCAGTGGTAAGGACAATAGATTTTCACTCTATAAACAGGGGTTCAATTCCCCTACGGGGTACCATTAAAATTGAATAAGATATGGTGAGGTTCCCGAGCGGCCAAAGGGATCAGACTGTAAATCTGACGGCTCTGCCTTCGAAGGTTCGAATCCTTCTCTCACCACCACTTATACTACACTAACCTGAAACAGTTTGAAGGATATGTGTGGATTTTTTTTTAAGCGGATTTTTTTTGTAAAAGAAAAGAAAAAATAAATATAAAGAAAAACAGGAGGAAATTTCAAATGGCTAAAGAAAAATTTGAAAGAAGCAAA